>Ga0310811_10001520_pt1 | contig 28973 bp, 32 predicted proteins | sample YCmetagenome_FD_207642 | JGI IMG/M metagenome (GOLD analysis project Ga0310811, IMG submission 207642) | Soil microbial communities from experimental microcosm in Duke University, North Carolina, United States - YC | ecosystem: Engineered > Artificial ecosystem > Soil microcosm > Unclassified ...
GGCGCTGCGCGACCATTTTGAGAAGGCCGCGGCGGGAGGAGTGATCCTTCGCGTGGCCCTTGAGGTGCTCGGTGAGCTCGGTGATTCTTTTCGTGAGGAGCGCGATTTGCACGTCGGCGCTGCCTGTATCTTTTTCGTGGAGGCGCAAAGTTGCGGCGGCTCCGGAGGCGTCTGTCTTTCCCATTGCTTTGAAATTTTGGTAGTCGGGGAGAATGCCATGCACCGCCCCGGCTGGCAAGTGCGGATTTCAGGCTTTCGAAATCCCCCTCCAAATCCCCCTCCAAATCCCCCTCCAAATCCCCGCCCGTTTCCTCGAACTCTCTTCCATCCGCCAGAGTAATCTAGTGAATGCCCTCGGCAAACTCCTCGATCATCCTGCGGTTGAAGGCGGGAATATCGTCCGGTTTTCGGCTCGTGACGATGCCATTGTCCACGACGACTTCCTCGTCCACCCAATGTCCCCCCGCATTTTTCACATCTGTCCGGATCGCCGGCCAGGACGTCATCCGACGGCCTTTCGCAACGCCGGCTTCGATCAAGACCCACGGGCCGTGACAGATAGCGGCGATCGGCTTGCCGGCTTCGGCGATCCTCCGGGTGAACTCGACCGCCTCGGGAGTGGAGCGCAGGGCATCCGGGTTATAGAGACCGCCCGGAATCATTAACCCGTCGAAATTTTCCGGATCGGCGTCCTCGAGCGTGAGGTCCACGTCGATCGGGGTGCCTCTCTCGGTGTGGTTCATGCCGGTGATGGTTCCCGGCTTGAGCGAGACGACCGAAACCCGGGCCTCGGCTTCCTCGAGAGCCTTTTTCGGTCCTTCGAGTTCCACCTGTTCGAACCCATCCGTGGCCAGAATGGCGATCCGCTTGTTCTGCAAAGTCGTTCTCATAGCGAAAAGGATCGGGTGAATGTTTCGGAGTGGTCGTAACGGAAGTCCGCTCGCGACAAATCCTCCGCTTCGGCCAGCCGTTTGCTGCTCCGGCCGCGAACTTTCGGAGGTATGACAGGTCCCACTCCCTCTCCTGAAGGCGCCCCTCCCGCCACCGTTCCCGAATATGTGCTCATGCAGGCCGGCCAGAAATTTCACTGCACGTCAGTCACCTACACGCCGTCCAACCGAACCCTGATGACGGATCTCAACCCGGGGGCGACAACGGTGAAGCCGGCTCTTGTCCCCGCCTTCATCACGGCGAAAACCGACCGGCCGATCAACACCATGGCCGCGGTACACCTTCCGGCCACGGCCGACACCTCCATTCCCCTCCCCTTCCTCCGCAGCCAGTCCGGCAAGGCGGTCACGGATCAAATCCGCATCGACGAGCCCGACGCCTCGCGCGTGGCCGGACTGTGGAACCTCTTATGAAATCCCGCCTCTTCCCTCTCCGTCCATGAAATCCAAATCCGCCTGGGAAGAACACGTTTCTCCGCCTGAATTCGGGAAACCTTCCGGCCGCCTCAAGGTCGATGCCCTGGTCATCGGGGGAGGCATCACCGGGGTCACGACCGCCTATCTACTCAAGAAGGCGGGCCTTAAGGTCGCTCTGGTCGAGCGTTACAAGATCGGCGGAGGCGAGACTGCACATACCACGGCTCACGTCACCTGCGTGACCGACGCGCGCCTGTCGGAACTCGCCTCGAGCGTGGGCAAACCCGCCGCCTCGGCGCTCTGGGATGCCGGCCTGCTGGCCATGCAGCAAATCGATACCATCGCCCACGAGAACGCGATCCGCTGCGAACTGCGAAAGGTGCCGGGATACCTGTTTGCCGCCGAAGGCAAACCGGCCGGCCCCGAACGGAAGAGTCTTGCCGACGACGCCAGGCTCGCAAAGGAGTTCGGCTACGATGCTGAACTCATCGACGCCGATCCTCTCTTCGAGCGACCGGCCGTCCGCTTTGCGAACCAACTCAAGTTCCACCCGCTCAAATACCTCTACGGCCTGGCCCGCAGGTTGCCCGGGGACGACAGTCATGTCTTCCAGGAGACCGACGGCACCCATCTCGACGAGAAAAAGAACGTGCTCCACACGCCGGACGGCACCATTTCCTACGGCGCGCTCGTCATCGCGACCCACGTACCGCTCCAGGGAAAAACCGGCACTCTTTCCGCTGCGCTCTTCCAGACAAAGCTGGCCGCTTACTCGAGCTATGCGATCAAGGCCCTCGTCAGGCGGCAGGACGAGGCGTTGTTCTGGGACACGAACGATCCCTATCTCTACTTGCGCGTGGATGACCACGCGACTGAGACCTCGGTGGTGCTGGGGGGCGAAGATCACAAAACCGGCACGAAAGCAGACACCGAGACCCGCTACACCAACCTGGAACGAACCCTGCGGAAAATTTTCCCGAAAGCCGAGCCCACGTGCCGCTGGTCTGGGCAGGTCATCGAGACTCCGGACGGCCTTCCCTACATCGGCGAAACGAGCGACCACCAATTCCTGGCCACAGGTTTCTCCGGCAACGGAATGACCTTGGGCACCTTTTCGGCCATCCTCATCGCCGATCTCGTCGTCGGACGGAAAAATTCCTGGGCGGAGCTTTTCGATCCCCATCGTAAGAAACTGGCCGGCGCCTGGGAGTACCTGCGCGAGAACAAGGACTTCCCGGCCTACTTCCTCAAAGATCATCTCACCCCGGTGCATCAAGACGCGGGGGAGATTTCTCCCGGAGACGGAGCCCTGGCAAAAGTCGACGGAAAGAAGTGCGCCGTCTATGTGGACGAGGACGGCAAGCAGACGGTGCTGTCGCCCGTCTGCCCACACCTCGGCTGCATCGTTCATTGGAATCCGTCTGAGAAGACCTGGGACTGCCCCTGCCACGGATCCCGCTTCACCTCCTCCGGAGACCTCATTGCCGGCCCAGCCGAGCAGGGCCTGGAAAAAATCACCACCCCATGAAAACCATCCTTCCCCTCGTCCTCTACGCCGGTGCGGCCCTCATCCTCGGTGCCTGTGCCCATACCGAACCGAGCGTCCCCGCCAGCACCGCCCATCAGGAAAAAACGCATAAACTCGAAAGCGGAAACAGCCCCGGAGCCACAATCTCACCGGAAGAATCCCACCAATAGCCTCCAGGAATCCGGCGGCCACAAAATGACGCATCCAGCCCCCGAGTTTTCAACGAACTCGCTGTATGCCTGCAAAATCCAAAAAACAGCAGATGGCGGCAGGCGCCGCCCTGGCGGCCAAGCGCGGTGAAGCGAGCAAATCCAGCTTGAAAGGCGCCTCCAAGCAAATGGAGAAATCCATGTCCGAGAAGCAGCTCGAAGACTTTGCGAAAACGAAGCGAAAGAGGCTTCCGACCAAGAAAAAAAGCTGAAGCCAGCCACCAGCAGGAGGCGATCACTCTCGAATCCTCTGCATGTCGGCCCGGATTCAAATCGGAATCTCCGGATGGACTTACGCCCCATGGCGCGGAGTTTTTTACCCGAAAGGCCTCGCGCATCGTGAAGAGCTCGCCTTCGCGGCGAAGACGTTCCCCACGATCGAGATCAACGGCACTCATTACTCGCTGCAGCGACCGGAGTCCTTCCTTCGCTGGGCCGGGGAAACACCCGGGGACTTCGCCTTTTCGGTCAAGGCGAGCCGCTACATCACTCATCTGAAGAGATTGCACGGTGTGCATATCCCGATGGCGAACTTCTTCGGCTCCGGTTTGCTGGCCCTCGGAAAGAAGCTGGGGCCGATTCTCTGGCAGTTTCCTCCGAACTTCAAATTCGAGCCGAAAAGCTTCGAAAAATTCCTTCGGGAGATTCCAAAGAACACGACCGCAGCAGCAAAACTGGCCCGTCAGCACGACGATCGCTTGAACGGCCGATCATGGCTGCGTGGAGGCCCCAGGCACCGCCTCCGTCATTGCGTGGAGATCCGGCACGAGAGTTTCATGGTGCCGGAGTTCTTCGCCCAACTCCGCCGGTACAAGGTCGCATTCGTTTTCGCCGACACAGCCCAAAAATGGCCCTACGCGGAGGATCTCACGAGCGACTTCGTTTACATCCGGCTCCACGGCGCGGAGAAACTCTACGTCAGCGGCTATACGGACGACGCGCTCGATCGCTGGGCCACCCGCATCTCGGCCTGGGCTCAAGGCAACGCCGCCCCAGATCCCACGCTGGTCACCCCTCACCGCAAACGACGCATCCGGGAGATCTTTGTCTATTTCGACAACGACGCGAAGGTGAAGGCTCCCCGCGACGCGAAGAGCCTGACGAAAAGATTGAAAGTCGAGCGCCCGGGCTGCGCCACGGCTATTTCGCCACGACCTCGAAGCCGCCGGTCAGCTTGATATCCTGCGACGAAGCGCCGGCCATGACCTGAAATTGCCCCGGCTCGATAACGCGCTCGTTCTTGCGATTGATGAGCTCCATGTCGCGAGGCTGTATGGTGAAGTTCACGGTCTTCGACTCTCCCGGCGCCAGAGGCACGCGTTCGAATCCGCAAAGCGTTTTTTCGTAGCTCGACACGCTGCTCACCACATCGTGCAGGTAGAGCTGCACGACTTCGTCCCCGGCCACAGAGCCGGTATTCTTCACCGTGCAGGACACATTCACCGGCTGGCCAGCAGTGATTTTCTCCGGGCCAACCTTGAGATCGCCGTAGGCAAAGGTCGTGTAGCTGAGGCCGTATCCAAACGGATAGAGCGCTCCATTCACGCTGCTGATGCCGGAGCCGTTCGGATCTTCCTTGTCGCTTTGGCTGGCCTGGCTGCGTGGCTTGGCCGGGAAGTTGAAGGGGATCTGTCCGACGCTGCGCGGCCAGGTGAACGTCGATTTTCCGCCCGGGTTGAACTTGCCAAAAATCGCTTCCGCGACCGCCTGGCCACTCAAGGCCCCCGGAAACCAATCAGTGATGATCGCCGGCGCATTCGCGGCCAGCCAGTTGATCGAGGCAGGGCGGCCGATCGTGAGAACGACCACGACCGGTTTACCCGTGGCGACGAGAGCCTGGGCCAAAGTCTCCTGACGACCCGGGAGGTCCAGACTCGAGCGGCTGAGTCCCTCACCGACGGTCTTGTTGCTATCACCGAGGCAAAGGATCACTACATCGGCCTTCTGCGCGGCAGCAACGGCATCGTCGACCAGCTTTTGCTCGGCGGGAGCAATCGCAACGGGGAGAATTTCAGAGGAAGGCCAGCCTGAGCCCGCGATCTCGCAGCCTTTCAGATACTTGACCTGCGTGCCCGCCGAGACGGAACCCTGAATGCCCTCGAGAATGGACACAACTTTTCCCGATGGCGGGCCGTAGCGGCCGAGAGCCATGCTGGTGTCAGTAGCGGTCGGTCCGCAGACGAGGACGTTCTTCAAGTCGGGCGAGAGCGGCAGGGTATGATTCTCGTTGCGGAGAAGGGTAATGGATTCGCGAGCCGCGCGCAGGCTGACGGCCGCGTTCCCGGCGCTATGGACGCCCGCATCAGCCTTCGCCGGGTCACGATAAGGGCGATCAAAAAGACCGAGCTGGAACTTCACCCGCAAGACATCGCGCACACGGTCGTCGACGACGCTCTGGGCGAGGGTTCCTTTTTTCAGGGAATCTCGAACGAGCAGGATGAATCTCGCCGGCGAATTGAAATCCGTACGCACGTTGCCGCCGGCCTCGAGGAACTGGCTGTCCGCATCGGCCTCGGTCGCGGCGACATGGTATTTCCCACTAATCTGCTCCACCGCGCCGCTGTCAGAAACCACGTAACCGCGGAAGCCGAACTCCCCGCGCAGGATATCGGTCAGAAACTCGTGACTGCCAGAGATCGGGACCCCGTCGTAGTCGTTGTAGGAGCTCATGACGCCATGCGGCGCCACGGCGGCGATCACCCGCTTGAAGGGCTCGAGAAAGAGCATCCGCATTTCCCGCGGAGCGACACCTGGGTCCGTGCGCACCGAGCCGTCGCGACCGCCTTTCGGGATGGGATAAACCGCGAAGTGCTTCAGGGTGGAAGCCACGCCCGCCGCCTCGATCGCCCTGGCCTGCTGGGTGCCCAGCTCGGAGGCGATGTAGGGCTCCTCGCTGTAGCACTCCTCGACGCGCCCCCAGCGCTGGTCCCGGCCGATATCCAGCACGGGCGAATAGATATTCGTGTAGCCGAGCGCGTAGGCTTCCTCGCCGGTCACCCGGCCGACCTCGTGCACCAGATCCCGATCCCAGGTCGCACCAATACTCGATCCGGGCGGGAATGCGGTGGCGTTCGCATGAGACAGGCCGCGCAGACCTTCGTTCGTGAAATCGACCGGCACGCCAAGCCGGGTCTCCTCGAGAAACCAGCGTTGGATCTCGTTCAACGCGCGAACATGATTGGCCGGAGGCCAGACATGCTCGGTGATATCGGCAGGCACGTTATGGCCGATCACTCCGGACAACATCTCGTCGATGTTCGCAATGCCGTCCTTCCAGACTTCGTTTTTCCAGCCGGCGGTCGGCAACTGGTCCTTCAGGAACCGGCGATAGCCATAGAGCGTGGCGAGCTGGCACGTCTTCTCGTCGACCGTCATCTGCGACAACAGATCCTCGACCCGCTTGTCGACCGGTTGGGTCGAGTCCTCGTAAACGTCCTTTTTCCCGTTCTTGTTCAGGTCGATCCAGCCGGAGTGGTAGAGATCTTTCTTGAGCGGTTGGAGGGCAGGGCTTTCGTCGGCCCGCAAGGCGGGTAGCCCAAAAACAAGGACGGTAAGAGCAAGCGAACGGGAAAAGGGGATCATACGATAAAAATCCTGGTCCCGGGATTTACCGGGACAATGTTGGAGAAATGAGCGGTGCGACTACCGGTCGCACTCGCCCATCACGAAATCAATACTGCCGAGAATGCTGACCACGTCGCTGACGAAGTGGCCGGGCATGATCTTCTGGCAGATGCTCAAGTTCACGAAGGAGGGAGCGCGGATCTTCATCCGGTAGGGGACCCCGCCGCCAAGGCTGTAGATATAGAAGCCGAGTTCGCCCTTCGGATTCTCCGCTCCGAAGTAAACCTCACCCTTCGGCGCTTCGACGCCTTCGGTCGCGACGATGAAATGGTGGATGAGCTCCTCCATCTTCGTCAGCACCGCGACCTTTTCGGGCAGAGTGCTCTTGGGGTCGTGAACGTTGATCGGGCCGGAGGGAATGGTCTGGGCGACCTGTTCGAGAATGCGGCAGCTCTGACGCATCTCCTCCATGCGAACGAGGTAGCGGTCGAAGCAATCGCCAACGGTGCCGACCGGAATCTCGAAGTCGTACTTCTCGTAATCGAGGTACGGATGCTTGCGCCGAAGATCGTGCTCGATGCCGCTGCCGCGCAGGTTCGGACCGGAGATGCCGTAGGCGATCGCATCCTCCTTGGAAATCACGCCGATATCCTTCGTGCGATCGATGAAGATGCGGTTGCGCGTGAGCATCGAGTCGATGTCCGCGTGCACCTTGCGAAAGGTCTCCACAAAGGTCTTGAGCTGGGGCAGGAAGGTCGGAGGAAGGTCGCGCGTCTGGCCGCCCACGCGCGTGTAGCTCGTGGTGAACCGGGCGCCGGTGAGCAGCTCGATGAGGTTGTAGATCTTTTCACGCTCGGTGAAGGTCCACAGGAAAATCGTGACCGCACCAACATCCATCGCGAAGGCACCCAGGCCGAGCAGGTGCGCCGAGATGCGCGCCAGCTCGCAGCAGATCACGCGGATCGCCTTGCCACGAGGCGGGAGTTCCCAGCCCATCAGCTTCTCGACCGCGAGCGCATAGGCGACGTTGTTCGCCAGGGGGGCCAGATAGTCGAGCCGGTCCGTGTAAGGCACAAACTGGTTGTACTGCATGTTCTCCGCGATTTTTTCGTCCCCGCGATGCAGGTAACCGACATCGGCATCCGCCTTCGTGATCAGCTCGCCATCGAGCTCGAGCACGATGCGCAGCACTCCGTGCGTGGACGGGTGCGACGGGCCCATGTTCAGGGTCAGCTTTTCGCCAAGCAGCTCGCCACCCTCCTGGGCGGTTTCGAGAGCATGAATGCTGCGTGCCAGCGTGTCGGGGTGCTCAATCGTCGTGGGCATCGGTTTTTTCGGATTTGAACAGGTGGCCGCTTTGTGAAAATTTTCACAAAGTAAGTGAATCAAACGCAACCATCACCAGCCGGCCCCCAAAATGCAAGCTTGCCCGTAATCGTCATCATCGGAGGAGGTTTCGGCGGCCTAAAAGCCGCCCTCGCTCTCCGAAATGCCAAAGCCAGGGTCATCCTTCTCGATCGTTCCAACCATCACCTCTTTCAGCCGCTCCTTTATCAGGTGGCGACCTCTGAGCTGTCGCCATCGGATATCGCCAAGCCGATCCGCTCCATCCTTCGGTTCCAGAAAAACACGACCGTCGCGATGTCCCATGTGAAGCAGATCCTGCCCGAGACGCGCGAGGTCCTCACCACGGGCCGCACGATCAAGTACGACTACCTCATCGTCGCCAGCGGCGCCCGGCACTCCTATTTCGGCAAGACCGAGTGGGAGCAGTTCGCGCCCGGCTTGAAGAGCCTTCACGACGCGATCGACATCAAGCACCGCGTCCTCACCGCCTTCGAACAGGCGGAAAAGTACGAGGATGAAGATCGCCGCCGCAGCGCGATGACCTTCGTCGTCGTCGGCGCCGGCCCGACCGGAGTGGAGATGGCGGGAGCGATCGCCGAACTCGCCCACACCACGCTGAAGCGCGATTTCCGCCGCATCGATCCCACGAAGACCCGGGTTCTCCTCGTCGAGGCCGGCCCGCGGGTGCTGCCTCCTTTCCACGAAAGCCTCTCGAAGAGCGCGAAGGCACAGCTCGAGCGCCTCAAGGTCGAGGTTCTCGTGAATACGCCCGTCACCGGGATGGGCTATCGCTGGGTCGAGCTGAAAGGCGAGCGCCTGGCCGCCCACACCGTCATCTGGGCCGCGGGCAACAATGCCTCGCCGCTCGCGAAGCAGCTGGGCGGCGAGACCGATCGCGCCGGCCGCGTGATCGTGAACCAGGATCTCACGATCCCGGGCCATCCCGAGATCCAGGCCGTGGGGGACATGGTCTTCATCAAGGACAAGAAGGACAAGCCCGTCCCCGGCGTCGCGCCAGCTGCCATGCAAATGGGCGACCACGCGGGCAAAAACGTCCTGCGCCAGCTCAAGGGGGAGGCTCCGGCTCCGTTCTGGTACTTCGACAAGGGCAGCCTGGCCACTATCGGCCGGCACGCCGGAGTCGCGGACCTGAAAGGCCTGCGCTTCAGCAACACGCCGGCTTGGCTCGCCTGGGCCTTCATTCACCTCTTCTTCCTCATCGGCTTCCGCAACCGCGTGCTGGTTTTCTTCCAGTGGGCATGGGCGTTCGTCACCTTCGGGCGCGGAGCCCGAGTGATCGCGGAGCCGTTGCAGGACAACGTCGTCTAGACACGGTCCCTTTCGGATCGCCGCTGTCTCATCCGGCGGCGATCCTTCCTTTCCCCCTCCTCTCCAGATCAGAGGCCCGTCTTCCTCTACAGCCTTCGGTCGGCTCACGACCGGTGAGGTCGGGCAATCATTGATCTGGCAGCCTCGGCCGAAGAATGAGAAAGTAACCGCGTAGTTTCCAACGGCTGAAGGCCGCCGGGCTTCCGAACTGATCAGAACCGCTACTTCATCGCGCGCCATGAAATCACCTCGAGCTTTGGGCCTGTCGTTCCTGACCGGCATCACCCTTGCCGCAATTCCTCCCGTCCACGCGGACGAGGCATCTCTCGCGAGCACCATCTTCACCATGCCGATGGCCGCCGCCGCTCTCGGCACACCGGTCACGCCTGCCACGGTACCTCCCGATACGGCCATGGGCGCCACCACCGTGAGCCGGGCCAGCTATACCGCGCAGGACGGGTCCCATCGCCAGATCGGTCTCCTCCTGCGGCGCGGAGACTCCCCAGACCAGACCAAGGACATCTTCGAGAGCTCGAAATCGACCTTCAAAGGCGAGGACGTCCCGGGCCTCGGCGACGCGGCGTACCGGACGAAGACGCCCGCGCAACTGGACATTTTGCGCGGCAAGGACTGGCTCATCATCAACGCCGGCACGTACAAGGAACCGGATCCCGCCGCCCAGGAGAAAGCGGCGGCCGCCATTCTCAAAGCTCTCGCCAAATGAAGCGGCTTCTTCCTGCCCTCGCCCTTCTCGCACTCTCCGTCACGGCCCACGCCGGGATGCCTCCCTCCGACCTCGAGGGCGCGAAGGACTCTCCTCTCGTCAAACGCTACGAGGGCTCACTCATCGTCCGCTACAAGTCCGTCGATTTCGACGAGTACCAGCTCATCCTCGGCAAGCGCATCCGCAAGGACGATAAATGGGCGTTCGAGAAGACGGAGGATCTCGAGGGCCGTGTCACCCGCATCAGCTACTACGCACCCCCGGGCCGCTCGACGCTCGAGGTCTTTCGCAACTACGAATCGGCGCTCAAGGCCGACGGCTACGAGATCATGTTCTCCGGCCGGAAAGACGCGCTCGGCGAGAGTTTCAGCAACGTCTACGACGGCGACTTCTTCGGGCAGCTTTTCTTCTACAGCCCCGAGGAATCGTCCTATCTGGCGGCAAAGAAAGACACCCCGGCAGGCCCCGTGCATGTCGCCCTTTTCGTCACCGCTTTTCAATTCGGCGCCACGAACCACGTCGAGCCCGACAAGGGTCAGGTCATCGTCCAGCTCGACGTCATCGAGGGCAAGCCGATGGAGCAAAAGATGGTCACCGTCTCCGCCGGCGAGATGGACAAGGCGATCGCCGAGACGGGCAAGGTTGCGCTCTACGACATCCTCTTCGACACCGGGAAATCGGACATCAAGCCCGAGTCCACCGCCGCTCTCGAACAGATCGCCAAGCTCCTCGGCGACCAGCCGAAGCTGAACCTGCTCGTCGTCGGCCACACGGACAATGAAGGCGGTTACGATTTCAATTTAAAACTCTCCGTCGACCGCGCCCAGGCGGTCGTCACCTGGCTCGAGCAAAACAAAGGCATCGCCGCGAGCCGTCTGCGCCCGGCCGGCGCCGGCTACCTCTGCCCGGTGGCAAGCAATCACACCGACGAAGGCCGCGCGAAAAACCGCCGCGTCGAACTCGTCGAGCAATGATCCCTCTCCGCGCCGCCCTCCTCTGGCTGCTTACGCTCGGCAGCGCGCTCGCCGGGGACATCCAGACCGACCCGCCCGGCTCGCCGCAGCGCAAGCCCATCCTCGACGCCCTGCGCACCACGGAGCCCATCCAGCAACTCGGCAGCGACTGGCAATCCGCCATCGTCTTCACCCCCGTCACGATCCGCCGCTCCGGGGACTGGGCGTGGGTGCAGGCCTCACCGGCGACCCCGAACGGACGGCGAAATATGGAACCGCTGAACAGCGTGATGCATAAAACGCACGGCGCATGGACGCTCGTCGACTTCGTCTCCGACGAGGTCGCATCCGCCGACGATCCGGACATCGCCTTCCGCAAATGGCAAAAGGAGTTCCTGGAAGCTCACTCGAAGTGCCCGCGCGAGATTTTCCCCGCTCATTTCTAGGCCCCGAGCCCGCATGAAAATCGCAATTCTTGGCTCCGGCGCGATCGGCCTCTACTACGGCGCAAAACTCGCCGCCGCGGGAGAGGAGGTCCATTTTCTCCTCCGCTCCGGCTATGATGAAGCCACGCGCGATGGACTCCATGTCTTCAGTCCGGATGGGAACCTGCATTTGCAGCCGATCCATGCCGCTCACGATCCGGCGGAAATTGGCCCCTGCGATCTGGTCCTCATTTCGCTGAAGACCACGCAAAACCACGTTCTCGAAGAACTCATCCCACCCCTACTGGGAGATCACACCTTGCTGCTGACGCTGCAAAATGGCCTCGGCAGTGATGAGGCCCTCGCCGCGCGATTCGGTGCCGAACGCGTCCTCGGAGCGCTCTGCTTCGTCTGCCTGACCCGGCGCAGCCCGGCCCAGGTCGATCACTTCGGCCATGGCACGATCTCGATCGGCGAGTTCGGCCGCGCGCCGGAACCGCGCACGGATCTCATCGCGGACGCCTTCCGCCGCACGGGCATCGAAACGCGGGTCGTGGAGAACCTCGCCGCCGAGCGCTGGAAAAAACTCGTCTGGAATATTCCCTTCAACGGCCTGGCCGTCGCCGAGGGTGGAGTGCCGGTCGACGTCCTGCTGGCCAGGCACCTGCCCGCCGTGAAAGCACTGATGCAGGAAACGATCGCAACCGCGGCGGCACTCGGTCACTCGATCCGCCCCCACTTCATCGATCTCCAGATCGAACACACCGAGAAGATGGGAGCCTACCAGCCCTCCACCCTTGTCGATTACCTCGCCGGGCGGGAACTGGAGGTCGACTCGATCTGGGGCGAGCCTCTCCGCCGGGCACACGCCGCCGGCGTCCCCGTGCCCAACCTCGAAAATCTTCACGACCGTCTCGTGACGATCGAAAAATCCCGTGGGCGCTGACTCGGCCGAACTCCGCGAAATTCGGAAAAAACTGCGCGCCGCCGCGCGACCGGAATCCGCTCCCGTGCTCAAAAGCTTCTTCAAAACCGGCCCCGGGCAATACGGCGAAGGTGATCAATTCCTCGGCGTCAAGGTGCCCGACACGCGCCGCATCGTCCGTGAAAGCGATCCGCTGGAGGAAAGCGACATTGTGTCGCTGCTGCGCTCTCCGATCCACGAGGAACGCCTGCTTGCCCTGCTGATTCTCGTCCGCCGCTACGAACGCGGAGACGCCGCCGCGCGAGAGGCGGTCGTGAAACTGTTTTTGGCGGAGGCCTGTTTTGTCAACAACTGGGATCTCGTCGATACCTCCGCGCCGTACATCCTCGGCCCCTGGCTGCTCGACCGAGACCGCTCGATCCTCGAGAAGATGGCGAAATCGCAGGTCCTGTGGGATCGCCGGATCGCCATCCTGGCCACCTTTGCCTTCATCCGCGCAAACGACTTCGCATGGACACTGAAACTCTCCGAAATGCTGCTCGGCGACGACCACGACCTGATGCACAAGGCGGTCGGCTGGATGCTCCGCGAGGTGGGCAACCGTGACGAAATGGCCCTGCGCGGATTCCTCGACCGCCACGTCTCCAAAATGCCCCGTACCATGCTGCGCTACGCGATCGAGAAACTCCCGCCCACCGAGCGAAAAAGCTGGCTGGGCCGCCCGCGGGCCTGACCGCCGCACCCGGGAAGCAACGTATCCCGCGCCCGTCGCGCGCTCTCTCCTTGCCGGAGGCGGGAATATTTGGGACGACACGCCCATGCCTGACGAATTCTCGAGCCTGCCGGAATCCCTGGAAGCCTTCGGCGCACGGACCGCCATCGTTCTCGGCTCCGGCTTGAATTCCTTCGCCGACGCGCTCCAGATCGAGGCCACGATTCCCTACGACGCCATCCCCGGCCTGCCGGCCTCGAAAGTCCCCGGTCACGCGGGCGCCTTTGCCCTTGCCCGCGTGAACGGCCACCCGCTGCTCCTCGCACGTGGCCGCGTCCATCTCTACGAAGGCTGGAGCGCCCGAGAAGTCACCACGAGCGTGCGCCTTTTCCACCGCCTCGGCATTCACCGGGTGATCCTCACCAATGCCGCCGGTACGCTGAATGCCGCTTTTCCTCCCGGCCAGTGGATGATGCTGAGCGACCATCTCAATCTCACGACGACGACCCCTTTGCTCGGAGGCCCGAACTTCATCGATCTCACCGAAGCCTACAGCCGGAAATTGCGGGAAATTTTCCGCTCGGCGGCAACCGAGGCGGGCATCCCTCTGCACGAAGGCGTCTACGCGAGCCTGCTCGGACCGCAATACGAGACTCCCGCCGAGGTCCGCATGCTCCGCACTCTGGGTGCCGATGCCGTCGGCATGTCTACCGTCCTCGAGACCATCCAGGCTCGCGCGCTCGGCATGGAAGTGGCTGCATTCTCCTGTCTAACCAATTGGGCAGCTGGAATTTCCGGCGAGAATCTCAGCCACGAGGAAGTCACCGACACCGGTCGCGGTGCCGCCGGCGCCCTGATCGAGATCCTCCACCGCGCCCTGCCGCAGCTTCTTGCATAGGATTTCGCGCATCGCGCTTCCCGCTCCGCCTCCATCCTGCTAGGGTTGGTGGTCTTTCCCGATGGACGAACCGCTGGAGCCCAAAGACACCGTGCTGGTCGAACGCACGAAAGAGGGTGACGCCAGCGCCTTCGACGAGCTCGTGCGCCGATACAGTCCACGCGTCTATGGTTTGGTCTACAACATGACCTCCAACCACGAGGAAACGAACGACCTGCTGCAGGATATCTTCCTCAAGGCCTATCGCTCCATCAAAGGCTTCCGTGGGGACTCCAGCTTCTACACCTGGATCCATACGATCGGCATGAACATGACGATCAATTTCCTGAAAAAACGGAATCGCCGCCGTGGTCCCAGCCTGGACGACATCGATGCCCGCATCGAGAATGACCCGAACTTCATCGAGGCCACCGCCACGACCGACCCCCGCCGGGAGGCCAATCTGTCCGAACTTCAAAAAAGATTGAACGAGGCCATGCAGAAGCTGTCTCACGACCATAGAGCCGTGGTGACCATGTTCGACATTCAAGGTATGCCTCACGCCGAGATCGCGAAGATCCTCGGGATCTCGGAAGGCACGGTGCGCTCACGGCTCTTTTACGCGCATCGCCAATTGCAAAATTATCTCGAAGAGTTTAGAGGAGCCTAATCTCGGCCTTAAAATCATGAGCGAAGATCTCAGCCCCATTCAGAAATTGATCCGCTTGAAGCGCTACGAGCAGCCGCCCGAGGACTATTTCGAAGACTTTTTGCTCGAGTTTCAGCGCCGCCAGCGGGCCGAGATGCTTCAGCGCCCGGCCTGGCAGATCATGTGGGAACGGGCCAACCTCTGGCTGGAGGGCTTCCGGGTCCCGGCTTTTGCCTACGCCAGCATCCTCGTGACGGCACTTGGCATCACCGGCTTCATGATGAACTCCCAGAGTGGCGTCACGGCCGCGATCGCGAACAACTCTTCCTCAAACCCGGCCGCGGCCGCCAATGTCGCCTCCACCGGCCCGGTCGCCGGCAGTAGCGTGGCCCAGGTATCGACCGCCCCCCACAGTTACGTACTGGAAAAACGGCCGGTGAGCTATGACGCGCCGTTCAGTTTCTAGACGCGCCCTGAGAGCAGCCCGGCTGCCGGTTTTTGCCGTCGCCGCGGCCCTGAGCGCCGTCACCGTCCTTGCGGCGGAGAGTGATTCCGGCGAAAGCATCATTTCGGCCCGGGTGAAGGAGATTTTCGACTTCAACCGCAATGGGGTGGTCAAAATCCAGTCCACCGACTCCCACGGCCACATCGAGGGCACCGGATTTTACGCGGATTCCTCCGGCACCATTTACACCGGTCTCGATGTCATCGGCGACGGCTCGAACATTACGGTCATCCAGGGCATGCGCAAGCTGCCGGCCCGTCTCGAGATCGCCGATCCCCGCACCGGCATCGCCATCATCAAGGTCGACACCACGACTCCTTTCCTGCCCCTCGGCGACTCGTCCAAGACCGACGCCTATACGCCGCTCGTCACCATTGGCTATCCCTACGACAAGCCTGCCGTCTGGAGCAGCGGCCTCGTCGCCGGCCTCGAGAAGGAATACCTCAGCCGCTACTTCCACACGACGCACATCCGCGCGAAGCTGCCGGTCCAGCCGGGATTCGGCGGGGCTCCCGTCCTGAACCTCCGCGGTGAGGTCATCGGCATCGTGGTCGCCGGGGTGGACGAGAACAACGGCTGTTTCATCCTGCCGATCAACGCCGCCGAGAAAGTCCGCACCGATTTCGACCGTTTCCACCAGCTTCGGCCTGGCTGGGTCGGTATTTCCGTCGAGCCTGCCTCCGACAATTCTCTTCCCTCGACGGCGCGGATTACCGAGCTCCAGCCGGACGCGCCTGCCACCCGGGCTGGCGTGCAAAAGGGAGATCTCCTGCTTCGCGTGGGCGACATCGCCATTCACGCACCGGAGGATATTTTCGACGCCTCCTTTTTCCTGACCGCCGGGGATGAAACCACGGTCACGGTCCTCCGTGATGGCACGGAGCAGAAATTCACCGTCCGGGCCGCGGAGAATCCCTCCAGCCCGACCGTGACGGATGAGTCGGACCAGCCCGAGCACTCGATCCTCACGCTCGAGACGTCCTCGACCATGCCTCCGGCCGGGCGGTAGCCCCTCTTCCGAGAGGAAGAGTCTTTACCCGAGGCCGCCCATTTCGAGCAGTTCCGCGTACTCCGCTTTACCGAGGGGCATCACGCTGAGCCGCGATTGGCGTACGAGAGCAATGTGCTGGAGGCTTTTCCGGGCTTTGACCTCGGCAAGTTCGACGGGCTTCTTGAACGGCTTCACCGGGGCGAGATCCACGCAGACCCATTCCCCTTCCTCGGCGGTCGGATCGGGATAGGCGGTCTTGCGGACTTTCGAGACACCGACCACGGCCTTGCCTCCGCCGCTGTGATAGAAGAGCACCGGATCGCCGACCGCCATGGCGCGCAGATTGATACGAGCTTGAAAACTGCGCACCCCGGTCCACGCGGTGCCCTTTTCCTTCACGAAGTCGTCCCAGGAATAGACCTCCGGCTCCGACTTCACCAGCCAGCAACTCTTTTTGCTCATGCGCCTGTTATGCCACTGCACGGCCCACGAGGAAATCCTCGATGTTCTTCGCCACGCCTTCTCTCACCGCGTCGATCGCCTCGGTGGTATTGAAGGCGATGTGGGGCGTGAAGACGACCTCCGGCCGCGCGAGCAAGGCGTTATTGAAGAACAGCCTCTCGATCTGACGCTGGCGGTCCAGGGGCAGCGGACGATTTCCCGCTCCGCCGGCATTGTGGACCCGGCTCGCGATCTCGCTCGCGAGCACGTTCTTAGCATCGGTCCGCAGGACGCGCTCGTCCTCCAGCACGTCGAGCCCGACGCCACCGACCTGGCCGCTTTCCAGAGCCTGGACGAGTGCCGGAGTATCGATGAGCGCCCCACGCGCCGTATTGATGATCACCACGCCGGACTGGCACTTCGCCAGGGTTTTCGCATTCAGCAAATGATGCGTCTCCTCGGTAAGCGCGGCGTGCAGGCTGAGGATCTCCGCCTCGGCGAGGACGGTCTCCAGCGACGCGTAGCGAAAGTTCTCTTCCTGGGCCGGCCACGAGTCGTCCGTCTTCGGGTCATAAGCCAGGATCTTCATCCCGAAGGCCAGCGCGAGCTCGACCACCCGCGCGCCGATCCGGCCCACTCCGATCAGGCCAAGCGTCTTCCCCCGCAGTTCGAAGCCGCGCAGCTCGGCATGCGAGAAATCCCCATGCTGGCGCAGCTCCGTGGAGTTTCGCATCCGTCTCGCCACGGCCAGCAGGAGCGCGAACGTATGCTCGGCGACGCTATTGCCATCCGAGCCTCCGGCACAGACGACCGCCACCCCCCGGGCACGGCAGGTCTCGACATCGATGTGATCGACACCCGACGAACGGGTCGCAATGAGCCGCACGGCGGGATGAGCGTCGAGAAATTCTCCACCCACCCGGTGGTCGATGAAGACGGAAACAATCTCCGTATCGGCCGGCACGTCCTCGAGCCCGCGCACGAAAATCGGCGCGCAGTGCGCAAGACGCTCCGAGAAAAACTCCCGGGTATCGGATTCGGTCGCGACAAAACAAACTTTCACAGTGTCTCCCTTTTCAAATCTAGCGTGGAAAAGCAGGGCGCAATTTGAAATTCTTTCGCCATCTCATGACGCAGCCCGGCATTTTCATCACCTTCGAAGGCTCCGAGGGCTGCGGCAAAACGACCCAGATCGAACTGCTCACCCGCACCCTGCAGGCCAGCGGCCGCAAGGTCATCGTCACCCGCGAGCCGGGGGGCACCCCGATCGGCGAACAAATCCGGCACGTCCTCCAGCACTCGCGGGAGAGCGAGGGCATGACGCCGGAGACCGAACTGCTGCTCTTTGCCGCCAGTCGCGCCCAGCTCGTGCGAGAGGTGATCGAGCCCGCCCTCGCCGCCGGCACGGATGTCATTTCCGACCGGTTCCTGGACTCGACCACGGTCTACCAGGGGGTCGCCAGACGGCTCGACGCCGCGGACGTGCGCCGCATCAATTCCTTTGCCGTGGGTGATCGCCTGCCGGACCTGACCCTCGTGCTCGATCTCACCGCCACGGAGGCCCGAGCGAGGGTTTTCAACCGTCCCGGCGGTGCCGCCGCCGCACCCGATCGCATCGAGCGCGAGCCTCTGGCTTTCTACGAGCGCGTGCGGGCGGGCTGCCTCGAACTGGCCGCGAGCGAACCGGCCCGCTTCAGGGTGATCGACGCCGCCCAAACCCGCGACGCGATCGCCGGGCAAATCATTCAAACCGTCCAGGAGGTCATCGATGGCATTTCCGCCGAAACACGCGCTTGAACGGCTCCTGGAGGCTCAATCCGCCGGGCGGCTCGCGCACGCCTACCTGCTCTGCGGCCCGAGAGGCAGCGGCAAGACGCAGCTCATCGAGGAACTTTCCGCCCGCATCCTCGGCTGCGAGCCGGACGCGGTCGAGCGGCACCCCGATTTTCACTCCGCGGAACCAGAGTCGAAATCCCGCCGCATCCTGATCGAGCAGATCCGCCGGCTCGAGCAGGCCCTGCGCTCGAAGCCAACCGCGGGACCACGCAAGGTCGCGGTGATTCGCGACGCGGATCGCCTCCAGCCACAAGCCGCGAATGCTTTCCTGAAGACGCTCGAGGAACCGCCTGCGGGCTCGCACGTTTTCCTGACCTCCTCCGCACCGGATGCCCTGCTGGAGACGATCGTCTCCCGCTGCATCGTAGTCCATCTCCAGCCCGGACCGCCTCAGCCGCCCACCGAGGCCGCCCAGGAATTGCTCACCGCGCTGGAGAAGCTCCTCGCCGACCCCGGCTCGCCCACGCGCGCGGGCTTCGCCCTCGCCCGGCACTTCCTGGACGTGCTCACCCGCGAGCGGGAGCGCATCCGGGAGGAATCCGAGGAGGCATTCAAGGCTGAACAGAGCCACTACAAGCAGACGACCGACGGCTCATGGCTGGAGGAACGCGAAGAGCAGCTGAAGGCCCTCTCCGAGGCCGCCGCCATCCGTACCCGGGCGGACCTGATGCAAATCCTCGCAGGATGGTTCGCCGACGTCCTGCGCGTGCAGCACGGCTCGTCCCCGACTCTCGATCGTCCGGCCATCCGTTCCGAGGCGGCCTCGACCGACGCCCGCCTGACCCTGCGACGCATCCAGGCCGTGGACGAAACGGCGTCCACCCTCGACCGCGGCGTGCAGGAAGCCCTTGCGGTCGAGTCAGGATTCCTCAAACTCTTTACCATCTCTGCATGAAGCGCATCGTCGTCAAACTCGGCACCGGCATCCTCGCCAAGCCCGGAGGCCGCTCCCTCGATCCCGGACAATTTCGCCGCCTTTCCCGTGAATTCGCCGCCCTCGTCGCCGAGGGGCACTCGGTGCTGGTCGTCAGCAGCGGCGCGGTCACAGCCGGCGTCCATGCGCTCGGTCTCGGCGAGCGTCCGACCGATCTTCCAGGCAAGCAGGCCTGCGCCTCGCTGGGTCAGCCGCTGCTCCTGCGGGAGTTCGAGCGCAACCTCAGCCGGGATGGACTTCACGCCGCGCAGTTGCTGCTCACGCACGACGACATCGACAGCCGGAAGCGGCGCGTCAACGCGCGCAACACCGTGGAGCGCCTGCTCGCCGCGCGCACCGTCCTCCCCATCTTCAACGAGAACGACTCCGTCGCGGTCGAGGAATTGAACTTCGGCGACAACGACCGGCTCTCCGCCGAGGTCGCCCTTCTCGTCGAGGCTGACCTCCTCATCATCCTCACCAGCGCCGACGGAGTGCTCGACGCCGATCGCAAGCGCGTACCTCTGGTGCGGGATATCGACTCTGCCTTTGCCCTCGTGCTGCCGGAAAAAGGCGCGAACTCCGTGGGCGGCATGGCCGCCAAGCTCGCCGCGGTAAAAATCGCCGTCACCGGCGGGGTGGAGACCGTGATCGCCGATGGCCGCCGCGAGGGCGCCGTACTCGGCGCCGCGCACGATGAAGACATTGGCACCCGTTTCCCCGCCGCCCGCAAACGCTCCTCCCGCCGTTCCTGATTTTCGCATGAATCGTTCCGCCCCCATCTTCTCACCGATTCGCATCTGGGCGATGGCGCTCAATACGCTCACTGAGCTGACGCGCCTGAAGATCTTTTACTTCCTGCTCATCTTCGCGCTTCTCACGATCGGCAGCTCGTTCTTCACCGCCGACCTGAAGACGGACGAGCAGTTCCAGCTCCTCAAGGACGTCTCTCTGGGCTCGATGTCGATCTTTACTTCCCTGATTGCCATCCTCGCCACCGCCCTGCTGCTGCCGAAGGACCTCGAAGACCGCACGACCTTCACGATCCTGGCCAAGCCGGTCCCGCGCTATGAATACCTGATGGGCAAGCTGCTCGGCATCTTTCTGCTCCTCGCCCTGGCCATCGTGGTGATGACCGGGGTGTTCCTCGCCGTGCTGTGGCTGCGCCAGCAGAACGCCATCCTCGCCGCACAGGGCGCCCTGCAAGGCGACGAGCTCACCCATGAGATCGCCTCGATCCGGGCCGTGACCTTCAACGCGAATCTCACTCCCGGCATCATCATCATTTTCGTGAAGTCCGCGCTGCTCGCCTCACTCACGCTGATGATCAGCACCTTCGCGACCACCTCGATCTTCACGATGATGATGTCGATCGCGATCTACTTCATCGGCCACCTGCAGGCCACGGCGCGCGAATACTGGCTCGACGCCGTGGGCGTGCAGTGGTGGACAAAACCCGCGCTGGCCGCCGTCGCACTGCTCTTCCCCGACCTCCAGGCCTTCAGCCTCACCGATGATGTCGTCGCGGGTGTCCCCATCCACCTGTCGCTCTTCCTGCAGACGGCCACGCTCGGATTTTTCTACGTCGTCGTTTATTACCTGCTCTCCTGCTTCTTCTTTTCGAATCGCGAGCTATGAAGCGCGCCGTCATCGCCATCGTCCTGCTGCTCCTCTTCGGCGCCGCGCGATTGCCTTACGAAATCCACCTGCAAAAGATCCAGCAGGCGGCGGGCTTCAACTCCGCCACGCTCAATCTCCCCCTGCGCCAGCAGCTCGGGCAGATGAGCTTCGTGGCAGCCCTGAGCGGCTTTCGTTCGCTGGTCGCCGCGGTCCTCTACATCGAGGCCTACGAGACCTGGCAGAAGCTCGAATGGGGCCGGCTCGCCGGTCTCCTGCAAACGGTGACGACGCTTCAGCCGAAGTCGACCCTGTATTGGGACATGGCAGCCTGGCACATGGCCTGGAATGCCTCGGTCGCCGCGATGGAAAACAAGGACCAGCCGAGCAAGATTTTACGCGAACGCGAGGCACGTAAATATTGGGAACTGGGCAAGAAATTCTACGAGGACGGCCTGCGCAACAATCCCGACAGTGCCGAGCTTTGGAAAAACCTCGCCATCCTCGAGCGCGATAAATTCCAGGATCACGCGGCGGCGTCGAAGGCGTTCGAGATGTCCTCGACCAAGCCGAACGCCTACGGCTACACGAAGCGCTTCGCCGCCTACGAGCTGGCCCAGGTCCCCGGCCAGGAGCGAGCGGCCTACGACAAGCTCAAGGCGCTCTACGACTTGAGCGAGTCCGAACACTCCCCCACACTCATTCACACCCTCAAAGAACTCGAAGAGAAACTTGGAATCCCGGCCGATCAGCGGATAAAAGAAACCAACGCCCACTAATGCGATTCGCGATCTTCGGCGATATTCACGCCAACCTCCAAGCTCTCGAGGCTGTCCTCTCGGATGCCCGCACCCAGCTCTGCACCCACTATGTGTGCATGGGCGACATCGTCGGATACAATGCCAACCCACGCGAGTGTCTGGCCATCGTCCGCGATCTCGAGTGTCCTGCGGTCAAAGGCAACCACGACGAGCAGGCGTCCATGATCACCGAGGGCGAAGGTTTCAACGCCCTCGCCGAGGAGGCCATCCAGTGGACCCGCGAGCAACTCACCGAGGACGAAAAAAACTGGCTGCGCGAGTTGCGGCTCCAGCGCCAGGTACGCGATTTCACGATCGTCCACGCCACCCTCGATACGCCGCACAAGTGGGGCTATGTTTTCAACCAGCTCGATGCCGCCACGAGCTTCAGCTACCAGCACACGAGCCTCTGCTTCATCGGCCACACGCACTCGCCGAAGGCCTACGTGCGTGACGGCAGCATCCGCTCGCTTCCGCTCGACATCCTCCCGCTCCAGCAGGGGAAAAAGTATCTGATCAATGTCGGCAGCGTCGGCCAGCCTCGCGATGGCGACTGGCGCTCGGCGTACTGCATCTACGACACCACGAGCAACGAGGTGGAGTTGCGCCGCGTGGAGTACGATATCGGCGGTGCCCAGGCCGCCATCCGCAACGCCGGCCTGCCTCCGAAGCTGGCCGACCGTCTCGAGATCGGTCGCTAGTGCCTGCCGGGTCCATCCTTTTCATCAAGCCCGGGTCGCTCGGCGACGTCGTCCATGCCCTGCCGGTCGCGGCGGCCATTCATCGTGCCTGGCCGGAATCCCGGCTCTCGTGGGTGATCGATCCCCGCTGGCAACCCATCCTCGACGGGAATCCCTCCGTCTCCGAAAGCGTACCCTTTCCCCGGCAGGAATTTCGAGGCGCCGCCGGCCTGCTGCGCGGCGCCCAATGGCTTGGCGGACTCCGGGATCGCCGTCCCGATCTCGCGATCGATCTCCAGTGCCTGCTGCGGAGCGCCCTCATCGCCCGGGCGGCCCACAGCCGGCGCGTGATCGGACTCTCTGACGCCCGCGAAGGCGCGGGACTTTTCTATACCGAGTCCGCTGCCGTGCGACCGGACCAGCATGCCGTGGATCGCTACCTCAGCGTACTGCCCTTGCTCGGCATCCCGATCCCGAAGCAACCCGAGTTTCCGCTGACGGAAGGCGACCCCATCGATGCCCCCGAGGATTTCGTCCTGCTGCATCCCTTTGCGAGGGGCGCGGGAAAGTCCCTCGACGACTTCTCCGTCCGTGCGCTGTGCGAAAAGATCGCCGGGCCGATCGTCCTGGCGGGCATGGGCACGCCACCCGCTCCGCTGCCCGCGCGGGTGACCGATCTCACCGGGCGAACCACCCTCGCCCAGCTCATCTGGCTCTTACGCCGGGCGCGATGCGTGATCAGCGTGGACAGTGGTCCGATGCATCTGGCGGCGGCCGTCGGCACCCGCCTGCTCTCCATCCACACCTGGAGCGATCCCCGCCTCGTCGGCCCCTATTCCCGGGACGCGTGGATCTGGCAGGGCGGCTCGCTGCGGCCGCAGGACTTCAACGCCCCGCTCCAGCCGGAAAAGCAGCCGATCGGTCACGACCTGAACGTGATCGCCGAGTGGGCTCAGGCTCCGGCGTAAACCTGCGCCACCTCGTCGGCCAGGATGCGAATGCCGTCCTCGACGACCGCGTCGTCCATCGCAAAGCTGAGCCGGATGCATTCGCTCGCATGCTTCTCCGCCTCCGCGGACCCGATGGCGAAATAATGCCCCGGCACCACCAGGACGCCGCGCTTCTTGAGCCGCTCGTAAAGCTCCGCGGCGGAAATCGGCATTCCCCGGAACCAAAGCCAGAGAAACAAAGCCCCCTCGCTCTCGTGCACGTGGTAGTCGAGCGCAGCGTCGAAGTACCGGGCGATCCACGCCCGCGCATTCTGCGCCTTGCGCTGGTAGAAAGGCCGCAGGTTCTCCCCAACCAGGGTGCCGATCTCGCCTGACTCGATGAGCGGGGTCACGATGGCCTGGCCGATCGTCCCATTCGCGAGGCCGATGATCGCGTTCATCGACGTCACCGCGCGGATGATCTCGGGACGCGCGACGATGATGCCGGTACGAGTGCCCGGCAGCCCCAGCTTCGAGAGGCTCAGGGTGAGGATGATGTTTTCGTTCCAGATCGGCTTGATCTTCGTGAAGACGATGCCCGGGAACGGCTCGCCGTAGGCATTGTCGATGATCAGGGGCACGCCAGCCTCCCGGGCGAGTGCATCGAGATGCGCGACCTCCCCGTCGGTGAGTACGTTCCCGGACGGATTTGTCGGCCGGGAGACGCAGATCGCGCCGATGTCTTCACTGACCTTCAAGCGCTCGAAGTCGACCCGGTATTTGAAAGTATGCGGACCGGTGTGCGCGATCTCCGGCATCGCGCCGACAAAAAAATCGGCGCCCAACCCCTGATTGGCGTAGCCGATGTACTCGGGCACCACCGGCAGCAGGACGCGTTTCCTGCGCCCGTCGGCGAACTCACCGGCAAGCAGGTTGAAAAGGTAGAAAAAGGCCGACTGTCCGCCACAGGTGATGCCGATGTGCTCGGCCCCGACATCCCAGCCGTACTCGCGCTGGAGAAAGGCCGCGAGCGCGAGCGCGAACCGGGTATTCCCCTTGGGCGGGTCGTAGACTCCCAGCATGCGGTCGAAGCGATCCCCGTCGTCGAGCATCTCCCGCATGCGACGGCGCCAGCAGGCCTCCAGCTCGGGAATGAGGGCCGGATTCCCGCCGCCGAGCATGCGGATGTTTCCCGCTCCCTCGGCGAGCGCGTGCCCCAGGTCATCCATCAAGGTCTCGATGCCACTTCCGCCCGTCAGGCGCTCCGCGAATAACGACTTCTCAAACACCTGCCGAGCTTAACAGAATTCCTCCCGCAGGAAGAAAATCCTGATTATCCTGCAAATCGCGTTAAGTTCTTTCCGATGCCGTTTTCGTCCCAATTCGATGCCAGCCTGAGTTCGCCCTTTTCCGCGCGCTTCCGGAGGCTGCTGGATCCTGTCTCCGATACCCGGCTCGAACAGATGGCGGCGGAATCCGCCGCGACGACGCGCAAGTTCTTCGGCCGCACGATGCGCCTCTTCGCGCCGCTCTATCTCTCGAACGAGTGCATCAACTCCTGCTCCTACTGCGGATTTTCCCGCGAGAACGCCATCCTGCGCGTCACGCTGGAGATCGACCAGATGCTGGCCGAGGCCCGGCATCTTACCGCCGAAGGGTTTCGCAACATCCTGCTCGTCGCCGGCGAGCATCCGAAATTCGTCTCGAACGGCTATCTCGAGAACTGCACGCGCCGCCTCGCCGAGGTCGTGCCTAGCGTTTCTCTGGAAGTCGCCCCGATGGAACTTCCCGACTACCTGCCGCTGGTCGCGGCCGGGGCGGAGGGCCTGGTCGTCTACCAGGAGACCTATCACCGGCCGACCTACGCCGAGATGCATGTCCACGGCCCGAAGAAAAACTTCGACTGGCGGCTCGATTGCCCCGAGCGCGCCTACGAGGCGGGCTTCCGCCGGCTGGGCGTCGGCGCGTTGTTCGGGCTCTGGGACTGGCGCGACGAAGCGGTCGCGCTGGCCACGCATATCGACTATCTGCTCAAGAAATGCTGGAAGGCGCAGCTCACGGTCAGTCTGCCACGGCTAAAGCCCGCCGCGGGCGACTTCGAGCCGCGCCACCCGCTACCCGACCGTGAGCTCATCCAGCTCATCTGCGCGCTGCGCATCACTTTCCCGCACATCGGCATCGTGCTGAGCACCCGCGAACCCGCGGAGCTGCGGGACGTGCTGGCCCGAGTCGGAATCACCATGATGAGCGCCGGCAGCCACACCGAACCCGGCGGCTATACCGGCCAGGGCACAGAAAGTCTTCACCTCACGGTCAAAGGCCGCCAGGTCGCGTGCGATGGACCGGCGACTGCCGCGACGGAGCAATTTTCCATCTCCGACGACCGGTCGGCCGCCGAGGTGGCTCGGAATCTGGCTCATCTGGGACTGGAGCCGGTTTGGAAGGATTGGGACACAGCCATTACGGGTTGAGTTCCGGCCAAGATTCCCGCCTGACTCCCTTCCGAAGAAGAAAACCAGGCAGGAACATCGGTCGAATATTTCGTCGTTTTTTAGCGCAAGCCTCCGCCCGCGAGCAGATGGTCGCCGGTCAGCCAGGCGGAATCATCGGATGCGAGAAAGACCGCGATGGTTGCGATGTCGTTCGGCTGTCCCGTGCGACCAAGCGGAGTGTCCGCCACGGCGCCTTTTTCGAAATCGGAACCGATAAAACCGGCCGAGGTGGAACCCTCCGTTTCGACGATGCCGGGATTCAGGGAATTCACGCGGATCTTCTTCGGACCGAGCTCGCGTGAAAGGACACCGGTGATCGCGTCGACCGCCCCCTTCGTCCCCGCATAAACCGCGCTGGCCGGAGGAGTGACCCGGCTGACCAGAGAGCCGATATTGATGATACTGCCGCCCTCGCCGAGATGCTTCGCCGCGGCCTGGGTGGCGAGAAGGAGCCCGAGCACGTTGATGTTGAAGATGCGGTGAAAATGCTCCTCGGTAATCGCTTCCAGCGGGAGGAAGTCGTAGACGCCGGCATTGTTCACGAGGACGTCCAGACGGCCATAATGCTGAATCGCGGCGTCGATGATCCCCTGCGCTTCCGCGACCTTCGAGACATCCCCTCCGACCGCCACGGCCTTGCCCCCGGCGGAAGTAATCGCATCCACGACCACATCGGCTCCGGCCTTGCTGGAGGCATAATTGACGACAACGGAGGCCCCCTCCGCGGCCAGCGCCTTCGCGATGGCGGCTCCAATGCCTTTCGAAGCTCCCGTAACGACTGCGACCTTACCTGCTAATTTGCTCATGTGTGTATTGGTTTTGCGTCGCGTCAGTCAGGCCGGTGTTTAAAACCCTCCCTCATAACTTCGACAGTTCCGAACTTATGAACTTTTGAACTATTGTCAAATTGAGGTATATTCAGACCATGCGACCGCTTTTTCACCCATCCATCGAGGACGTCACCGTGGAGGGCATCCTTCATGCCCTCTCCGATCCGGTGCGGGTGGCGATCTATGCGAAAATCGCGGCGTCGGACTGCGCACACAATTGCTCCAACTTCCTGGAGATGAGCGAGAAGACGATCCCCAAATCGACGCTGTCGCAGCACTTCAAGGCCCTGCGCGAGGCGGGACTGATCCGCGGGGAACGACGCGGCAGCGAGATGCACAACACAACGCGCTGCGTGGAGCTCCACGAGCGCTTCCCCGGCCTGATCTTTGCGATTCTCAATGCCCACAGCCTGCAATCCTGCGGCAAGCCACTGAGCATGCCGGCCGCAAAGCGAGTCCGGGCGGGGAAGGTCGCGAAGAAATAGCCTTCGCTTAACCTGTGGCAGGGACCTTCCGCGCCCGCTCCAGCTGCGCTTCCTTCCAGATCCCGAGCGCCAGCACGATGGCAAAGAAAATCGAGGCAACGATCGTGCCTAGATTGAGCCCTCCGTGGCTGAGCGGCTTGGTCAGAAAGTCTCCGAAGGTCGCGCCGAACGGCCGGGTCAGCACGAAGGCGACCCAGAACAACCCGACCGGCGAAAGCCGGGTCGTGAAGTGAAGAACGGCCACCAGGATCAGGATCGCGGAAATAAGGCCCGCGCTGGTCAGGAAGCCAAGACCGGCATCGTCCGCGAGATAATCTCCCGCCGCGGTACCGAGCGTATTCGCGATCAAAAAGGCGACCCAATAGAGCGATTCCGCCGGCGCCGTGGTGATATTTTCGACCGAGATGGTCTTTTCCTTCGCTTTCCAGATCGCCAGCACGATGAGGAGCAGGCCCACGAGAATTCCCGCTCCCGCCGCATAGCCGAGTCCGAGCGTGCGATCGATGAAATCGGAAATGGCCGTCCCCGCGATCGCCGAGGCGGTGAACACCAACCAGTAGAGCACGGGCTCATAGCGGCGGATGACAAGCTTGAACCCTAGCAGCACGGCGAACGCGGCCAGGAAGATGAGCAACGTCGCCGCGTAGCCGAGATTAAAGGTCATCGAGACCATGTCGGCGCCGGTCTCGCCGAGCGTCGTGGACGCGATCTTGATGACCCAGTAGATGAAGACGATCTGCGGAACGCGGTTCATGGAAGGAGCGTCCCGCAAATCGACTCGAAGAGCCGCCGGCCGTAAAGCCAGGAATCTCTAGCCCTCGATCGGGCTGACGGAAACGGAGTCGATATTCGCGCCGCCGTTACCGCCGGTGAGCTTGATCGTGTTGGTCTTTCCGGGCTTCAACGGAACCGTGAAGGTGGCGTGGCCGGTGTAGCTGCCCCAGCCGCCGGTGGCCGGCAGGTTGATGAACGACCAGTCGGTACCGTTCACGTTGAGGTTCACCTTCGCATAGCCTTCGGCCGCGTAGCCGATGTCGAGCGTGGCGCGTCCACCGAGGGCACCGCCGTCCACGTCCTTGAACTCGCAGGAGGAACCCGCCGTGTGCATGTTCTGCACCGCCTTGCCCCCCGGGGCCGCGGAATCTTCGCCAATGGAAGCGCTGCCACTCACCGCCGCTGCACTGGCGGGGTATTTCACCGTGGCGGGATTCGGAGTCGGCGCCGGGCCCACGGATGCCGGACCTTCCTTGGTCTGAACGACAGTCTGGATGGTGCCGTCGGGGTTGAAGTTCAATTTATCGACGCAGATCGAGCGGAGGTTGCCGTTGCCCGTGTTCGACAGCGACTTGTTGTGGTAGAAGGCATACCACTGCCCCTTGTACTCGACCACCGAGCCGTGGCTGGTGTCGCAATCCGTCGGGGTGAGATACACGCCCTTGGACGTCCAGGGGCCAAGCGGACTCTTGCTGGTGGCGTAGCGGAGCTGATTCACCTTTGGATTGTTGTCCGCGTAGGTGAAATAATAGGTGCCGTTGCGCTTGAACACCCAGCTCGCCTCGTGGAAGTCCTCGAGCCCTTCCATGGGCTTCATGGGGCCGTCGAGCTCGGTCATGTTACTCTTGAGCTTGCCGCCGGCGCACTTCGCGCCACCGCCGTAGTAGATGTAGGCCTGGCCGTCATCGTCGACGAAGACGTTCGGGTCGATCATCGCCTCGCCCCCCATGCCCTCGATGTAGCCCTGCATCTTGAAGTCGCTCGCGGGCTTCTTGCTCGTCGCGACGCCGACCTTCCAGGTCGTCTGCCATTTGCCGCTCGGGTGCGGGAAATAGAAATAGTAGGTGCCGT
>Ga0310811_10001521_pt1 | contig 28969 bp, 13 predicted proteins | sample YCmetagenome_FD_207642 | JGI IMG/M metagenome (GOLD analysis project Ga0310811, IMG submission 207642) | Soil microbial communities from experimental microcosm in Duke University, North Carolina, United States - YC | ecosystem: Engineered > Artificial ecosystem > Soil microcosm > Unclassified ...
TTCTCGCGTGCTATCCCCTTGGTCGCACACCTCAAGGATGCGTTCTCGTAGATCCATCGAGAGTGCCTTCATTACTTCAGCCTATCCTCTCCCTGAAATGGCTACAACTTTATTTAAATTGCTCTAGCACCTTCACTCTGAATCATTTGCTGCCTTACCTTCCTTATCTTAACGCCATTCAGGACTGACCCCCTTATATCGTCCACGCTTGCCGCTGGCGTACTGTATCTACCCAACTCCCAAAATGTGAGCATGGAGTTTTTATCAATCATTGCTGAAGGATATAGATTTTTTGAGGCTGCGGGCTATGCCTCTCAGTTTCGAAAATGCCCTTAACCAAATTGCAAGAACGCTCTCACTTATCGAACAAATCTGGATTGTTAGCCTTTACTCTAATCGACAATTTTTCAAACCAATCAGCGTCCAAATATGACAATCCTTTTTCAGGAGCTTTTTCCCACAATCCGACACCGGGTATAGATTGACCGAACTTAAAATTAGTCCATTTATTGCGGGACGCCAGATCTACAAATCGTTTACTGCAGTATTTATGGGCACTTGCCAGATTGCGGACTTTTAAAAAATCAGAACCGTCCCATGTCTCGATCATCGGGAGCAATCTTTTCGGAGACCATCGATAAAGACTGTCCTTACTAGGATTTCGCGTAAAGCATAGGGGACAAACAGAGCCTCCCTGTTCATCAATTTCGTCAAGATCAACATCTATCTTTCCTTTAATTTCTATGAAATAATATTGAGGAACATGTTGAGTTGACATTTTTTTGCTTTCAATCTTTTCAATTTCGATCGGATGTGCTCGAAATCCTTCAAGACCTTCGGCAGTAATTACTTCAACAACTCGTTCATGGAACAATAAGCCATCAATATTGGTCAAAATATCTTTCCATTTGGTCCCTGAACTCCCCACCCAAACCTTTGCGTTCTCAGGAGATTTTTGACTCATTTGAGAGCCGCAGGCAGGACACTTTTGCCGATCAACCCAGTTTTGAAAGAGAATGGCTTGCGGATTTCCGTACCCGGATATCTCAAAAAAATTCAGCATCGCATGAAATTTCGATGTCATGGTTTAGGTCTATAAGGCCAAGGCATTTTATCAACCGGCATCGCTGGATTGGAGATCGCGGCTTTTAACTGATCGAGAAATTCGCGGACTTGAGTTTCATTAGCCTCTGGAAAGCGAGTAAAAAACTCCGTCCATTGAAAATTCCAAGGGCCTCCTGGCCCCCAATCAAGCCCTCCAACTTTACGATAGTGAATCTTGGTATGAAACCCTTCATCAAGCCAAGCCCCAAATTCTCTGGCATTAGGGTCTAGACCCACTTTTAAAAATTGCAACTCCATTGATCTTGAATAGAAAATAGGTAAATAGTGATGAGCAACATCATGAAGATTCGGGGGATTCCCCATAGCCCTGCGCAATTGTCCCCGATCTTCCGTTAAAAGTTTGGTGTTTCGATAAAGCCACTCAATGAGTTCAGGTTTAATCTCGCCCGACACAATCAACGGCAAAAGCCGTTTCATTTTCTCAGCACGATTGGTCGCTGTAGCAATGTCGATGATTGCATTTTCAACATTGGCTGAAATCTCGAACGTTTTTTGAAGCGAATGAATGATGACCTTTCCTCCGGTCCGCTTGGCCAGCTTCATCACCGGAGCGGTGAATATCGCTCCCATGGCGAGCGTCGTTCCGGCCTGCTTCCATTCCCCGGCTTGGGCGTGGGTGGCCACGTCGTTCAAGGTGAACGCAATGTCCGCTCCGACGTTGGCAATGGAGAGCCCTACCTCCGCCGCAGTCGCGCAATCGCCGAGAGCCTGGGCGATCGGAGCCGTGCTGGCATCGTGATAGGCTTGGTAGAGATCAGCCCCATCGGCATCTCCATTGACGGCATCCTGCAGTGCGCCATCAAAAACGGCCTGATTGAAGTCATAGCGGGCAAGCCAACTCCGGTACTCGTTCAGAGCGAAAAAGAGCGCTTGTGCGGCCTGGACTGCGGACTTTTGATCGTTGTCGAGTCGGATGACCGGCGCCCTGCCCGCATTCGCGTCGCTCTGCATCCAGTTCTCGACGCGGTAGCGCTTCCAATGCCCCGGCCAAAGATTGTCCAAGGGTTCAACGGTGATCGTTCCGGAAATTGACGCATATCCATTCAGCAAGTTTTCTCCGTAGCGGCCGAAGAAAAAGCGGAACCAAGTGAGTACCTCGGGCTGAGTGTAGTTGCCCACCATACCGGTTCCACCGCTCGGAGGCTGCGGGGTAGGCTGTAATTCCACTCCTGCTCCACCACGATAAATGATCCCGTCGTTGTTGGAAGACACGAGATCCATGCTGAATTGTTCGTCGGCGAAAACCTTGGCTGGAGCGGTATTGCCCTTCAACTCATGGACAAGGGTGTAGAGCTTCGGCTTATCGTTACTAGCTACGTAGAGATACTTCATCCCTGCCGGAGGGGTATCGTCAGGATCCGAGTTTTCACTTTCGATTTGAGCGCTATTCTTATTGAGACTCCTCATGCCGATCGCAAGGGAGTCGCCGGAAATGAAATCCCCGTCCCCGTCTTCAACGAGAGAGACATCCTGATCAGCGAGCTTCACTTTCAACCAGCTTCCCGGCTGGATCATCCGGTCGGCAACCGCCGTAGGCACGGTTAGGCGGATGACGAATGGCTCCACGTAATCATCGGGTGAACTGTCCAACGGGGTCGTCCCGGCCACGTAGAGCTTGGTCCGATCGGCTTCATCCCACTCGTAACGAGTGTTGATCGAGTAGTTGCCTCCCGATCCTTGCCACAGACCAATGATGCGGTCACTTTCCCCGGCAATGTCCAGAGTGGCTCGAATCTGGCCGCTCTGCAGCACGCCTTGGGGTGGAGCACTTTCCAACCACAAGGCCACTACTTTCGTCCCGTTGGCGGTGGCAACGTTGCCAGTGAACACGTCCGAACTCGCGGAGGTCTCCGTCAAGATGGAGCCGGTCAAGCCATCCACGGAAAGCGTAACGTGGTCGACCTGCAGACTGGAAAGCGTCCCACTCATCGAGAACGAAAGCTGGCGATTAGACGGGATGGTTTTGGTGGCCGTCTCGTGCTTGGCGAGGGTGACCGCCACGCCCGCCCAACCGACATTTCCGGCAGCGTTGGCCCCCGTTTGGACGCGGATGTTTACCGGCCCCGGACCCGCATCGGGGATAGTGATGGTGCGGTTAAGGGTGACTTTCGATTGATAGGGTTGCCAGACCGGGACGGTCCCTCCGGATGCCTGCCCGGAAAGGTTGGCAACGGTCTCGTATGGCTCCTCGTTGACATAGATCGTCAGGTTATCGAGGTGATTGGTTTGCGTGATCTCCGACAGGGCGTCACGGACGTCGATCTTCACGTCGACCGTGAGCGTTCCATTCGAGGCGAGATTTACGTTCGTTGCCTCGACGTTAACCTTTGGGATCGGCTGAGTCTCCGACAGCAACCCTCCCAGATTCTCATACTCTCCGGTATAGGGATCCCGGGAGATATAGCTGATGTCACATGGCATGAGCATCAGCGCATGAAGCCGCTGTTGGGCTTGCGGAATAAGCTTGTGCTCGGGAGTGTCGTCGAGGGTCTTATAAGCCTTCGCGATTAGAACTCCGTCCGTATTTGAGTCGTCGATATCGATCTTAGACTGTGATAGACCTTCCTCATCCGAGACTTTGACGTTACTCCAGCCGTCGGGGAAGTGGGCGACCGAAAGCGGCCACTTGCCGTTGGAATCCGCATTAGCCGGGTTTATATCGTAGAGAAATTGACGTTCAACCCAAGTCCCCAAATCAGGTCCTTCCAGATTTAGACCTGAGCGACTGATCAAGAGATTATCAAGCACGACCGGCTGATTCTCCTCAGCCGTCTGAAGCAGATAATCCTGGGTTTTCTCGGTCTCTACATTTTTCTTTGACCCGCCCGAAAACAACCAATTCGGCCCTTCCGGCCCCAGTTTGTACGTCGCCTGGCCATAGCTATTAACTGACCAGACTTGGAAAGAAAGTCCGGCATTCGCATCACAGCTATCTATGGTAGCATTCGTATTCCCGTAACGGAACACCAGATCATTGTCCACATGGGACGAACCGAGTGGAGAGGGATCCAGATACTCGAAATTCACGGACATGAGCAGATTCCCGCTGCGACTTGCGGACACACTTGTTATTGAACTCCAGGTAATTTCGCTACCTCCGACCGATTTTTTGATATCGAGATGGTCGCTGTAATCGTAGGGAGCTCCCACCGGCACCAATGCATATTCGCTTCCGGCGTTGCCAAATAAATAGTCAGATTCCGTCAACGCAAAGACTGGCCCGAAAAATTCAGGAAGAAAATTTCCCGTGGTTCCATAAAACCACGATGATCCATCTTGAAACGCCACGCTGCCGCGGGAATTAATTTTCGACTCTGTTGGCTTCGTAATATCCCCATCTGTCCTGCTTGATCCAGTAACCCTCGGAGGTTCGACCAAGGCGCCATCCTTCCACTTTCCGATCACGTAATCGGTGTTGCTGCTCCAATACGAAAAGGCAGCCTGCCCGTCATCGCCGATGGCAACATTCTCAACATCATTATCCCCCTGTATCCCGCCACTAAGATCAATGACGGCATAATTGATAACCGGCACATCTTTTTGGCGGCGAGGATCGTGCGGATAGACATCCACGGCATCCGAGACTCCATCGCCATCGGAATCCTTGGAAGCCAGGTCTGTGCTGCCGGTGCCATCGCCACCTGCCCCGGCGGCTCCGCCGCCGCCGTTGGCTCCGCTGCCTGGGGCATAACCGCCGCCCGGGCCGGTGGTTGCACCGGTGGACGCACCGCCGATACCGCCGGTGCCCGAATACCCCTCGTTCCCAGCTCCTCCACTCACGAACCAGTTTCCTTCCTGGACACGGGCCACCAGCACCCCGGAGGTGGAACCTCTGGCTCCGGTGCTGGAGGTCGCCACCGCGGACAGGTTGTAAACTCCGATCCGCGGGGGTGTCCACGTCAGCTGATATTTGCCGCTCACCGGCACGGTCGCCTCGCCAATCTTGCGCGAGCCTTCGTAGAACTCCACCTTGGTGATCGTGGCTCCTCCGCCCACGCTGACCGTGGCCTGCAGAACGACGGGTGTGCCAAAGGTCAGCGGCGCGCTGATGCCCGAGAGGCTCGTCGCCGGGATCGTCGAGCCAGCGGCATTCACCACCACCTGCAAGGAATCGCTGCGTACCGAAAGCGCGTCGCTCGCAAGGAGGCGCAAGACATAGTTGCCCGCCGCGTTGAAACTCGCAGTCGTCGTGATCGTACTAACATTCCCCGATACCGTGGGCAATCCGACATCTTCGAACGTGACCTCTCCAGGGCCGGACACCTTGATCCAGTTATGCGTGATCGCACTGGCCACCGTGTCGATGTCGTCGATCGTCGCGCTCAGGCTCAGGGTTCCGGGCAAGGTCACGGTCCGGGTTCCGCCCACGCTGACCAGCGGAGCGTCGTCCACGGGATTGACCACGATCGAGATCGTGCCGTTGTTAGTCTGGCCTCCCTTGGTCGCCTGGAAGGTGAAGCTGTCGGGGCCGTTGTATTGCGTCTTTGGGTAATAGGACACGGTCGCCCCGTTCAGCACCGCCGTCCCATTGCTGGGATTGGTCAGGATCTGGTAGGTCGCCGGGCCGGTGCCGGCGCCGAGGCACCCGAGCGTAATAACACCGGTCGTATCCTCGTCCATGGTCATCGTCGTGCTGATCGCGTGCAGCAGCCCCTTGGTGAGGTCCCACGAGAAGAGCAGCTTCGCCTGCCCGATGTTCGCGATCGTGTAGTTCGTCGACGCGGGGGTGGTGTCGTTCCACGGGCGGGATGGGGTGCCATACCAGCGGGACGCCGCCGATTGCTGGTCGTTGACCATCTGCGTCTTGTAGTCGAAGCCGAGCGCATCCAGCCGCGTGTAAAACTTGTCCGCGATCGCCTTGAGCTGCCCCAGATTGGCCGGCCGGTAAGCCGAGGGCGGATTATCCGGCCACCCCGCCACCATTTCCTCGATCTCCGGTCCAGCTCCGCCGACCGCACCCGCCTCGGTGTCGAGATGGATCCGTGCCTGATCGGCCAGATTCATCAACTGCCCGAGGGTCAACGGGCCATAGTTGTTGGCCGTCCCCGTGCGCGTCACTCCCGACGACCACCAGCCCGGATCCGTCTGCGCCTGCAGGCTCACGCCCGCCAGGCACACCACCACCACCACCACCCTGCGCAAAAACATGGAAAGAGTCCGGCCTGCCGTTTACTGATCGCCCGAATTACCGAACCGGCCCATGCCGATGTCGCCCTGGCGCATGCCGATCTTGACCGTGCCGTCGGTGTAGACCTCCACGGCGTTGCGGGGAGCGGAAGCCGATGTCCCGTTGCCGATGATGAAGAGCGGCTGCATCGTGCTGCTCCAGAGATTGTAACGCCCGATCACCGTCGCGCTGTTCCAGCCGCTGCTGTTCAGGCCCGTCCCCAGCGTCGTCGTCGCCGTCATCCCGGCAGCAAAGTTGTTGTCCCCCACCGTGAGCGAAGACGTCGAGTTGCCTCGCGAGTAGTTGTAGGTCCCGATCTGGACGCAGTTGGAGACCAGTCCGGCCCATCCTTCGCTTGTGTTCGACGTGCCGATCGTCGCCGAGTTGGCGGCCTGGACCACGTTATTACCCCCAACGGTAAAGGACTTGTCCATCAACGCTCCACCCAGATTGTTGCCCCAGCCGACAGCCACCGACCCCATGGAGTTCATCGTATTATAGGCGCCAAAGGCCGCAGCTCCGTCTCCGGTCACGCTGTTGCTCCAACCGACGGCCGCGTCGCTCTTCGTGCTGCTGGCCTGCGCCGCGTAGCCGCTCGGGCGGATATCCAGCCGGGTACCCTCGACCGCGGCCGTCTGTCCGTACACCACCGTGGCCAGCAAGAAGCCGCTCAAAAAGATAACTGTGTTTTTCATAAATTTTTGCATCAGCGCGCGGTTTTCGTGGCTTGGTCGATTTCCGATTTCTGGAGGGCGGCCAGAGCGGCCTCCGCCTGTTTAAGCTGATCCCGCCTCGCATCGATCAGGGAGATGCGCTCCTGCGCGGGCAGGTCGACATTGCGTAGCAGCAGGGTGTCGAGTTGAGCTCTGGTGGCAGTCACCTGTGGCGACGCGGAGGCTGGCGAAACCTGCGCCTCCTTGTGGGTGGCGATTTCCTGGTCGATCGCGACCTGCGCGGCGGCGAGTTCCGCCCGGTTCTTTTCCCGGAAGGCGTCTATGCGCAGGATCCGCTCCTGCGCCGATAGCAAAGGCGATTGGGCCGCCGCCAAGTCCTGCCCGGCGGGGGATGACAACTTCCGCACCGTCGTGCCGGCTTCATCGGTTGCCACCGGCTGCCGGACGATGAGCTGGGTCTCCAGGGCCGCCGTTTTTTGGAAATTGGCCGCCTGGCTCGCCTTCCAGTTTTCCACCGCCTGGATCCGGGCCGAGGGCGTCAGCGAGGCAAGCCCGGGCGCGAATGCGGTCCAGGACTGTCCAATCTGGTCCACGATTTCGTCGTGGGTGACGGCGGCCTCCGGGGCTGGCTCGGGCTTGCTCTGGCCGTGGGCGATGGAGACGATCGTTGCCATCCCCACGGCGAAGACCGCGGAGCTCAGAATGGCTTTCTGGCAAAATTTCGGAGTAGTCATGGGCAGGATGATCGTCGCCAATTAGTAGGAGGGATTGGCTACTTCTGAAGGCTCGCCGCTTGTAGGGGGTAGTCGTCGTTGCGGCAAGGAGTTTTCCGGAGAAAAACCGTGAAAGATGCAAAGAACACGAAGGAAGACAAAGGCTTTAAGGAAAATAGGAAAATACCGGGTGCCCTCGGAAGCAGCGACTATTTCCAGATACGAACTGGAGCCCCAAAAGTCGGCGCTCGGCAGAGCGAGCCGCCCTACCCTCGAAGGGATGCCCTCTCCCCGGGCAGGACGGTTGGTTTATCGCAAAGGCCAGTTCTTGCCTCGATATGCTCTCATCGACATCGGCTCCGCGGAAGCGTCGTCCTCCCCGGGGACCGAGAAAGGCCCGGGTTTCCCCGGGCCTTTCGCTTTGATTCTGGACGTGTGGTCGGAGCTTATTGCGCCGAGACGCCGCCGGTGGCGTTGCCTTTCTTGAGCTGGTCGCTCGTGACCCAGCGGACCTCGAAGTCTTTGCCGACGAGGTTCAGGCCGTCGACGGCCGGCGCGGCGTCCCACTTGGTGACCGTGATCTCGATCCGCACGCGGGCCTGGGTGCCGGCTTTCAGGCCGGACAGGGAAACCGCATTACGCCCGTTGGTGAGTTTCACCTTCTTCGAGTCGACGACCTTGCCGGTGCCGTCACCGATCTCGACCGTGGCGTCGACCTCGCTGCCGGCCGAGGCTTCCGCCCAGGCAATGAGCTCGCCCGGGGTGCCGCTGACGGTGCGCCAGTCGGTGGTGAAGCTGCCCGACTTCAGGGCATCGAGGCCTTTCTCGGCCAGCGCCTTGACCGCGTTCTTCGGCAGGGTGCCGTTCAGGACGGTAACGTCCTTCAGCGTGAAGGTGCCGTTCTGCATCATCGGCGTGGTGCCGATAGTCTCGAGGGCGCCTTCATAAGGCTTCTGCGGCTTCTGCGCGTCCTGATTGGTGTTCAGGTAGATGGTGCCGATGTTCGCGGTGACGTCGTAGGTGAACGTGGCGTTGACCCACTTATCAGTCGGGACGGGCATCTGGCCGCTCACGTCACGGCCGAGGAAGCCGAAGCGGAGTTTGCCATCCTGCACGCCGACGTGGAGCTTCGAGCCGGACTCGTCCTGGCCGGCGCCCATCGGGGCGTGGCCGCCGAAGATGCCGAGCTTGTTCGTGCCCGCCGCGACCTTGAGGTTCGCCGCGAGGGTGAAGGACTTGTTGGCCAGGTCGATGCCGGTAATCGGTAGGAAGGCGCCGCCGGTGATGAACACACCGCCATCTTTCCACTGCGGGGTGCCCTGGAAGGAGAACGACTTCCCGGAGATGATATCCTTCGCCGAGTTGCCGGAGGTCTCATTGAACGGTAGCGCGAGCGCGGGACCGCTGCCCCAGGCCATGCCGATGCCGCCGGGAACCGCGAAGTTCGCCACCGGCAGGTTGCCGAGCTGGTAACGGACGTTGCCGCTCTTCTCGGCGGGGAATTTCAGGGAAACGTTCCGGCTCTCACCGGGGGCGAGCTGCACGGGCTCGGCGGCGACCTTCTTGCCGTCGATGACGAGCGCGACCTCACCCTGGTAGGGCTCGGTGCCGACGTCGGTGGCCTTGGTGGAGATCACGACATTGCCCTCGGCATCGACCTGCGTCTGCGGGCTCTTGAGGCTGAGCTTCGCGGGCGATTTGCTGACGCTGAACGGCTGCGTGAAGATCTGGCCACCCCCGACGACGGTGAGGAAACCGGCGCCCGCGGTGTAGAACGGCACGTTGAAGGTGTGGCTCTTGCTCTGGCCGGGCTCGATCTCGAAGCTCCAGGTGTCGAGCTTGGTGCCGCGATAGAGATCGGCAGCCGTGACATCGGTGAGGTTGCCGACGTTCTTCACGGTCACCGTGACGGGAACCTCGACGCCCGCCTGCGCGGAGGCCGGGGCTTTGATCGAGTAGACGAACTTTGCCGCGTAGGCTTTCGGCTCGTTGAACTCGCCGCTGATGCCATCGGTGGGCTTGGTGAAGCCGATCTCCTTCTTCAGGTTCTCACCCTTGGTGCGGAGGTCCTTCGCGCCGCGGCGCGGGAGGTCGGGGCTCGCGCCGCCGACATGGATGCGGAAGACGCCGGGCTCGACGACGCGGACGTCGTTCGTGTCGAGGAGCGAGAGATCGTGCGGCTTCAGGTGGAAGGTCGCGGTCTTGGTCTCTCCAGGATTGAGCGACAGGCGCTGGAAGCCCTTGAGATGGATGACGGGCGTCGTGACCGAGGCCATGACGTCGGTGATGTAGAGCTGGGCGACCTCGTCACCGGCGACGGACCCGGTGTTCTTCACGTCGGCCTTGACGGTGACGGAGGCGGGATCGTTCGCATCGGGCGTGATGACGAGATTCGAGTACTCGAAGGTCGTGTAGCTCAGGCCATAGCCGAAGCGGAAGAGCGGTGCGAAGAGCTCGTCGTAGTAGTCGTAGCTGCGGCCCGAGGTCTTGAAGTCGTAGTTCAGCGGGAGCTGACCCACGCTGCGCGGGAAGGTGATCGGGAGCTTGCCGGACGGATTCTTGTCGCCGAAGAGCAGGTCGGCGGTGGCGTTGCCCGCCTCTTCACCCGCGTACCAGGTGATGAGGATGGCGGGGATGTTCTCGGCCTCCCACTTGAGGACGAAGGGCTTGCCGTTCACGACCGTGAGGACGACGGGTTTGCCGACCGCCTGGATGGCCTTGATGAGGTCGCCCTGCACACCGGGCATCTGGAGGGTCGCGCCGTCCTTGTTCTCACCGGTGGTGCTTTCGACCTGTTTCTTGGTCTTGTCCTTGGAGACTTCCTGGCTGGAGTGGTCGCCCATGACCATCACGACGACATCGGCCTGCTTCGCGGCCTCGATGGCTTCGTTGAAGAGGGATTTGTCATCGAGATTGTCCCAGGAGAAACCGGGAGCGTAGATGACCTTGGTGCCGGCGCTGACGTGCGACTTGATGCCGTCCAGCACGCTGACCAACTGGCCGTCGACGGGCTTGGCGGAATAGTCACCGGTCTGCACCGAGGCGGCGTTCGCGCCGATCACGGCGATCGTTTTGACGTCCTTCGAGAGAGGCAGGAGCTTGTTGTCGTTCTTGACCAGCACCATCGACTCGGTGGCGAGCTGACGGGCGATCGCGCGGTGCTCGGCGGTGTCCCAATCGGGGCGCTTCTCGTTCACCATGTGCGCCGGGCCGGGATTCTCGAACAGGCCGAGGCGGAACTTCGCGGCCAGCACGGGGCGGATGGCCTGATCAACGAGGCTTTCGTTGACGATGCCGTTCTCGACCGCGGCGGCGATGTTCTTCTTCCAGATCGGACCGCACTCGACGTTCACCCCGGCCTCGAGACCGAGCAGGCTGGCCTGCTGGAAGTCGGGAGCGATGGAGTGCTTCACGACGAAATGCTCGATGGAACCGCAATCGGTGACCACGAAACCGTTGAAACCCCACTCCTGACGCAGAATCGTCTCGAGCAGAGTCTTCGAGGCGTTGTCAGGCACGCCATTCCACACGCCGTACGCCGCCATGACGGCTCCCGCATGCGCTTCCTCGACGGCAAGCCGGAACGGAGGAAGGAAAACCTCGCGCATGACCCGGTTGGCATAGCCGACGTCGTTGCTGTCGCGGCCACCCTCGGGGCCACCGTGAGCGGCAAAATGCTTCGGCGTGGCAATCATCCCCTCGCCCTGGAACCCCTTGATCCACGACACCCCCATGCGCGAGACGAGGTAAGTGTCCTCACCGTAGGTCTCCTCCACGCGGCCCCAGCGCGCATCGCGTGCGACGTCGAGAACTGGCGACCAGCTCTGCCGGACACCCGCGGCCTTCGCCTCCTGCGCGGTCGCCTTGCCGACCTCCCCGACGAGCGGAATGTCGAAGCTCGCGGCCATGGCGATCGCGTGCGGAAAAATGGTCGACCCGACCCCGTAGGAGTGCCCGTGGAGACCCTCGGTCTTCAACAAGGCAGGCACCTTCAAGCGTGGGATCGCGGCGCAGCCCCAGTCGTCCGAGATCTGCGAAATCTTCTCCTCGAGCGTCATGCGTGAGAGCAGGTCGTCGATGCGCTTGTCGATCGGCTGTTGAGGATTGAGATAGAGCGGCTGATCGGCCGCGACGGCGAATGTCGCGGTTACCGCAAGGGAAAATACGGCGAGGGATAATTTAAACTTCATGGCTGAAGGAGGAGTTGGGACGAGCGGGGATTATAGGGGTAGGTCCCCAAAACTGGGGAGGGAGGGAACACTATTTCACGGGGCGCGCCCGTAAACCGTATATTGCGGGATATATTTGTTGATTTGCGCTCTGGAGAGCAATCTCCAAAAACCCCCTGCCCGACGCGGGCCGTCTCTCTACGGGCTCGTGCGGGAGGTGAGCTTCAGCGCTTCCTGAGCGAGGGCATTCCCAATCGCGACCGGATCTTTATCGCCAAGGAGTTTCAACTGGGCGTGCGGCAGGAGAGAGATTTCGCGAGACCAGCTCGCCGCCTGGTCCTGCGCGACGCTCCCGGCCTCCGGGAAGAGGAGGATCGGGAGATCTGTCTGGCCGGAGGCCTTGCGCCAGCGCTGGATCGGGGCGGCCACTCCGAAGGTCCCGGCCTGATCCTGGAGCACACTTGCGCCGACCGGCCAGAGGGCTCCGCGAATGGGAAAGGAAACGATATCCGGCAGCGCGACCGCCGGCAGGATGGCGGCCCGATTCGCCGCCGGCGGGCAAAGGATCACGCCGACCGGCACGCTTTGGTCCGCCTGCAAGGCCTCGGCAAAAGCGCGCACCATCGGCGGCAGGCTCGCGGCGACCGCTCCCTTGCACTCGTCCCAGCCACGCTCGGACTTCGCCGAGTTGTCCCGGCCGACGGTCAGAGCGATCACCCGGATCGTGGCGGAATCCGCCGCCGGGGCAGCCGGAGCCGCTGGGGTGGTCGACCGGCCCCCGCAGAGCCAGACATCACCGACAAGGAGGTTGCGGATTTCGGCCGAGCATTTCATGCAGCCGGGAATGACGCGGAGGTCCCTGGGCTCGGCAGAGGGAGGCATCGGGTCGAGCGTCGCGTGCCAGTTGCCCCGATGATCGGCCGTGGTGACCTTGTTCTGGTCGCCGAAGAGGATCGTGATCTCCTTGTCCGGCTCGGAGGTGCCGGAAATGGGGATCGGTACGTCCCGTTGCAGCACCATGTCGTCCGACCATTGTGGCGGGAGGGAGACTTTCTGATCGTCGCCCTGGAGGGCCTGGGTGATCGACTGCACGAGCTGGGGCTTTTTCCCGTCGGCCACGACGGAGACCGCGGAAAAGGCCAGCCAGCCGACCAGCACGACGAGGCCGGCGATGAATCCGAGGCGATTGCTCATGGTTATCGGTCATTGGTCACCGGTCATTGGCCATTGGTCAATAGTCGAGACTCAGATCGCGCACGGGCGGTTGGTTTTTCCGGACGGGAGAGGGGCCGCCGGAGGGGGATTCGGAACGGTCGGATCGCTCCGAATCCCCGCGGGCGACTTACTTCGACGTCATACGCACGTAGTCGAAGGTGGCCGTACTGACCTGACTCTCCGCCAGGCCGACGTAAACCGCACTGGCCATGGTGAATGTCTGACCCACGGCCTGGGTCCAGGTCGTCCCATCGGCGGAGAAGTAGCCGGTGATCAGATTCCCCGAGCGCACGAGCATGACCCACTGCGGAGCGACGATCCCGGAGATGCGGGTGTTGAAGTTCGTCGTCCCACTGGTGGTGAGCCGGTACTGGAAGTTCGACCCGTTGGAGCCGGTGATGGACATGAGGGCGTTGGCGGAGGAGTCCGTCAGCGTCTCGCGAATCATCACGCCGGATTTCGTCCAGCCATTCGAGGTCGTGAGCGTCGCCAGATGAGCCACGACGGTGCCATCACCATTGAGCGGGATATAGGCGAAGTGCAGCCGGTCGGCCGCATTGGTGATATCGCCCCCCGAGCCGGTCAGGGTGTAGATGCCGCCGCTGTAGCTGCCGCTGCCCGTACCCGTCCCGATATCCACCTGGGTGAACGGGTTCGCCTTCGCCACCACCTGGGAGGAGTTTCCACTCGCCCCGAAGGAGTTCGAAGCCGCGACGACGTAGTAGTACGTCGTGCCATTCACCACCGTGGAGTCGGTGTAGGTGGTCGTCGTCGGGGTGCCGACAGTCGTGTAAGGGCCGCCGCTGGTCGTGCTGCGCTTCACCAGATAGCTGGTCGCTCCGGTGACCGGGCTCCAGCTAAGGACGGCCGGTGCCGAGGTGAAGGTCGGTGCCGTCATGGCACTCAGCCCGAGAGGAGTGGCCGGGATGCCCGCCAGTGAAGTGCCGGTCGCGATGACGAAGTTGGAATTCGCCGAGGGGTTCATGGCCGCCACCCGATAGGTGAAGGTGGCGTAGCCGGAGAGCCCGCTGTCCGTATAGCTCGTCGCCGTGGGGCCCACATAGGCCAGCGGCGAGTAGTTATTCCCACCGTCGGTGGAGCGCTGGATCATGAAGCCGGTCTGGCCGGTGGCATTGTTCGTCCAGGACAGGCCGATCGAGCTGCCGGAGGCGCCAGCGGCCGTGAAATTCGACGGATCGGCGGGGACGGAGCCGAGCTGCGAGAGGCCGATCGTAAACGTCTGCGCGGCGCCGATCGTCGTGGCACTGCCGTCGAGGGTCCCGTCGCTTTTCACGGTGAGGTAGTTGGTACCGCTCGAGGTCCGGAGGGCCACCGTGTCGCCAGACGCGATCGCGCCGCTGCCGGACGTCTTCACGATCGTGAACCCTTCCCACGTGCCCGGAGAGCGACGGTTGGTCTGGGGATTGGACGTGCCGCCGCCGTTTTGCGCGGTGAGGTAGCTGCCATTGTGAGTCTGGAGATTGATCGAGTCCCCACTGGTCAGCGTGCCTCCGCTGAGGTCATCGGCGGTGAAGTTTTCCCACGGACCGGCGATGGTCTGGTTCGAGATAACCGCCTTGCTATCGGTCTGATTGCCGCCCAGAGCCGCGGTCACGTAGCAATTCGTCAGGGACGATTTGAGAGTGACGAGTGAGTCGTACTTCTTGACGAAAAGCCAATCGAGATTCACTCCTCCGTCCACGAACGATAGCTTTATCGTATGGATACCCTTGGTGAGGGTCTTGGTTCCGGCATAGGCATTCGCGTAGGTGGTCATACTTCCGGTCGAGGGAAGGCTGACCGAGGTGAGGGCCGTCCCGTCGATGGACAATTGCACGGTGTGCGAGGCCGTGGAGGCATAGCGGATGGGGAACTTGTAGTTGCCGGGTGAGAAGACCACGCCATCCCACTCGAGCCATTCGCCCGCAGTCGTATTCGTCACCGCCCAGCCGCTACCGGAGAGGGCGGAAATGCCGAGCGTAGAGGGCGAGCGGCGGTAGATCCCGCCGGTGCTGCCGGGAGCGTTGTATTTGTCGCAATTCTCCGCCTCGAGCCGCAGGGTGGCGGTGCGCAGGTCGGTGTAGGAGCGCAGGATATTCACGTACTGGCTGGGGTAGTCCCAGTTGGCCGTCTGCGCGGTCGCGGATTGGGTCGAGCACAGCCAGGAGGCACAGCCTTCGCCGATATCGACCCAGCCTTCCAGGGAAGCGAGGTCGGCCTTGAGGGAAACCGCCGTATCGAGACCGGCTTTCAACGTATCGCCATTTGCCCCGGTGCCGGCGGCGCCTTTGCGGGAGATGATGAGCGAGCCATTGTTGAACCCGGGAACCATCGTGCCTGTGACCACGCCGTTGTAGTTCAGGAAGCCGTACCCGGAGTTGGTGAACCACGGATTCAGGCCCAGGAAGCGGGGGTGGCTGGCCAGCGTGGTGTCGTAGTTCGTGGCGGTGTCGCAGATGATGAAGGTCGCGTGCACCCCGTAGGTGGTCATCAGCTTGTTATCCAGATAAGTGAAGAAGCGGCTGATGTTCCCCTGCTGGTTGGTGTAGGCACCGGTCCCGGTCTGTCCGAGGCCCCAGAACTCGATCGGTACGCCGCCCTTGAGCAGGAACCAGTTCTTCTTCGGGATGTTGGCGAACCAAGGTCCGATCTCGTACTTCCACCAGACATTCTCCCAGGAGTCTTCGTTGGCGAAGTCCACGGGAGTGCCCGAGGGGACATTGTAGACAATGTGGTAAGTCGATCCGACGCCCAGCGGGCAGCAGCCGAATTTTACCGTATCCGCCGCACCGGCCCGGCTGAGGGCATTCAGATATTGCGGGATGTAATAGGGATTGCTGCCGACTTTATTCGTGATCGGCACGCCACCCAGCGGTGCCGGGAGGCCGCTCGTCATCAGCATGATGAGCGGAATACGCGCCTGTTGCTGTTCCGAGATCAGAAAATCCCAAAATGCGGGCACACTCTGGTCGTCGTAGGGCGCGAAGAGCGGCAGGGCCTTGGTGGGATCCGAGGTCACGTCCGCCTCGGTGTGATTGTAAGACGTGGTGACGCCGACCATCGGGAGGTTGTCCGTGATCACCGGGAAGATCGTGGTGTCCGCCGCGGGAACCTGGGCGACGGCCGGGGCAAGCGCAGCCAGCATGCAAGCAGCGCCGAGAGCGAAAATGGACCCGGCTCGCCGTGGTCGTTTTTGGAGCGGACGAATATCGTCCGTCGAGGGATGGATGGAAGGTTGCGACGGGACAGGGCCGGAGCCATGCCCGCGTTTCGGCAGGATGTTCATAGGGGGATTTTTTTGGAGGTTTTGGGGGGAAGCCACCACTCGGGGGGCTGGCCGGAATCTAGCAATTTCGGCCGCCGCGATTCATCCCACATAGGAGTGAAATCGAGACGATTTATTGGCCGGCACTTTGCGGGCGGACGGTCAGGCTCGCCAGGCCGGTCCAGGCTCGAAGATGAGCCTCAGATACGACGCACCCTGGCGGGACGCCAAAGAACCCAAACCCCCAGCCCCAAGCCCAGCAATAGCCAGGTGGAAGGCTCCGGCACGGCGCCAAAGCCGCTGCCCGGAGGAACGGTCGTTGGCTGGAATTGCAGGCTGGTGCCGGAAATCGTGAAGGTGCCGGCGTATCCTTCCGTCGCCAGGAATTGCGTGGCGTCCGTAATGTTGGTGCCGGTGAAGGTGATGAGAGTGTAGGTCTGGCCGGCCACACCTCCGGTGAAGTCGAAGAGATAAATGGACGAGGCGGCATCCGCCGTGAGCGCGCCGCTCAGGCTGAGCAGGTCGGAGGTGTTGTTCGTGGCACTCAGGTCGAAGACGAAACGCGCGCTGTTGTTGAGCGAGAGCGTGGTCGCGGTGAAGGTGCCGATGCCTCCGTCGCCCGGCGAGATGGAGGAACTGCCATTCGCGGTGAGCGCGCTGATCGAGCCCCTCCCGCCGATCGTGGCTCCGGCATTGACGATGGTATTCGCCGACTGGGCGAGAGAACCATTCACGATCAGCGTGCCCTGATCGACGGTCGTGGTACCGGTGTAGTAGTTGCCGGCGGTTCCAAAAATGCTGAAGCCATTCAGGGTCAGCCGGCCGGAGCCGACCTTGTTGATGACCGTGGCGACGCCGGTGGGACTGGTGATGACACCGTCGAACACGGTGTCGGCATTGTTGGCCCCGACGGTCATCTGGCCGCCGTTGCCGAGCGTGACGGTGCCGCTGCCCGACAGCCCGCCGATGGTGGCCACCTGGCCGTTGATGTTGAGCGCGGCATTGCCGGCCACGATGTAGGTGGAGTTCGGATTGCCCGCGTAGGAGTTGGCGATGCGGTGGATGCCGGAGGCGACGTAGGTGTTGCCGGTGTAGGTGTTCACGGTCTGGATGTCCGTGGTGCCGGTGCCGCCGGTGGTGAGACTCACGGCGCCGGTGGCGTTGTCGCTGATCGTGGAGTTGAAGTGGAGCTGCTTCGTGCCGTTGACGATGACGACGAGTTCCTGCGTGCCGGCTGGCGCGGTGATCGTGCCTTGGTAAAAGGTGACGTCGGCCTGCGAGGTGAGGCCAAGGATGCCGCCCACACTCAGGACGTTACCGGAGCCGATGGTCAGGGTCCGCGCGGTCGCGGTGGTGTCATCGAGGCGCAGGGTGCTCAGATTCACGGTCGAGATGCCGACGGCCGCGGTGGTCGTGGTGAGATTCACATCCTGCCCGGCATTCGCCGCGCCGAGGGTCGTTCCGGAGACCGTCGTATAGCCGGCGAAGTTGACGATGTTGCTGCTCGCGTCCTTCGCGGCCCAGTTCGTCGTCGTACCCGATCCGATCGTCGCGTAGGCGAGGCCGTCGGAGGATTTCAGCATCCCGGAGGTGCCGCCGGTCGAGGTCGTGAGCGTCGAGGTGCCCGCTCCGCTGGTCGTGAAGGAAAGCAGGCCGCCGGCGGTACGAGTGATCGCCCCCAGATTCAGCGCCACGGAGGATCCCGCGCCCTGATTGGTCAGCAGGACCGTCGAACTGCCGCCCGCCACCGTCGTACCGGCGAAGGCCTGGGTATTCGCCGTGGAAGCCTTGCCGGTAACGGTCAGATTTCCGCCGCCGAGGGTGAGCGTCGAGGTGGCGTTGATGAGGTTGCTCGCGGAGAAACCGCTGGCGGTGTTGTTGAAGTTGAGGATCGAGGTGCCGCCGAGGAGCGAGAGATTCCCGAGCGACGAAAACCGGCTGTTGAAATTCGTGGTCGATGGACCACCGGCGACGACGAAGGTGCCGGCGAACGGATTCGTGAGATTCACGTTGGTCGAGCCAAGGGAGAGGCCGCCATTGCCGGTCTTCCTGATCGTGACCGAGGAGCCACCCGAGATCGCGCCGGTGATGTTGATCTGGCGGTTCAGGGTGCGCCAGATCTGGCTGTTCACCGCGTTGACCGCGGACGCGATCTGCAGGGTCGCCGAGCCGGTATTGCTGCCGGAGTAGCTGGAATTATCGATGCCGATGCCGTCGACGCCGGAGAGATTCAGCGTGTTGTTGCTGATGTTGACCTGGGTATTCACGCCGTTCGCTCCAGGCGTGATGTTGAGCGCGATCTGACCGAGGTTGAGGCTGGCGCCGGTCACGAAACCGTTGACGCCACCGGAGGTGCCGATCGTGACCGCAGTGCTGTTGAAGAGCGCAATGTCCGAGCTGGTCGGCGCGACACTGCCGACCCAGGCCGTGTTCACATTCAACGCGGTGCCATTCCCATTCGCCTTGACGACGGTTTTGGCCGTGGCCGGGGAAAGAAACCCGGCCGCGACGCTCACCGCCACCACCCAACCCGCCATCAGCGGGCGACCGGGCAGAATCGAACGAAAAGGGGGAACGCTCATGCGACGAGGGGGGAAGTTCGGCAGGCTAATACTTGGGGGAAATGGAGTTACCCCTTTTTGTTATCGGCCAATCGGAGCCCATGTCAACCCATGGGTTCCCTTTCCGGGCAGATCACTCTGTGGGAACGGGAACTTCAGGGCGTTATTCTGACTCTCGGAGAATTGGCCCGATCGGGCGTTCCTCGCTCCCAGACCTCATCTCACTTCCAGAAAAGTCGCGTCGTGCTGATCACCACCGGAGATGATCGGGGTGCGGAGGATATCCCGCCCCCGGCAACGGAGATACTCACCGGGATGGGAAAGCGACTCGTAGGAGGTCATGGCCGGCTCCGCCAGGCCGGTAGCTGATTGCCAGGTCGCATCCGCTTTGAAATCCGCAGAGCGGTCGTCTTTTTCGAAAACGATCCGACCATTCCGGTTGCGGAGATACATTCCCGGGAGACGGGCCGACTCGAAGGATAGACCCTGCCCGGCGAGGCCCGGGACGACTTGCCAGAGGGAGTCGTCGAAGCGATTGACGTTGGTATCGACGACGACGATGTCCTTTTGACGGGAGTCGTGGATCACGAAGCCATTCGCCATCATGGGCTTCAACTGCACGAAGGGATTTTCCGCATGGAAATCCGCAAACTTCACCTTTCCGCCGCTCGCGCGCAGTCCGACCGCCCCGGCCAAGGCCCGGAAATCCCTCGCCTCGAGTTTCGGCGCAGCCATGTCGTCGACGTAGATGCGGATGGTTTCTCCGAAGGCGGTAACTCGGAGATGATAGGTTTTCCCGGCTTCGATCGGGAGGGAGACCGTTTTCAGCGGCTCCCATTTTTCGCCGTCACCGTAGCTCAGGACGAGTTCACCTGTGGTGGAGAGTTCCGCGCTGTACCCATGGAAGCCGCCTTTCCCATCACCGGCCCGAAACACGAGGCCACCCTCGGCCCCGCTCGAGAGTGTGACCTCCGTCTCGCAGAGCAAATTGTTGAAATACGTCTTTGCCAGGGCGATCGCCGTTCCATCGGCGACCACTGAGTTGCCCGCCGGAGTCATCCGGCCTTTCACGGTCCAACTCCCCGCGCTCTTCGCGAAGTCACCGTCGAAGGTCTTCGTGAACTCACCGCCGAGAGTTTTAGACGCGGCGATCAAGTCCTCGTGCGCGGCACGGAGGGCGGCGGAATCGGCCTTGAAGACCGCGCGGTCGTAAGTGAAAAGGCCGTTGCGCTCGAGTTCGACGTCGGTTGCCTGCGTGAAGATCGCATAGCTGAGGCCGGGGCTGTACAGGAGCTGCTTCAGGCGGTGGATCATGTCCACGTAGCGGGCGGTATAGATTGCGGGAGTGTCCTGATCCCGATCCACCGGCTTCCAACTGTGATCCTTGATGACACGTCCCTGGCCGCCGAACTCGCCCTGACCGGAGATGCGGTTCTCCGGGATGAGCGGGGGCGGCGCATTGGGCCCCGGGTAGGTGTGCCAGTCGAGGGCATCGCCGGCGACCGACTTCCCGCCCGCGCCGGTGTCGGCAATGACCAGGCGGCTGGGATCATAGGCCCTGATCCAGTCCACGAGCCGAATTTCCTCCTTCTTGTCCTGATAGGCGCCCCAGCTCTCGTTGAAAACGATCCAGCTGATGATGGCGGGGGAGTTGCGCAGCTGGTCGATCATTTCCAGGAATTCGCCCTCGTAGATCTTCATGTCGTCGCCGGTCGGATTGTAGCCTTTCTCGCGCTCGGTGAGGTCGGGCAGCAGCCCGTGCGGGGCGATCGATGGCATGTCCTGCAGGACGAGCAGCCCGAGCTTGTCAGCCCAATAGTACCAGCGGGCGGGCTCGACCTTGATGTGCTTGCGGACGATGTTGTAGCCGAGCTTCTTTTGCTGCTCGAGGTCGAACCGGAGCGCCTCATCGGTCGGCGCGGTGTAGATGCCGTCGGGCCAGAAACCCTGATCGAGAACGCCGATCAAAAATTGGAATTTTCCATTCAAGAGAGGCCGTGGAATGCCGTTGACCGAGCCGATCGAGATGCTGCGCATGCCGAAGTAACTGCCGACACGGTCGCCCACGGCGGCCCGGTTTTTGAGAGTCACCTCGAGGCCGTAGAGGAAGGGATCCTCCGGCGACCAGAGCCTGGCCTTCGGGATCGAAATCTCGATCTCCTTGCCGATGGTCCCGGTCGCGCGGCTGACCGGAGCTCCGCCCGCCGAGGCGACGGCCTCGAATGTCTGCCCGGCGGCGCCTTCGCCCTGGACGGTCAGACGCAGGGTTCCTTTGGCGACATCCGGCACCATGTGCAGGCTGGTGATGTGCGCCGCGGGCACTGGCTCCAGCCAGACCGTCTGCCAGATGCCGGAGACGGAGGTGTACCAATAGCCACGCGGCTTTTTGGTCTGCTTGCCCACGGGCTGATGGCCAAGATCGGTGGGATCGAAGACGTTGAGGATGATTTCGTTTTCACCCGCCCGGAGCTGATCGGTGATGTCGAAGGTGAAGGCGCCGTATCCGCCCTGATGGGTGCCGACCTTCCGGCCGTTCACATAAACGGTCGCGAGCCAGTCCACGGCACCGAAATGCAGGAGGACCCGCTGGCCGGCCCAACCCGCGGGAACGGTGAAGGTGCGACGATACCACATGCGATCCTCCATGCGCATGAGGCCGGAAAGCGGCGACTCCACGGGATAGGGCACGAGGATCTCCTCGGCCAACTTTCTCCCGGTCGGAATGGGATCGCCCTCCTTCGCGGTGGAGAATTCCCAGAGTCCGTTCAGATTCTGCCAATCCTTTCGAACCATCTGCGGGCGCGGGTATTCCGGAAGGACATTTTCCGGGGTGACCTGCGCGGCCCAGCGGCTGGTGAGCACCCCCTTTTTCGGTTCGTAGGCGGCGACGGATCGAACCGCCAGCAGTCCCGCGATCGCCAACAGAAGAAAAACGGCCCCCCTGGAGGGATAGGAATGGCAGGTCGAGGGACGAAAGTGAGGGGACTTCATACGTTAAGAGCTAATCGAAAAGAGGGACTCGCATCGGGTTTACGAACTTCGATTTCGATCGTCCATGCAACTTCCGGGAGAAGTTTGGAGTTTTCCGGTCAGGCCTTCGACGATTTCCAGCCCGTCCGGAGGAGCTGGGCCGGCAATTATGAGTTATCGTGCGCAGGTGGGTTTGCGTATGATGCCCCGTGATCGATTCAGGAAAAGCTCTCGGCGTCGGCATCCTCACGGTGTGCGTGAACATCGTCCTGATGGCCGTGAAGATCTCCGTTGGCCTGATCGGGAATTCCTCCGCGCTCGTCGCGGATGGCATCGAGTCGGCGGGTGACATTCTTTCCTCGCTGATCACCTGGGCCGGATTCCAGCTCTCCCTGCGGCCGGCGGACGAGGACCACCCCTATGGCCACGGGAAGATCGAGTCGCTGGCGGGAGTATTCTCCGGGTGCGCCCTCCTGGTGGCGGCCGGGATCATCGCGTGGGACTCGATTCACGGGATCATCACGCCGCACAAGTCGCCGGCATGGTTCACCCTGCCGGTGCTGCTCGCGGTGATCGCGGTGAAGGTCTTCCTCGCCCGGAAGGTCTCCGCCCTCAGCGAGGGCGTGGACAGCCGGGCACTCGAGGGCGACGCGTGGCATCATCGGTCGGACGCGATCACCTCCGGGGCGGCGGCGATCGGCATCACGATCGCGCTCATCGGGGGCAAGGGCTGGGAGACGGCCGACGACTATGCGGCACTGCTGGCCTGCGGAGTGATCGTGGTGAACGGCGGCCTGATCATCCGCGGCGCGCTGCACGAAGTGCTGGACGGCAACGTCAACGCAGCCGTGAACGAGGAGATGCGCAGCCTGGCCGCGGAAGTCGAGGGCGTGAGAGGCATCGAGAAATGCCGGGTGCGCAAGAGCGGCATCGGAATGTTCGTGGAACTCCATCTGCTCGTCGACGGCGACACGCCGGTCCGCGAAGGACATCGCATCGGCCACGCGGTGAAGGACCACATGAGGGCGGTGAAGCCGCAGATCGTGGACGTGATCGTCCATCTCGAACCGGCGCCCGATTCGTAGGCGCGGGCTTTACCGGCCCGGGAGGTATTTAGTCAGGAATTGGATGACCATCTGCTCGTTCGCGTCCGTGAGAAAGGGCGTGATGGAATGGGTCGCTCCCGGGACGATATGGAGTGAGGCGTCGAGGCCGGCGGCCTTTGCAGCCTCGTAGAGACGCTCGGACTGGCCGGGAAAAACCTGGTTGTCGGCCGAGCCGTGGAAGATGAGGAGCGGGGCGTCGTCCGGCGTGACCTGCCAGGCCCCGCTGGCCAGCTTCGCAAGGGCCTCGTGATCCTTCGGCGCCCCGCCGAGGAGATTGTAGACGCGCGAGCCCGGGACGTCGGTCATCTCGGGTTGGGTTTTTGCACGGAGGATGAAATCCGTCGGCCCATAGAAATCGACGACGGCCTGGACTTTCGAGCTTTGGTCCAGGTTTCCGCCGACCGAGCCTTCGAGCTCCTTGTTGCCCCCGGTCGTGCCGAGGAGAACGGCGAGATGAGCGCCGGCCGATGTTCCGATCACGCCGATGCGCGTGGCGTCATAGCCGTATTCCCGGGCATGCGCTCGCAACCAGCGGACGGCGGCTTTGCAATCCTCGATCTGGGCGGGATAGATCGCGTCTTTGCTGAAGCGATAGCTGATGCTGGCGAGGGCAAATCCCGCCCCGGTCAACCACGAGAACGAGCGCACCTCTCTCGTGTCGCCGCCCGACCACGCGCCGCCGTGGATATAGATCACGAGCGGTGGTTTCGACGGCGTTGCGGGCACCGCGAGATCGAGAGTTAGCATCCTCCCGCCAACCTCCGCTATCGGCAGCCCGGAGAAATCGCGGACATCACCTCCCTGCCCGGCAGCGTGAGAGCTCGCCGGCGAGAGCAGTAGCGCAGTCAGGAGGGAGACGAGCGGCAGAGAGCGACAAACTTGAATCATAGTGCACCATGGGGGGTTGTGGAGGCGGAGCCGCGAGCCGCCAGGCCAATCTGGCGACACCCAACCAAATGGGGGCTCGCTCAAAGCGGCAGCAGTCCCGGCCCCGGACGATCGACTACGCCTTCACGAAGGCGAGTAAATCGGCGTTAAGGATGTCCGCGTTCGTGGTGAGCATCCCGTGCGGGAAGCCGGGATAGACTTTCAGCGAGCCGTTCTTGAGCAGCTTGATCGACTTCAAGGCCGCATCGGCGATCGGCACGATCTGATCGTCGTCTCCGTGCAGCACGAGCGTGGGCACGCTGATGCTCTCGAGATCCCCGGTCTGATCGGTCTCGGAAAAGGCCTTGATGCCCTCGTAGTGAGCCAGGGCGCTGCCCATCATGCCCTGACGCCACCAATTCTGGATCACGCCCGGATGAGTCGTCGCTCCTTCACGATTGAATCCGTAGAAAGGTCCAGCCGGCACATCGGTGAAGAACTGGGCGCGATTGGCGGCGAGCGCGGCGCGGAAGCCGTCGAACACCTCGATCGGCAATCCCTCCGGATTGGCCTCGGTCTTCAGCATGAGCGGCGGGACGGCGGACACGAGCACCGCCTTGGCTGTACGGCCGGACGGCTCGCCATGCTTCGCCACGTAACGGGCGACCTCGCCACCCCCGGTCGAGTGTCCGATGTGGACGGCATTCCGAAGATCGAGCGCTTCGACGACGGCGAAAGCATCGGCGGCGTAGTGATCCATGTCATGGCCATGGCAAACCTGGGCCGAACGCCCATGGCCACGACGGTCGTGAGCAACGACGCGATACCCCTGTTGCACGAAAAAAAGCATCTGCGCATCCCAATCATCGGACGACAGCGGCCATCCGTGATGAAACATGATCGGCTGGGCATCCTTCGAACCCCAGTCCTTGTAGAAGATCTCAACGTGGTCCTTGGTGGTGATGTAAGGCATGGTTTTCTAAGTAGACCGATTTCCCGGAATCACAATGCCTGAAAAGCGATGATCGATTCGGTTTGGCTGACGTTTGTCCGAAGCTCCCACGATCCCATGCCGCGGCCTGGAAAGATTTGCAAATGCCCCGGCTGACACTAAAACCATCGCCATGTCTCTTCGATTCGCGTTAGCAATCGTCCTCGGCTTCGTATCCGTTCTCGCGATTCCGCCCGCACAGGCCCGCAAACTCCCTGCCGGACTCGCCGGGACTTATGTCGGATCTGGCACGATCGAAGATCGTTTGAATCCCTGGTTCTACAAGATCGACAACATCTCACTCACCCTGACCGGGCAAGGGAAGGTCACCGGCAGCGCCGTCATGTTCATCTATGCGGTGAGCGATGGTATTCGCTATCCGGCTTCGGGCCCGATCATCTTCACGGCAAAAGGGCGCATCACCGCACCGGTAAAATTGAAGACGGGTCATCTGATCGGTTATGCATCCGTGAACTTCAGTACGACAGACGTGGAGGCCTATCCCTACCCGTTCAGCTTCGAGGGGTCTTTCTCGGTCAATGCGAAATCAGGCAAAGGAACCTTCAAGCAAGATTACTCCGACCAACTCGGTGCCACGGAGGCCGTTCTCAAAAAGAAATAGACCGAAGACGGGTAGAGAGCATTGCCTCCCATCTCGAAGCTCCGTGCTTTTCGCCCGCCGAAAGGCCCCGAGTAGAAAACTCGAGATGGCGGACAGCCCCAATTCCGCTCACCGACCACTCACCGACGTTGGAAGGTCAATTTTTCCCCTTGTCCGCCACCGTACTCGTCGCTAGCGTCTCCCCTCCACCTTTCAAGGGGGTCTTAGCTCAGTTGGTAGAGCGCCTCAATGGCATTGAGGAGGTGCTACTTACTCGTTTTTGTAGGACCCAAGTGGACACGAGATGACGGACGCGGCCTCAAAATTTTCCGCACGTTCCATATTCTGTTTCACGAAGTGGACGGACGGTGACTGACACGGACTCTCCGATCGCCGCCGGGGGGCAAAATCGGGGGAACTCCCCCCGGAATCATCCGCCCCAGCAGTCGCTCTATGCAGACGGCGTATCGGTGGCAGAATGGTGGTTCTCGGCCGCTAAATCGCTCTCCGCCGGCGGCGCAGGAGGATGATGCCACCGAGCAGGCCGGCGATGCCAATCGCGTAGGTCGAAGGCTCGGGGACGGCAGTGTAGGTGAGGTTCAAACTCAGGTTGTCCCCGCTCAAGGAGATGGCGAAGTGGCCGACATTTGCGGTGTTGTTGAAGAACGCGCTGGTATCGATGAGGAACTCGTCGGCGCTGAAGTTCGCGATCGGCGAGGTCGCGGTGGCGATCGTGAAGGTGTAGGTCTGGCCCTCCACGAAGTTAACCGCCGGGTGGCCGCTGCCGCCAACGTTCGCGAGATCGAGCGACGTAACGTCAATCGTGAACTTGCTGCCCGTCGTAGCGGTAATGTCGAGTGTGCCGCCGATGCTCAACCAATCCCAGCCCGAGCCGGACGTCGCGCCCTGGGTGCCGGCGGCGTTGTTGATTTCCCACACGTAGATGCCTCCGCCGTTCCAAGTTTCGCCGCCGGTGGTCAGCGCGCCGGGGCTGTTTCCCGGCGAGATCGTGCCGCCGCTGTTGATCGTGACTGCGCCGACCGTGCCGTGGCCGCCGAGGATACCAGTGCCGCTGACCGTGGTGAGCGAGCTGGAGGCAATCGAGCCGTCCACGATGAGTTTGCCTGCCGTGATCGCGGTCGGGCCGGTGTAGGTGCTGGTACTGCTGAGGACCACCGTTCCGGCTCCTGCCTGAGTGAGCGTGCCTGCCCCGCTGATGGCATTACTTTCCGTCAGGGTGCCGGTGCGGTTGTAGACCAGGGCTCCGCTGTTGGTGACGCCGCCTGTTCCCAGGTTGCCCGTGGAGCCGCCCGCGCCCACCTGCACCGTGCCGCTCATGATGGTGGTGCCGCCGCTGTAGGTATTGTTCCCGGCGAGGGCGAGGGTGCCGGTGCCGATCTTGGTCAACCTGCGGTTGCCACTGACGTCGCCATTGATTGCCAGCGTGCCCGTGACGCCCACGGTGGAGTCGGTGGCGAGAATCACGTTACCCGCCAGCGAAGACGTGCCGGTGCTGGTCAGGGCACCGACGTTTGAGGCACCGGTGCCGTTGAGCGTGATGGTCTCGGCATTCACCGCCGTGTTGAGCACGCCCAAGGTCGCACCGCTATTGACGGTGGTGCCACCGAGGGTGGAACCGAGGGCAGAGGCATTGCCGATGAAGAGGGTGGTTTTGGCGACGATGGTATTTCCGGAGTACGTATTGGCACCATTCAGGGTCAAAGTGCCGGTGCCCGTCTTGGTCAAAGCCAGCACGCCCGCACCGTCCTGAATGATGCCGGAAAATACCGAGTTGATCGGAGTGATGGAATCTTCGTAACTGCTGGAGGAACCGACTTGAAGAATGGATGCCGTGGTGGAGGTATTGGTAACGGTCCCAGTGCCCGTCAATCCGCCAAAAGCCTCATTGCGGCCGTTGAAGTCGAGCACGCCTCCTGCATCGATCTGCACGGTGGTCATGTAGCCGATTTGGTCTCCGGTGTCGCCCGCGATTCGGACCTTGGCTCCAGAACTGATGCCCAAGCTGGCGCCGTCGATGGCCCACCAGTAGGCGTTGGGGTCGCCGCCCAGGCGCTTATCGAGAACCAGGTTGCCTCCCTGGACGAGCGTCGTTCGCAGATCATTGGCAATCACGCCGCCCAAAGTGAGCGTACCGGAGCCAGTCTTGATCAAGACATCAGAGCTGTAGGTGTAGCTAAGCTGGCTGTTGATTTCCAGTGAACCGGTTCCCCCGATGCTGGCGGTGCCCTGGATATCCACCCGGCCCGCCGTGAACCTCGAAACGCCTGCGGTGTTGCTGATCAGCGCTCCCGCGTTATTCACGCCCAAGCCCGTGATGATGACCCTTTCGGGGATGAGCAGCGGGTTGTTTACATCGGCATTGACGAGTTCCAAGGTAGCGCCGTCCTGGACCGTCGTATAGCTCGTGAAGTCGGCCCCTCCCAAGCCCGCTGCGTTCGTCACCGCGAGCGTTCCCGCTGCGATGTAGGTGAGGCCTGTATAGGTATTCGCTCCCGCCAAGATCCATCGGCCCGCGTCATCCTTGCGAACGCTGGTGGTACCGGTGCCATTGTTGCCAATCGAGGGAGTGAAGGTGTTGTTGCCGGTATTCGAACCTTCCAGAGCGAGGTTACGCGCTTGGTTGGTGGAGCCGGCAAAACCGATTGACCCGGTATTGCTGAACACGACCGCCCCGTCGTGCGTCGAGTCGCTCACGCCGCTGGCCACGAGGGTAGCGTAGGTGTCACTGCCCGCGCCGATTTGCAGCAGGCGATCCGTCGAGCTGCCGGTCCCAACGTACTGGAGCGTGCCGTTGGTGATCAGGAGATTAGACGCTGCATTGCTGCTGGCGCCCAGGCTGCTGGCCGATCCGCCGTCGGCCAACTGCGTGACGGCCAGCGTCGCATTGGCCGGTATGGCGATGGCGCCGGTGAAGGTATTAAGCCCGGTGAGGGCCAGGATTCCCGCGCCCGTCACGCTGATGGAGCCGTTGCTCAAGACGCCACTGAGTGTCGCATCGATCGCGGCGGTGCCATTGCCAACCGCTATCGTCCGGGTGGCCCCGGCGAGGTCGATGTCGTTCGTCAGCGTAATCGTGCTGTTGGACGAAGTGGAACTGAGGATGAGATTGCTCGCGTTGGGAACGAAATTGCTGCTTGCCCAGGCAACTCCCGCGCCGCCCGCCAGGGTGACCGTGCGGTTGGCGCCATAGGCCGAAAATCCGCCGCTGCCGGTCCACTGCAGTTGACCGGGGCCGGTGCCACTGGGAATCGCCACATCGGCTGCGAGTTCGATCACGCCGCCTGCAAGCTGGACATTCGAAGCGCTGGAAAGATTGCTGAGACTGCTGATCCGAAGCGCTCCCGCCGAGACGACGGTGTCTCCCGAATAGGTGTTGTTCGTGCCGGTGAGGACCAGGGCACCCGTTCCTGCTTTGTTCAGGCCACCGGTGCCGCTGATCGCCGCGCTGATATTCAGCTCGGTATCGGTCTTGGTGGAGTCGGCAATACTGAACGTCCTGGCCGCGGATCCGAGGTCGAGATTGC
>Ga0310811_10001522_pt1 | contig 28955 bp, 27 predicted proteins | sample YCmetagenome_FD_207642 | JGI IMG/M metagenome (GOLD analysis project Ga0310811, IMG submission 207642) | Soil microbial communities from experimental microcosm in Duke University, North Carolina, United States - YC | ecosystem: Engineered > Artificial ecosystem > Soil microcosm > Unclassified ...
AGCCAGACCGTGCGCTCGAAGAGCGTCGTGGCATAGAAAAGCGCGGACTGCTGGTCGTGCGTCGCCTGCCCGTTCTGGCTGCCGGCGCGAATCCGCTCCATCAGATCGCCGCGATCCTCCGTGAGGCGCAGCAGGTGATCGAGATCGAGCGCATCCGTCCCCGCCCAGGCATCGCGGGCGGTCAGCAGCATGAGGTTCAGGGACTCGGCGAGGCGCTCCATCAATTCCGCCGTGCGGCCGGAAAAGGCGGCGGAGCGCCGGGTGGCGACAAACTGATTCACACTCTCCTCGAGGGCGGAGAGATGCTCCTGCCGGCGCTCGAGTTCCAGCACGGCACGGGAGACCTGGAGATCCAGCGGGCGCGTCACCAGCTCGTCGAGGAAAGCGCGCACTTCGCCCGTGAGATCGCGCATGCCGAGATGCAGCGCCGAGGGGGTGAGGGATTGGGGCGGGACGTCGGCGCGCACGCAATCGAGCAATTGAATGGTGTAGTCGAGCAAGCGGCGCTGCTCGCTCGCGGCAAGGTCGATCGCGGTACCCGGAACCTCGAGTGCCTCGTCGTGCAGGAAAACCGGGCGCGAGATATCCTCGCCCGGATCGGGCGGGGAGAGCCTTCGCAGCCAGCGCTCGACCCACGGAAGAATCGCGATCCCAATCAGCAGACAACCCACCATGTTCGCGAGGAAAAGCAGCGCGATGCACTGGGAGGCCGGCACGAGCGCGACGAGTCTTTTGACGACACCCGAGCCCAGCTCGGCGTCGAGCAGGATGAGCCCCGAAAGCAGCCCGCCGGAGAGGAGGTTGATCAGGCCCTGGTAGATGACGGTCTGCCTCGGGGCGCCCTTGAGGTTGCTGGAAAGAAACGCACTCGCGAGCGCCACGCCCGGGCCGGCGCCGCAGATGAGGAGCATCGACTGTGTCTCGTCGAAGATGCCGCCCTTCTCGAGGGTGATCGCGATGACGCCGATCGCCGAGGAGGACTGGATGAACATCCGGCAGGCCGCGCCAAGGAGTACAGGCGCGAATTCCCAGCCTTTGAGGAAAGTGGCGAAAGCCTGGAACTCGGGATAGCCCGGCAAGGGCTTGAACGCCTGTTTCATGAGATCGAGACCGAAGAAGAGCAGGCCGATCGAGAACAGGACGCCAAAGATCGCTTCGAAACGGGGCGCGATGCGGAAATTGATCGCGAGACCGCAGAGGCCGATCAGGTAAAAAACCGCGAGCCGCAGATCCACGGCAGCAAGAAAAACGAGGAGCGCCGTGCCGACATTGGAACTCGCGACGACGGGCAAGGCCCGCCGCATCGAGACCATCCCGGTGGCCACCATCCCCGAGAGGATGAAGGCGACGGCCGACGCGCTCTGGGTGATCGCACCCATGAGAGCGCCGATCAATCCGGCGAGCAGTGGCCGGTCCGTGACGCGCGCGAGCATGCGGCGGACCCGGCGGCCATTCAGCTGCTGGAGGCGGGTTTTCACGCCGGCCACGCCGGTGAAAAACAGGCTGAGTCCGGCGAGAAAGAGGGCGAGGAGCTCCGACATGACGGTGGGCGGAACTTCCCGCGCTAGCGCCCGGCGAAACGCGTACGCCAGACGATCGCGGCCAGCAGCGCCAGGACGCCGAGGGTACTGGCGATCACCAGCGTCCGGAGCATGCCATAGCGTCGGTCGAACTCCTGGTTGAGCGTATCCACACGGGTGTGCTCCCCCGCCAGGATTTGCTGGGCCACCTCGTCAATGCGCTGGGTCAATTGCTGATCGACGCCGCGGACGCTCGTGTCGACGGCAAAGACGCTCGCGGGCTGCGTGCGGTCGTATTTTTTGAGTGCATCGCGGTAGACCGTGCCGAGGCGGGTGTGCTCGGCCCGAATGGAGGCGACCTCCGTACGCTGGGCGTCGGAAAGCGAGGGACTGGCGCCCAAGGTCGCGAGAGATTTGTTGACCTCGGCCTCGGTCTGACCGAAGAGGGCCACGTATTTCTCATAGTCCGCGGGATTCTGGCCGCGCAGGAGGAGGTTCTTCCAATCCTGCACCTGAATCTTGAAGGTGACCTGCGCCTCTCGCGCCTGGTCGAGGAGCGTGCTCGACGTCACGGCCTGTTGCAGGGCTCCATGGCCTTCGTCGTAGGTGAACTCCACGCCGAACAATCCGATCGCAGCCAGAAACAGCACTCCGACGATCAGAAGCCCCACGAGCCGGGCGACGGAGGCGGGATTGGGCGGCGGCATGGATGCCGGGTTATCACAACCGGAAGGATTTGCGAGGGCAATCCGGCGGCGGTTTGGTTAACTTTTGTTAGGTTTTTGAAATAGCGAAGAGATGGAGCAGACCGGGATCATCCTCGGTAAACCCATTCAGAAGAACTACTTATAACTGATTCAGCGAGAATGGCATCGATGGCGGGACGGTCGGGGGAGAATTCGCAGACCGGGTCTGCCTTCGCGGCGTCGCCGGCCAGCAGGGCCGCCTGGCAGCGGCAGCCGCCGAAGTCGATCTCGCGGAAGTCGCAGCTCTGGCAGGGCTCGGGCATCCACTCGAAGCCCCGGAATCGGTTGAAGGCGGGACTTTCACGCCAGATCCAGCCGAGGCTGCGGTCGCGGACGTTGTCGAAGGCGAGGTCGGCGATCGAATTCGCCGCCTGGCAGGGCAGCACTTCACCCCGGGGGTTCACGGTCAGACTGCGCGCGCCCCATCCGTGCAGGCAGGGCTTGGGCCGCCGCTCGTAATAATCGGGCAGCACATAGACGATCTGCATTTTTCCGGAGAGCCGCGCGGCCTCGGAGGAAGCGGTGGCCTCGGCGCGCAGAACCTGCTCGCGCGTGGGCAGGAGCGCCTCGCGGTTTCGGAAGCCCCAGCCGTAGAATTGGGTGTTTGCCAGCTCCAGGCGCATCGCCCCGATGGATTCCACGAAGGCGATGATCGCGGGCAGCCGGTCGATGTTGCGCCGATGCAGCACGACGTTCACACCGAGCGGGAAGCCGGCGTCGAGGATATTGCGGACGGCAGCAAGCTTGGCTTCGTGAACATTGGCTCCAGCCACGGCGTTGGCCAGCTCGCTCTCCTCCGCCTGAAAACTGATCTGCACGGTGTCGAGGCCGGCGGCCCGCAACTCCCGGGCGCGCTCCGCGGTGAGGCCGACGCCGCTGGTGATGAGGTTCGAGTACAGGCCCTCGGCACGCGAGGTTTCGATAAGGGGTGTGAGGTCGCGATAGAGCAGCGGTTCGCCGCCGGAGAAGCCGACCTGCATGACGCCGAGCTCGGCCGCCTCGCGAAGCACCCGCGTCCAATCGGCCACGGGCATTTCCTCGGCGCGGGCGGCGAGTTCGAGAGGGTTCGAGCAATACGGGCAGTGCAGCGGGCAGCGATGGGTCAGCTCCGCGAGCAATCCGTAAGGCCGGGGCGCACTCATGCGACGATGAGGCTGCGCTCGATCAGGGCCTCTAGACAGGCGTCGACATCCCCTCGGAGCACATCTGGCTCGACTTCGTACTCCGCGGCGAGTGCGGAGACGATTTCCCCGGTCGTCCGCTCGCCATCGCAAAGTTGGACGATGGCATCCGCAGTGTCACTCAGCTCCACGGCGCCCTCGGGATGCAGGAGCATGGCCGCGCCGGTGACGCGGTCGTTCTGCCGCCGCACGTGCGGGGCGAGGCGGGGTTTGGAATCAGGCAGCGGCATCGATGGCGTCGAGCATGGACCAGAGGACATCGCACTTGAAGCGCAGCGCGTCCACGGCGCGCTTTTGCAGCTCCGGGGTGTCGCACCAGCGGATGGTCAGATCGAGCGCTTCGTTCGAGTCCACGCGGGCCTGGGTCACCCGGCTCTGGAAATACTCGAACGCCCAGTCCGGCACCCAGGTGTAGTACTGGCGAAAGGCGGCCAGGCGATTCGCCATGATATCCGGCGCGAAGAGCTCGGTGAGCGACGAGGCAATGGCGATCGGCCACGGCTGGGAGCGCGCGAAATTGACATAGGCATCGACGGCAAACCGGACGCCGGGCAGCAGGCCCTCGCCGGCCAGCACTTTTTCCCGATCGAGCCCGCAGCCCTCGGCGAGCCGGAGCCAGGCCTCGATGCCACCGACCTTGCCCTCCCCCAGCCCATCGTGATCCACGATGCGGTGCAGCCAGACGCGGCGCACGTCGCGCTCGGGACAATTGCTCAGAATGGCGGCGTCCTTGAGCGGGATGTTGCGCTGGTAATAGAAGCGATTCGCCGCCCAGATGCGGATCTGCTCCGGCGTGAGTTCACCGGCATTCATCCGCACGTGAAAGGGGTGCAGATGATGGTAGCCACCTTCACCCACGGCGCGCAGCGCGGCCAGAAATTCGTCGGGCGTCATGTTCGTCAGATTATAAAATGGCTGCCGTCTTCCGCAACCTGGAGCCCGGCCTCATCGACGGCCCGGCGTTCCGTGGAATGCGGCTGGAGGATCGGGTTGGTGTTATTGATGTGCAGGTAGGAGACGCGGCCGGGACCAAGCTTCGAGAGGGTGGCCAGGCTGCCGCTCTCGCCGGATATCGGGACATGCCCCATGTCGGCGGCGCGGCGGCTGGAAAACCCGAGACGCAAGAGCTCCTCCTCGTCCCAGAAAGTGCCGTCGAACCACACCCGCGTGCAGCCGGCCAACTCGCCGAGCAACGCGGCGTCGAGAATGGCGACATCCGGAAAAATGCCGACCGTCCCGCCGCCTTTTCGGAAGAGATATCCCACGGCATGCAAACCCTCTGCCGGTCCGGCATCGTAACGGGGTGGGCCGGCGCCACGGAGGGGCACACACCTCACCTCCAGGCCGCTTTCATCCACCTGCCGCCACTCCACGCTCGCCTCCTGCCAATGGACCTCCGCGTAGGGCCCGATGACGCGATCGAGCAGGAGGCCATCCTCGAGGCTGGCGCGGACCCGCGACGGTGCGGCGAGGGAGAGTGCCCCTCCCTCGCGCAGTTGGAAAAGACCGAGCGTGTGATCGAGGTCGGCATTCGTCAGGAAGATCCGGCTCACGGGACTGGAACGGGTGCCGGAGAGTGCGACCCTGGGCCGGAGATAGCGCTCCAGCTGCACGCCGATATCCGGCGAAGCGTTGATCAGATGCCAGTCACGACCGTTGCCGGAAACGGCAAGTCCACTCTGGAGTCGGGGTGGCAATACCCCCTCGCGCGCGAGCTGGCAATTCGTGCACGCGCAATTCCACTGCGGAAGGCCACCGCCCGCCGCTGTTCCGAGGATGAGAACTTCGAGCAATCCGGGATTAACGGGTGCCCGCGTAGAGCGAAACTTCGAAGAAAATCGGGATGTCCTTCAGTTTCGGGGCGGTCCAGACAGGTTTTGCCTTCTTCATAGGATTGCCCGAACAATCGCCTGCCGCAGGCCGTTGACAAGAGAGAAATCCCGGGAATATTCAAAAAATTAAAACATTTGTTTGAAACGAACGTATCACGGGTTACTTTCCCCGCCGATGGATGCCAAAGATTCCCACGGACCTCGTGAGCGACTGCTCGACGCGGCCGGCGAAGTTTTCGCCGAGCGCGGCTTCGACGGCGCGACGATCCGCGAGATCACCAAACAGGCAGGAGTGAATGTCGCGGCGGTGAACTACTATTTCCGCGACAAGGACGAGCTCTACGCCGCGACGCTGCGCCATGCGCACTCCGCCGCCTGCGAGCTGCCCTACACCGACGAGTCGTCGCTGAGCGCAGAGGAGCGGGTGCATGTCTTCGTCCACAATCTCCTGCGCCGCTTCCTGGATCCGCTCCGGCCCCGCTGGCATGGTCAACTGATGGCGCGGGAAATGGCATCGCCGACCCGCATCTTTGGCCAGGTGGTCGAGGAGTCGTTCCGTCCGAAATGCGCCTGGCTGCAACGCGCTCTCGTGGAGATCGGCGGTGACCGGTTCTCGAAGACCGATCTCGACTACCAGACGACCAGCATCATCGGGCAATGCATTTTCTACCGGCAGAACCGTCACGTCATTCAGGCGCTTTTTCCCGGCCTGCTCGCGCCCGACGACTTGATCGAGCGGCTCGCCCGTCACATCACCGATTTTTCCCTCGCCGCCGTGCGGCACATGCAACCTGCCAATCCTGCTCATGACCACCTCCTCGAATCCCGCTGACGCCAAGAAATCCGGAGGCGCGATGCGCAGGGCCATCCTGCTCGGGACCGGCGTGGCGCTCGTCATCGTCGCCGTGGTGTTCTACCTCGTCCATCGCGGCAAGGAATCCACCGACGACTCGTTCATCGAGGGCCACGTGATCCAGATCAGCCCGCAGATCGCCGAGCGCGTCGAGAAGGTGCACGTGGACGACAACCAGATCGTCAAGCAAGGCGACCTGCTGGTCGAACTCGACAACCAGAACGAAGTCGTCCTCCTCGAGACGGCGAAGGCGAACCTGGCTTCCTCCGAAGCGAAGCTGGTGCAGGCCCAGGCGCAGCTCGCCGCCACGACGGCGGACCTCGCCCAGGCGGGCGCGGATGTCCAGCAGGCGAAGGCCAATGCCGACAACGCGGCCAAGGACCTCACCCGCAACGACGAGCTGCACAAGAGCGGCGCCATCGCGCAACGGGAATTCGACACCTCGCAAATGGAGGCGCTTTCCTCGAAGGCCGCGCTCGACAGCAAGACGCAGAGCGCCCTCGCCGCAGAGTCGTCGGTCAAGGTCCGGGCCGCCGAGGTGAAAGCCGCCGAGGCCTCGGTCGTGCAGGCCCAGGCCATGCTCGACGCGGCAAAGCTCCGGCTCTCGTACACGAAGATCTCCGCGCCCGCCTCCGGCCGCGTGACCCGCAAGAACGTCGAGCCGGGCAGCTACGTGCAGACCGGGAACGCGCTGCTCGCCATCGTGCCGCCCGATGTCTGGGTGGTCGCGAATTTCAAGGAGACCCAGCTCGACCAGATGCGCCCCGGGCAGCCGGTCGACATCCGTATCGACGCCTATCCGTCCCAGAAGTTCCACGGCACGGTGGATAGCATCCAATCCGGCACCGGCTCGCGCTTCAGCCTGCTGCCCTCCGAAAATGCGACCGGCAACTACGTGAAGGTCGTGCAGCGCGTGCCGGTGAAGATCCGTCTCGACCTGCCGAAGGACGCGCCCGAACTCACGCCGGGAATGTCCGTGGTGCCGACGGTACACGTCGACCAGCCCGGACGGGCGAACTGACGATGAGCGAAGCCGGGCGTCCAGCCGTCAATCCGTGGCTCGTCACCGTGGTCATCTCCATGGCGACGTTCATGGAGGTGCTCGACACCAGCGTGGCGAACGTCTCGCTCAGCCACATCGCGGGCGGCCTGGCCTCCAGCGTGGACGAGGCGAACTGGGTGCTGACGACGTATCTGGTCGCGAACGCGATCATGATGCCGATCAGCGGCTGGTTCGGCACGGTGATCGGTCTGAAGCGCTTCTTCATGATCTGCGTCGCGCTGTTCACGGTGAGCTCGCTACTCTGCGGCCTGGCCACATCGCTCGATGAGCTCATTTTCTTCCGCATCCTCCAGGGCGTCGGCGGGGCGGGCATGGCCCCGGTCGTGCAGGCGATGCTGGCGGACCTGTTCCCACCGGAGAAACGCGGCTCCGCGTTCGCCGTCTATGGTCTGGCGGTCGTTTTTGCCCCGGCGATCGGGCCGACCCTGGGCGGCTGGATCACGGACAACTACAGCTGGCACTGGATCTTCCTCATCAATATCCCGGTCGGCATCGTCTCCCTCGTTCTCACGGCCGCGCTGGTCACGGAATCCTCCGCGGCGCGCGAGGCCCGGGAGAAGATCGTGAAAAGCCCGGACTTCCGCGTGGACTGGCAGGGCTTCGCCCTCACCGTCGTCGGCATCGGCTGCCTGGAAATGTTCGTCGACCGCGGCCAGCGCGAGGATTGGTTTTCGTCGAATTTCATCACCACCATGGCGATCGTCTCCGCGGTTTCGCTCATCACGCTCGTGGTCTGGGAGCTGGGCCAGCGGGATCCCATGGTCGATGTCCGGCTGCTGAAGGTGCCGAGCTTTGCCGCGGCGGTGATCTCGATGTTCGCCCTCGGCTTCGTGCTCTTCGGCAGCACGGCTCTCCTGCCTCAGGTACTCCAGGGATTGCTCGGCTACACGTCCGAGCAGTCGGGCATGGCGCTCACCGCGGGCGGAATCATCATGGTTTTCATGATGCCGGCCGTCGGCGGATTCTTCATTCGCAAGGTGCAGGCCCGCTATCTGGTAATCGCCGGCCTGCTGATGGAGGCGGCGTCGCTCTTCCATATGGGCCGGACTTTCAGCATGGAGCTGACCTTCAGCGATGCGGTCTGGGCGCGCATCTACCAGACGGTCGGCCTCGCCTTTCTTTTCATCCCGATCATGCAGAGCGCGTACCTGCAATTGCCGCCCGGCAAGAACAGCAACGCCTCCGCCCTGATCAACCTCGCCCGCAACCTCGGCGGCAGCGTGGGCATCGCCATCTCGAGCACGTTCATCGCGCAGCGCTCGCAGTTCCACCAATCGCGCCTCGTCGAGCACGTCTCCGCGTACGATCCGACCGCGCAAAGCGTGATCCAGCAGCTCAGCGCGACGTTCTCCTCCCATGGGGGAAATGGGCAGGAACAGGCGCTGGGATCGATCTACAGCATGGTGCTGCAGCAGGCGGGCATGCTCTCGTACGTCGAGGTTTTCTATCTGATGGCGATCGGCATCCTCCTCATCGTGCCGCTCACTTTCCTGCTGCCGAAGAACAACCCGAACGCGAAAGCCGATCCGGGCGCGGCGGCGCATTGAAAGTTGCGTCGGCGGCGGGGTGCGGATAATTTTTCCGCCTCCTCCACACCTCCAAAACGCTTTCCCCATGCCACGTCCAGTTACCCTCTTCACCGGCCAGTGGGCCGATCTCGCCATCGCCGATCTCCTCCCCAAAGTCAAAGCCATGGGCTACGACGGCGTGGAACTCGCCTGCTGGGGCGACCACTTCGAAGTGGATCGCGCCCTTGCCGAGCCCGACTACGTTTCGAACCTCTGGGCGCTGATCGAGAAGAACGGCCTCGTCTGCCATGCGATCTCCTCGCATCTCGTCGGCCAGGCCGTCTGCGACCTGATCGACGAACGGCACAAGGCGATCCTGCCACCGGATGTCTGGGGCGACGGAGAGCCGGAAGGTGTGCGCCAGCGCGCCGCGGAGAAAATGAAGGATGCCGCCCGCGCCGCGCGGAAGTTTTTCGACGCCAAACCTGCCGGGGGAGAGACCTTCCCGGCCGTGGTCAATGGGTTCAGCGGTTCCTCGATCTGGCACGCGATCTATGCCTTCCCGCCGACGAACCAGGAGTTCCTCGAGAAAGGTTTCGCCGATTTTGCGAAGCGCTGGCTCCCGATCCTCGAGGTCTTCGAGGCGGAGAACGTGAACTTCGCGCTCGAGGTACATCCCACCGAGATCGCGTTCGACATCGCCTCGGCCCGGCGGGCTCTCGAGGCCGTCGGCAACCACGCACGCTTCGGCTTCAACTACGATCCGTCCCACCTGGGCTATCAGGGGGTGGACTACGTGCGCTTCATCCGCGAGTTCGGCAGCCGTATCTTCCATGCGCACATGAAGGATGCCTGGTGGGGTCACGGCGACGGCACGGTCGGCGTCTTTGGCGGTCACACCGACTTCACCGACTCGCGCCGCTACTGGGATTTCCGCTCCGTTGGACGTGGGGACATCAATTTCGAAGAGATCATCGTCGCCCTGAACGACACCGGCTATCGCGGCCCGCTCTCGGTCGAGTGGGAAGATGGCCGCATGGATCGCTTCCACGGCGCCACGGAATCCTGCGCGTTCGTGCGCAGCCTCGACTTCAAACCGAATGCCGCGGCTTTCGACGCCGCCTTCGCCCGCAAGTAGCCGATTTTATGAGCACGACTCGCAAGCTTCGTTACGGAATGGTTGGCGGCGGCAAGGACTCCTTCATCGGAGCCGTGCACCGCATGGCGGTGAATCTCGACGGCCAGGTCGACTTGGTCGCCGGTTGTCTTTCGTCCAGCGAGGAGAAGGCACGCCTCAGCGGCGAGGCCTTGTTCCTCGCCACGGACCGCACCTACACGTCATTCACCGAGATGGCGAAGAAGGAGGCCGCGCTCCCCGAGGGCGAGCGGATCGATTTCGTCTCCATCGTCACACCGAACCACATGCACCTGCCGGTGGCGCTCGCGTTCCTGGAGCAGGGCATCAACGTCGTCTGCGACAAGCCGATGACGCTCACGCTCGACGAGGCGAAGACGCTGCGGGACGCCGTCCAGCGCAGCGGGAAGATCTTTGCCCTCACGCACAACTACACGGGATATCCGATGGTGAAGGAGGCGCGTGAAATCGTCCGACGCGGGGAGATCGGAAAGATCCTCAAGATCGTGGCGGAATATCCGCAAGGGTGGCTGCTCGACGAGATCGAAGCCACGGGCCAGAAGCAGGCGGAGTGGCGGACGGATCCGGCCCGCGCCGGGGCGAGCTGCTGTCTCGGCGATATCGGCACGCATGCCGAGAATCTGGGCCGTTACATCACCGGGCTGGAGATCGAGGCGATCTGCGCGGAGTTCACGACCTTCGTTGGACACCGCCCGCTCGAGGACGACGCCAATCTGCTCGTGCGCTATACGAACGGTGCGAAAGGCATCCTCTACGCCTCACAGATTTCCGCCGGCGAGGAGAACAATCTCAACATCCGCATCTACGGCACGAAAGGCTCGCTCGCCTGGCAGCAGGAGCACCCGAACGAATTGAAGTTCCAGCCCAAGGGGGAGCCGGCGCGGATCATCCGCCGTGGCAACGACTACGTGAGCGACGTGGCCAAGAAATTCACGCGTTTGCCCTTCGGCCATCCCGAGGCCTTCATCGAAGCCTTCGCGAATATTTATCTCGAGGTGATTGCGGCGGTTCGTGACCAGCTCGTGGGGAAGACCGGGGGGACTTATGACTTCCCTACGGTTGAGGACGGGGTGCATGGGATGGCTTTCCTCCAGACGGCGGTGCAGTCGGCGAAGTCCGATGCGAAGTGGACGGCTTTTGTGGGAGTGTGAACTAACCGTCCCGAAGCTACGGGAAAACCGCGATGGGGTGATGATTTGTAGGAAATAAGATGGGGGGACCATCGGACTTGGGCGCCTTGACCGTGCAAGGGACGGCGGGGTCTTTCGCTTCCATCGTCGAGCTTACAGCGTGTAGCACCAAATTCGACCGTTGGGTGACTCGATTCTTCTAATATCAAGGGACTTTGATTTCAGCATCGATGATGGGCGCCCTTCTGTTCTTCGCAGTCGCCCATATCATATTTTGGTGAAAGGGACAGATTACTCTATTCGGCACCATTGAAGTTTTGCCTGCGTTCGTACAAGTGCATGCGTTTGCTTGAAGGACGGAAAGGCCGGCTAGAGAACTAGGAGATCAGCACTAGAAAAGCGGTTGACATGTCATGATCCGGTTAGGTATTACACCGTGCGTCCGACAGGCAAAGTCTCGACAAAGATTTTGCTCAGCCTGATTAAATCTTATGAAAAAACTACTACTTCTACTCTCTGTTGCGGCTATCGTCCTTTTTGGAGGTACACAAAGTGTACGGGCCGAGGGTTGCTGCTGCCACACAGGCGATGGAGCCTGGTGGGACGACGACGGCGATTGCGAATAATGATCAAAAAACGATCGTTATTACTCCTTTTTAATTTTCATCTCTTCCTTGGATCTCACCTCGTTCAAGGATGTGGCGTGGATTGGAAAATTCCTGCAAATCATTTCGATGGAGTCAACGAGACCGGCAAACTTTCACTTTGGGAAAGTTTAGGAAAGCTCCCAGTAGACGATAACTTAACGATTCCGCTGGTCGTAAATTTCAGCCCAGCTAACGGATATTCGCCTTATTTGGGGGATGGATGGACAATACCCCTGCTAGAATCTAAAGTGGTTCAAATCGATGAAAGGAAGTTTTTGCTGATCCAGCCAGACGGCATAACGCGTCAGTTTTGGCGAAGTAAGCCGGATGACTTAACTCTGAAGGGGCAAGGCAATTGGGCAGGCGAAATTTCCGGGTCCGTGATTACACTTTGGGCATCTTGCGGATGGAAATTAACATTTAGGGAGGGAAAACTTGGTTCTATAAAAACGCCTCAAAATAAAACACTGACGCTACATTATAAATCCGGACGCGTATCAGAAATTCAAGAAGATGGCCGGGAAATTCTAAGAGTCAACGATGACCCTGGATCGGGAGAAATCACCGGAATTACATACGGGAAAAACCATATAGATTTAAAACTGGCACCACGACCCATTGTGCAAGTTATCCAAGGCCACAGAGTTGTCCAAAAACTGGAAAAGAGCCTTCATAGTATCTCACCCTCCGACGGCTCACAAATAACATACAATTTCGAAGTCGACAAGGATGTAAGACCATTGTTGAAAACGTCAGATAAGAAAGATCAAGAGTTCGTTTGGGATCCTGTAAACGGACAAATTGTCACTGATGGCCAATGGACTTACTCAGTGATACCCGGAGATTATTTGTTTGCAAATTCCCACATCGAACGGACGAACTCGCAAGGTCAGTCCGAATCTTGGTTTTATGACAGCTATAAAGGCATTCGAATTGAAAAGAATATTACGGGCATCACTACAACTACCCAGTGGTTCGCTTCTGGCCCTGCTAAGGGAAAATTGAGACAAATATCCCAGAAATCGGCAGACTCCGTTGAGCTTGTAACGAAGTTCTCATACGACGATATGGGAAGACTTATCCGACGCATCAACCCTGACTCCCAAACAACTCGGTACGAGTACGACCAAGGTTTCAAATACGTATTCTTTGGATCGATTCGCGATGGAGACCTGTATTCCAAAACTTTCACAACAAACGGCAAACTAATAGATTACACAAAACTAAAATGAACCGAAATCTCGCTTTGTTTATTGCCCTAACCGCAATGCCATTATTTTCGTCGACAGCTGTTGATGATACCTGCCCTGAGCCGGAGGCTTGTCTCAAAACCACCACGTATGACTATCCAAATGGGGACGACCCAGACGGTGGCGGTGAACCATGCAGTGTCCCAGTTGAAACCATTCACGACGACGACTCAACCAACTGTCCTCCGCGTTATAAATATGATAAGGACGGTAACGAAATAAGCTTTGACTTCGGGCAGTCGATCTGGAAGGGCGAGCTTCAGGGCAAAAGAGGTAGTTCAAAGGCAACGACGAGTACCTACGAACAAAATACGGATTCCTGCGATGAGTGTGAATTAATAGATTTTCCGTGCCATTCCACTGAAACGGACGAGAATGGTGGACATGGAGATGATAACAATCAAGAGTGTAGGGTCGACAATCAGACATCTCCGCTCACTAATGAGCACTTCGATCACTGCGAATACACCGAATCGGAGTAGACTGCGGACATCAACCTGCTAATTGAAGCTGTAACAAAAGATGTCACTATTTCTTTCATCTTTGAGAACTTCGATGCTGACCCTCCTTGTATTTGGAGGGGGTGGCATCTTATTTGGAGAAGATGGCGTCCAACAGAAGCTTGAAGCGTTATATAAGAAAAACGAGAGCTACAATCGCGGCAAGCAAAAGTTAGGCCAGCAATCAATCGATCAACTCGCGGAATTCAATTTGTTGCAAGCGATTGCGCCTAAACAGGTTTTAATTGAACAGATTGTGACCAAAAAAAATGACACTCAATATATCGTAAAGAGGTCTTGGTATAATCTTGCAACGCATGAGAGTGCCTCGGTTACCTACCTTCTAAAGGGGAGCGACTCACTCTTCGACGACAATTCCATCAGTGGAACTTTGAATCCCAAAGATCTTGTTTATGGAATACAAGCAAAGCAAGATTCTAGGTTATTTTACAACGAGCACACAAAAAAGTGGGGTGCGATGTCTGCACCCGATTTGTTTGCCGCCAATCAATTACGTCCTTCGGAAGTCTTTTTTAAAGACCATCGTCGTGTCCGCGCAGAAGAGAATAGGTTGGCCGGGATCTTGGGACAACTCGACAACGGAAGTGATGCTCAGCTAAATGTAGCTAACGAATTAAAAAATCTGAGAGACCATCAAGGGGTTGTTGAATTGCTCACATCTCCAGAGGCTCTTGACTCTAATGATTACCATTTTGAGGTTGGCAACGGGGGGGTTATGAGCCGTGTAACAATAAGTTCAAATGGGCTGCCAGTCGAAAAAGTCTGGAACTACTACGGCGATAATATTGATTTTAAGGTTGCTGATGAGGATTTAGATAATCTTCCTTCTCCTCAAACGGCAAATCACATACGGAAAGACTTAAATATTGTTGGATTTAGATCCACAAAAAGCGGATCGAATCAGATTATAACAAGCGTCATTTCTGGAACTCCCGCGGCCGTTGCTGGTTTGGAGCCCGGTGATGTTATTAAAGAAATAAGAGCGACGGATAACCGCTGGAATCAAGTCGAAAATCGCGTATATGACGAGAACATCAAATTTTACATTACCGTGCTTTCAACCAAGGGTGAAACAAAAATATTTGAATTACAACCCATAACCCGATTGTTTTTTCTTCCGAATGACGAGGCCGGGCAAAAGAAAATATTAGCGAATTTATTTTGAAACCTGTAGTATTATTTTTATTAGCTGTAGTTTTTTTTGCACATTGCGCTTCCGCAGTCCCAGCTGACGAGCTGCCTTTAAAATGGGCGACAACTGATGCGATCGTAAAACTAGGTCGCGAAGAAAATAAAAGCACTGTTGTTACATTCAAATGCACGTATATCGGCAAGGACCCAGCCACGATTCGGCTTTTCAGCCTTAGTTGTGGATGCATGTCGGTTTCTCCCTCGAAACTTATTTTGAAAAACGGGGAAATGGGAGAAGTGAACGTTACAGTTGATACCCGTCTTGTTGTAAAGAAGGAATCGAAGTATATCCTTCTGGAGACTTCCGTTCCGAAGCAGCCTATCATCAAGTTAGGGGTCAAGCTTGAGCCATTTAAATTGTAGTTTCGAAAGGAAACCCAATTGATTTGACTCTTACTCGGGATAATGCAATGCCAAGCCCTTCGGGAGAGTCGCCGAGAATGCGAATAGCTTTCGCGGATTCTATCGATACTCATCTTAGTGCGGCGCCACCACCTTCGAAAGGCAGCATGACTGCATTGCGACCGCTGCTGATTAGTTCTGATGTTTTGTTGCGATCAGCAGCTGCGAAAGCGCAAAATCTAACTGTTCTGGAGTTAAATTATGACCAATGATCTTTCCATCGTTTAATAGATAATTTGAAGGGACACGGTCTACTCCGTATTGCAGAGCTAATATATTGTTCCACTTCAGGCCATCGAAATACTGGGGCCACTCAATACAGTACTTCGTTAAGTATCTCTTACAAGTTTCTACTTTCGTGTCCAAACTGACTCCAACCATAGCGTAGCGCTCGCTCTGATATTTTTTATAAATCAATTGCAATGTCGGCATCTCGCGAAGGCATGGACCGCACCAACCCGCCCAAAAATGAATCAAGACAATCTTGCCTTGCAGACTGGTTAGTGAAAGAGACCTCCCATCGAGAGCAGTAACGTCGAACTCCGGAAAAAGTGCACCATTCTGAAGAGCCGCCCGGATTTTTACGGCGTTAATTTGTTGGATTGTTCGGTTTGCCAAAATTTTAGCGTCCATAGCTGATTGGGTTCCAGGATATGTTTCCCTTATGTCGTCGATAATTTGCTGGCCTTTCGGAATGTCTTTAAAAATCTCGATATACAAAGCGGCCTTCAGCAAGGCAATTTTGGCGATCGCGTTATCTTTTCGATCGCGGTTCTCGGCAAGAATGCGATCGAATTCTTTTAGCTCCCTTGCGAAATCCAACTCCCTTCGTTGGCCTGCTTTGACTTTTTCGCGGATCTCGGTGGCAAGTGATTGTGTTTCCGCGTTTAAAGAGGTTTCGTTCGCAAAAAGACGAAATGTTATTACTACTGCGAAAAAAATGTCAATGGGTAACCATGCTTTCATCAAAGTTTACTGCTGACACCTTAAGTACAAGATAGAGCCGAACTTACACAAGGTGTTTATGCCGGAATTTTCGTGAGGCGACCCGAAAGCCAACGCGAACATCTTAGGGTTGGTGTCGCTTTGAGGTCTGTCACCATAACGAGGCTCTCATCTGAGTTTGAACCTTGCGTTTTTCGGCATGTTTTGTGACTCTCCCTTCCGAGTATGAATGAACCTCAGGGGTACCAAGAAGTTGAACGCGATATCAGTTCCCCGTTCTCAACTAGTCAAACCAAACCGACAGAGTACGGACTCCGGAGAAGGAACGGAAGAGGCTTGATTGTTGGTTTGTCCGCAGTGCTCCTTTTGGTCTTAGGCGGGACTGGAGTGATCGTTTATTCTTATCTGAACGATCCGTTTCGGAAATTGGAAGAGTTTCCAGAAAATAAATATTTTGACGAATTTCAGTCGCTAGCCGGCCTTAGATTCCGCTCGGATCTTCGCGTGGAAGCCGATCTGGGTTGGAAAGATAATATCGGACGGCTAATGGTCTTCACGCCCGTTGGGCGAGATCGCCAGCTTGCCGTTTTTATCCCGCCGAAACTTTCAAGCATCTTTTTTAACAAAGGACAACACTATCTTGTAGAGGTTGAAGTCAAGGAAGGAGGACTCATTTATGCCGAAGCTTGCCGTAAGAATTGAGATTTTGACCCTCGGGGCGCTTTTCCTTTGCGGAGTTTCCCTCGCAGAGCAACCAGCTGCCGCCCCGGCCCCACCCATGGCGGTCACCCAGCCGAGCACTCCACCAGGCCCGGCGGCATCGCTGCAAGCCCCGGGAGATCCGTCGTCGTCCACGGCTGCAGCAATCAACGGCTTCTACGACAAGAAGCCTCAGGAAGGCACGGCGGCCGAGAAAGCAAATCAGGTGGCGGAGCATGCGAAGGACAAAGCGATCGCTGACGACGCACTTCAACTCGGCCCTCTGGGCGATGATGCCGTGAAGGTCCGGTTCGAGAAGTTTCTTGGGACCTCCCCAGTCCCGCAGAAACAATTGGACGATTACGCGGCTACGGTCCAGAAGATCGAGGAACTGCTCCGCAATCGTCAGACGTTCGATGCATGGAAGCAGCTCTACGTCCTGGCGCAATACCCGGCAATTGACGCTGGAGTAGGTCGCGAGCTGGCGAACCGGATCGAGGCGGTCTGGAACGCCGGGCAGACGAATGTCCAGATCCAGCAGCGCAACTTGCAACTCCAACAGGAGATTAAAACGGCAAGCCGCAATGCGGACATGATGTCAGAAAGCGTGCGGCAGAAGGACCGGGACAATGCCCGACTCATGCGGGAATACCAAGGGAGCAATAGGAACAACCGGCCGCCACAGAACAACGGGGGTATTCCGCAGATCAATCAATCCGGAGTCTCGGCGGATGCCCCGCAAGCGCTGCCTGATCCCTCGGCTTTGATGGGCAAGCTCGCGCTGACCGATGAATATCTTAAGTCCCTCGAGGGGCGTGCTCGCATCAAGATCAATGAGTTGAAAGCGGAAAAGCTGCTCGATCAGGTCAAGAAGGAGTTCTCAGATTACGTAGCGTCCCTCTCCGACGACGGATTTTACACCCATGTCGTCCTCGCGGCGGATTTCTATCGGCGGTTGTTCCAGGAAGGAGACTACCCGGTGGACATGGCCAAGCAGGTCAACAGCGCCCTCGAGAAATCCCGGGACGTCGTCTCCACGGTGGATGTCTTCGAGTATAAGATGGGGCGTTCGGAACTGGCAGCGGCGACGGATCGATTGGCCGAGGGTTTCATCGCCAGCGCCTACCATCCGGCGCTGCTGAGCATTCCCCGCGATCAAAAGCAGGAGATCGCGAGCTATGTGGCCCAGCTGGATTCCATGCGGAATCTCGTGGAGGCACGGGATTACACCGGTCTCGAGGAGTTGATGAAAACGATCAAGACCAGCGCGAAGGATTTCGACACCACGAAGCCGATGGCACTGGTGAATGCGGCAAGGCTGGAAGGCCAACTCCGCCTCGGGAAAGCGAAGCTGCTCGCCCAACAAGGGAAGATGGAGGAATCCATGAAAGAGTTCGAGGCGGCGGCGCAGGCGTGGCCATCGAATCCGGACCTGAAAGACAAGGCCGGGGTGTTCTTCGACACCCAGGACGTCAAAAGCCAGTCGCTAGCGGAATTCGACCGGTTGGTGGCGGAGAAGAACTACCGCGGTATTTTTGACAAGCAGGTGGCCTTTGCTCCGGCCATTCATGGGGACAAGGCCCGCGAGGAGGCCTTTGCGAATGCGCTGATGACGATCAAGAACGCCGAGGTGGCCGCAGAAAAGGCAAATTCGCTTTTGCTCAATGGCGATGTGGTCGGAGCTTGGGAGTCCGTCGAGCTGGCGGCCGAAAATCTGCCCGACGACCAGAAACTGAATAAGCTGCGGGCGGACCTCTCCGGCAAGAGCGCGGAATTCGTGAATGCAATCAGCCGGGCGAAAGATGCCGAGCAGAAGCACAACCTGGGATTTGCACTGACGTGGTACGTGAACGCGCAACGGCAGTACCCCCCAAGCCAGATGGCGAATGCAGGCATCGAGCGGGTGAGCAAAGAGATCCTGACCCCAAAAGCTACGCCCCTCTAAGGTATCCATGAGCGGAATCGTTGCCGCCAACTTGGAAGTCCAGATTGGCCCCAAGCGGCTGCTGGACGGCATCTCTTTCGAGATTCCCAACGGGAATTTCGTGGCGATCATCGGATCATCCGGGTGCGGGAAAAGCACACTGGTCAAGACGCTGTCGGGAATCATTCATCCCAGCGGCGGAGCCGTATTGCTCGGCGGGCACGAGGTTGGCCCCCTGAGCGAGTCCCTGCCGCTGGCAATCGGATATCTGCCACAGTTCAGCGCCTTTCACTCCGAATCCACGGTGAGGGAAATCCTGATGACGGCGGCGCGGCTTCGATTGCCCCGATCGGTCTTACCGGAAATTCGAGACAAGTGGCTCGTAAAGGTGACAGAGATTGCGCGGCTCAACCCACTGCTCGACCAGCCGTATGCCACCCTCTCCGGAGGGCAGATGCGAAGGGTCTCGCTGGGCGAGGAGTTGATCGGCGATCCGGCGTTTTTCTTTCTCGACGAATTGACAAGCGGCCTCGACGAGCTTTCCGACCGCGAGATGATGGTGTGGCTGAGGGAGCTGGCCCATGGGTTGGATAAAACGGTCGTGCTGGTGACCCATGCGACCTACCATCTGTATTTGTGCGACGCCGTGCTCTTTCTGCACAAAGGGCGCCTCGCCTACTTTGGCCCCCCGAAGCAACTCCTGGAAAGGCATTCGGCTCACTCGATAGCCGATGTGCTGGAGGACTACGAAGCCGGCCGATTGCAGGTGGCGGAACCGGAGATGGCTGCCAGTGCGCATCACGAGCCGGATGCCTTGCGCACCGCACCACCTCCCAGCGGATTCACCCAGTTCCCTATTTTGCTTCGCCGACAGCTCTCGCTTTTCCTGCGGGATAAGGGACAGCTTTGGCTGCAAATAGCCTTAGCCGTTATTTTCCCACTCATCGTCGCAGTCTTCGCGCTGGGAGGGTTGCCCCAAGTTCGCAATCTCGGCCTGCAGCTCAACACAAACATCATCGGCGCGCTGAGCGAGCAGTTGGCGTATCTGCAGGAGTCGTTCCACACGGCCTCCCTTGTCTCGGGGCTGGCAATGTTTCAAGTCGTCCTACTGACACTGATGGGGGCCAATAACGGCGCTCGGGAAATCGCCAAGGAGCGAGGGATCGTGGCCAAAGAATTGCGGGTCGGGCTGTCTCCATGGGCCTATCTGCTGACCAAGGTCATCCAGGTTGCCGTTTTGAGCATCATCCAGGCGCTCTGGATGGCGGTGTTCGTCAAAACCGTCTGCGGTTTTCCGGGCTCCCTAGTGGGCCAGTTCGGGATTCTCTTCGCGACGACTTTTGCCATGAGTATGACATGTCTCGCGATTTCAGCGGCATCACCGTCGCCTGAGCGGGCGTCCCTGCTCTCGATCTATCTGGTAGGTTTTCAACTGCCGCTCTCCGGTGCCGCGCTCGCCTTGCCGGAGTGGTTGAGCCTTATTTGTCGTCCTTTTATCGCCGCCTATTGGGGGTGGAGCGGCTATCTCAAAACGTTCGATACCGCCAGGGTCTATGACATCGTGAGTCAGGCCACCAAAACTTATGTGGCGCCCTATGAGGTGGCAATAACAGTCCTGACATTTCACTGCATCGGAATGTTGTTCCTAGCCTGGTGGTTTATCAGGCGTGCGCGGCTTGGCTTCCAATGAAGGCGGTGTTTTTCCTGATGTTCTCACTCGGTGGCGTGCTTGCCGACAGCAAGGTGGAATCTGTTCGAAAAGTCCGTTTGCCTCTGCCAGTAGAGCTTACCCGAGCAGACATTTATACAGTTCCGACGATCAGCCATCCGTGTGCCATTCTCGTGTTGTGCCCTGGAGTCAATCACGACGGGAAGCCACTTTTGACTCCGGCGTGGTCGGCATACGCCGTTAAAAATCAACTTGGCCTGGCCGCCCTTTCGTTTGCATCGAACCTGGAGGATCTCGCAAACGAAAAAGGCTATTATCAGCCCTCCCGAGGTTCAGGCCAAGCTTTGCTCGAAGGCTTGCATACCATCTATGGACAGGATTTGCCAATTCTGCTCTATGGCATGTCGGGAGGCGCACACTTCATTGCCGGCTTCCTGGAGTGGAAGCCAGAAAGGGTAATTTCCTGGTGCGCTTATACGGCAGCCTGGTGGAGCAAGCCGAGTAAAGCCGCCACGAATCCGCCGGGAATCGTTGCTTGTGGCGACGAAGACACCCGATACGGCGCCTCATTAGGATATTTCCTACAGGGCAGAGCGATCGGCAAGCCCTGGACGTGGGTGAGTTTGCCAAGAATTGGCCACCAGAGCAGTCCGGCCTTGGACGATTTTGTGAGAGTTTATTTTTCAGCAATCCTGCATCCCGAAAAACATAGGCCGGAGTGGCGGGACGTGGATTTAAAGAGTCTGATCAACGATAAGGAAGTAAAATCCCATCCCACTCTTGCCAGCTGGTTACCAGACCGAGTGACAGCCGAAAAGTGGATGATAATCCACCAGCCCTGACGAGATGAAGATATTCATTTTAGTCGGGGATCAAGAGCAAGGCCCCTATAGCAGGAGCGAGGTTTTCGCCCTGCTGAAAGATGGAAAGATTAATGCTGCGGCCTCGGGTCGCCTGGAGGGCCAGACCGAATGGAAAACGCTCAATCAAGTTTTAACGAGTGGCACGGTTTCCTTTTTAACCCCAGAGCAGATCGCGAAACAGCAGGAAGATATTCCAGAAACAAACATTTTTGTTCCTGATTTCAACCCTCGTCGTGAAGATGCTCGCCCCGAGCCGGAACCTCAACCGGAGGGCAATAAAGTGCTCTTATGGACGGGGATCGCCACCGCTTTTGCGGTGTGTTTTTTGGTTTGGTTCTTTCACTCCAATCCAGAAGACGGCGAACAGCCTGCCGTTGCCACACTTCCATCCCAGACACCAAACCAACTTGGTTCGGGAAAAATGCCCACGGCAGCAACAAATTCGCCTGCGGCAGAGAAAAGTCACCTGGAGCAAGCAAACTCCACTCCCTCGACTCCCGCGCCGGCTGGGGTGACTCAAACCTCCCAGGAGATTGCAAAATCGATTCCTGCAGCTGAAAAGCCAGAAATCATCCCCAATCCTCCATCGCCAGAAAAGCACTCACCTGAAATTTCACACAGAGAAATATCGTCTCGCGCTCCCAATCCCACGGCTCAAACATCCCCGCCTGCTGAAAGTGTCGCTCCCGAGATCGTTATGGCACCAAGTATAACAACGCTAACGCCCGTTCCTGCGCCTATCTTGACTCAACCCGAACCGACGCCGGCGAATACCCCAAACAACGCCAGTGTTTCGAAAATCGTCTCGGATGATTTCTTTTCAATTTCCGCAATAAACTACTCCAGAAAACCGTCACCTAAGGGATTGGGAATTTTCAACGAATCCCATGATAAGAATAATCGGCAAGTGTCTACCTTTGTTCCCAGCCTGGAGGTGAAGCTGAAAACAAAGAGCGACATTCTGGCGCCAGCAACTCAAGTCAGAGCCTATTTTTTCGATTCACAGGGCAGCCAAATCAGTGTGCAGGAACCGACCCCTATCCGACGGGGCGGAGTGGAGAAATTTTCTCTGCCGACGGCTTTTAAAAAAGAGACGATTGAGAGTGTATTTTTTGCAATTCCAGAAACCTTGAAAAAGACAAGCGGATGGAAAGCCCTAATCGTTTTTGGAGATTCCTACTCAGCGTGCTCGAAGGTGTATCCCTACGGCAACCCTTATGAATTCGATTTCCCAGAGAAGCAAATTGTGGAGCACCCCAAGCAGGTCGATCGCAGAGAGACCTTGCAACCCGTTGTCGAATATGTCGTCAAGATACGGAACAAACCGCAGTTTACCCTTTTTCTGAAATGTCCCACAAGGGTAACCAAGGGAAGTCAGGCGAAAGGAGTCCTAGCCCTGTCCGCGTTGGGACATCGTGTCGAAGATATAAGACACCGTCTGGAGGTAGGAGGCATCAATGACGATCTGACCTGGGTTCTGCAATTTGCCGAAAAGCATGATCTGGTCATCCTCTGCTGGGGCGCCAAGGGCCTATGGGATCCCCAAAAAAACTGGGATGAGATGGACGAGGGGGCGCGAAAACGAATCGATGACAGCTTCGAGCAAACTGCGACAGCTTGGGCTCAAGGGGTGGAAACACTCACGAAAAGATATGGTCTTCCAGACCGAAATTTCTTTTTGTATGGCTCCTCTGCGGGCGCTCAGTTTGCCGCCCGCCTGGCACTCCGGGAGCCACAGTTCTTTCAAGCGGTCCAATTACATATTCCGAGCAGCTTTGATCGTCCAACCAAGGAGGCCAGCCACGTGTTGTGGTGCTTGACGACCGGCGAAGAGGAGTCTGGATATGAACGGTCTCTGAAGTTCTACGCGCAGTGCCGAGAAATGGGCTATCCCATAATCTACAAAGCCATCATGCAGCTTGGCCACTCAGGAAGTCTTTATGCAAATCAGCTCGCGGAAGCGTTTTTCGAGTGGGCGCTTCAGGAACGGGAACAGCAGGAGAAATTGAAAGCGGATGCCTCGACCCTGCTCGTGAGGAAAAATAGTGCCTCTCCCCAGCAACCCCAGCTCTACACAAATCCTCCGTATGTAGGGGATGTTCTGAATCAAGAGATCTTTCCCTGGTCTGAACGCGCCATGGTTCCGGAACGCCTTCAAGTTCCCCTACCAAATAAAAACATCGCGGATGCCTGGAGCGCACAAAAACTATGAGTGATATTACATTTCAAGGCATATGGCGGATGGATTGGGGATTTGGCAATCCCAATAAAACGGCCGCGTTCATCGCCATTTTGATGATTGGGATATGGATACTCGCTCTGATTCGGCAATATGGTTTTTGGCTGGCACTGACCGCTTTCATCGGATTAGGAATTGCCCTGATACACACTTTTTCCCGAGGAGGACTGATTTCATTGCTGGCAGGACTCATTCCGCTTCTCTTTTGGGCTCCCCGGCCCTGGCCTCGAACAAAGGTAATAGCGGGATTGGCGGGATTCTGGATCATCGTATCGGCTTCGATTTATCTGAAAGCCCACGAACGCTATACCCAGGGAGTCATGGCCGAGGATTCCTCGATTTCCAATCGGATTCAGCTTTGGAAAACCGCTCCGGCAATGATCGCCAGCGCGCCAGGTGGCTGGGGACTAGGGAACTCGGGCAGCGCTTACATGCAATGGTACCAGCCGTTGAACCAGAATGAGGCTTATCGCACTTTGGTGAACAGCCACCTCACCTGGCTCGTCGAGTTTGGCTGGCCCCTGCGGCTTTTATATATATGTGGCTGGGGACTCGTATTAATGGCATGCTGGCCCTCCGCGGTTGCGCGATGGAGGTCCATCGCCCTCGGCGTCTGGCTTTGTTTCCTCGTCGCGGCGTTTTTCAGTTCCGTAGCCGAATCGTGGGTGATGTGGATTGTCCCAAGCCTCTTTCTTCTCGCGTCGATCCTGCAACGTTTGATCGGCCGTGAGTATCCGTCCTTAAAAGTATGGTTGATGCCGCTGGGAGCGACTTTTCTCCTTGCGACGATCATCTGGAGCATTGGGAAACTTCATGCTCCTCTCGAAGGCTCCGAGCACATCGTGAAGATTGGTTCGGGAGAACCCGAGCGGTGGATCTGCTACGACTCGACCACCATGGGAGCCCTGTACGGCAAGAGCCTCCGGGCCGCTTGTAGTGCCTCCAAGACTCCAGAGAGAGAGTCCGTGGGGATCCTGCTCCAGCCGCACACCTTCCCCAAGCTGGAGGGGAAGACGCTGGTCATCGGCAGCGCGATTCCAAAGGTCGATCGGGACTCACTGCTCGCCGCTATTGGAAATTGCCGACAACTGATCCTGCTGAATCCCAGATTTTATCCGCAGGAAATCGGGATCAGCTCCGCGAACAAAGCCAAGGTGAAAGCATACTTCGGCGACTTCAGCCAATCGCCGAGCATCGAGGCCTGGAGGTCCCAAAGTATGTTCGAACAATTGCCGGGCGTGGGGGACTTCCTGCCAAACTGGACCTCGCTGGCCCTGACCAAAACAGACACGCATGGAAACCTGTAAATCGACGATGATGACCAAGGATCTATCGAAACACTTTCTGGAGGCACTGCTTCTGGCGACGGTGGGATTCGGGATAGGGCTGACGATCAACCAGCTGCGCGACAAGCCGTTGGGATTGGTCTACGAATCCAAGGAGTTGCGACTGGAGCATGCGGTGTCTCACCTGACCGCAGAGTCCCCGCCACAGGCGGCAAAAAGTCATCTCCAACTGCCCGAGATAGTGACGATGGAGGAACTGCAGGAGTTCATGGAGAAGAAGCGCGGACGGGTATTCGACGCGCGGCCGGAGATTTTCCATCGCCTGGGACACATCCCGGGCGCGTTCAGTCTGCCACGAGAGGATTTCGAAAATGCCTACAAGACTTTCCAGGGAGAGCTGGAGGCGGATCGGGCCCAGCCGTTGGTGGTGTATTGCTCGAGTTCCTCGTGCGAGGATTCGACGCTGGTTCAGAAATCCCTGCGAGCGCTCGGCTATACGAACGTAGCGGTCTTCAGTGGCGGCTGGTCGGAGTGGCAGGAAAAAGGGATGCCAGAGGAAACAAAGCAATGACCTCCCTCCTCACGAACAGGTGGCTGCAGCCCGGCCTGCGGCTGGTGATCGGGGCGATCTTTGTTTACGCCGGGGTCTTGAAGTTGATCGCTCCAGAGCAATTTGCGGACAACATTGCGTCGTTTCAGATCCTTCCCAATGCCCTTGTGAATATTGCGGCGCTGGGACTGCCGGTAAGCGAAATCCTAGCGGGGGTGATGATGGTAGTGGGATGGCGCTCCCAGTCGGCGACGCTTTTCACGCTCATCCTGGCCGTGATCTTTGCGCTGGCCTTGGGGCAGGCACTGGCGCGTGGTCTGACGGTGGACTGCGGATGTTTCGGGTCGGGCAAACCTTCCATGCTCAAGATGTGGCTTTCGCTAGGGCGGGACTGCCTGCTCCTGGCAGGCTGCGCACTTGTTTATTTCGGCTGTGCACTCAAGCGCAGGAGTGCAGTGTGACTAAACCGGATTAACAGAATTTACGGGATTTACAGAATGGAACAGAGCCCTGCGGATCCATTCTTCGGGCCGAATGCAGTCCGACTATACAAACCGGACACATAAGAGAGGGAGGGTTCAGATGCATGATCGGACACATTTATCCCCCCTTGAGGACTTGTATCTCTTGGCGTCCCTTGCGCTGTTCGCGGTGAGATAAAACCAAACGGGGTGGGATGGTCACTCGCCTCGTCGTAGCGGGCGGAATTCCTGGCCTGCCGGCACGGCGGTTGTCTTGAGGGACTTCGGGCGGTTGGGGTTTTCCAGGACGAAGGCGGCGAGGCCGGGGGTTGTCCGGCAGATTTCTTCGATTTCGTCCCAGGGGAGGATCATGAAGGCGGTGGAGAGGCCGTCCGACCACGCGGCTTGGGGGGCGACGGCCCACGCCCGGCGGCTGGTGGAGGATGGGGCTTTCGTTCCGGGGTCGAGGATGTGGGCGCCTTTGACGGCCATGCCGGAGGTGCCGATGGAGGCGTTCCGCAGCGAGAGCAGGTGGGTGCCGTTGACGCGGACTTCCCAGCCGCCTTCTTCGCTGGGCGGATCGAGGGCGAGGATGCTGCTGCCTCCGGCGATGAACAGGGCGCGGGAGATTTCCCAGTTCCGCAGCTCCTCCGCCATGCGGTCCAGGGCGAAGCCTTTGCCGATGGCACCGAGGTCGAGGTCGACGCGGCGGCCGCCGTGCCGGGTGACGGTGAGGGTGTCAGGGTCGATCTCCAGGCGACCGGGCTCGGCGTGATCCGGGTCGGCGGGGAGGACGGGGGCGCGGGTGGTGCGGATGGCGTCCATCGAGGCGCCGAGCGTGGGATCGAAGGCGCCATGCGTCAGCGTTGCCAGCTCCATGGCGAGGAGGAGGCAGTCGTAGGTGTCGCGGCTGAGCCGGAGTCCCTCGCCGGGCTCGAGCAGGCGGATGCGGGCGATCTCGCTCTCCTCGCGGTAGCGGCTGAGGCGGGCCTCGAGCCGATCGAGCAGGGCGAAGGTTTCCTGGGCGGCCTGCTTCGCATAAGCGGCGTCCTCCCCGACGATCCGGATCTCGAACCAGGTGGCCATGGCCTCGTGCCGGAAGATATGGGGCTCGGGCTTCATGGCGTCCCCTTCCCCTCGCGGACGTAGACGAAGGCGAGCATTTCCGGTCGCGTGCCGTACATGCCCACCAGCCGGTAGTTCGGATTTTGCCTGATCGTCCCGGAGGTTTCGGGAGACAGGATCAGCACATCGCCGGTCAACGAAGCCGGGGGCTTCGGCCAGTAACCGACGTTCGGGAATTTCCGAAGATACCAGGGCAGCGGCCAGCTATCGGCGGTGACGACTTGAACGACCGCAGCGGGCTTTTGACCAAGGAGCTCGGTCACTTTGGACTCGAGGCGCTTCACGTCATTCGACGATGCGGCGTAAGCGAGCGGATTCATCGGGTCGGCGGAGAACCGGGAGCAGAGCCGGTAGGTTTCGCTGGTCAGAAGCACGCAAAAGCCGATCGCGACGAGGCCGATCGCCACGCGGCCCCAGAGCCCGGCCGCGATCCATCGCGAGAACCACAACTCCCGCACGCCCGCACCGCCAACCAGCGCCATGGGGACGAGGAAGTTCAGTTCCAGCCACGGAGTCTTGTACGGAATCGCGGAATAGAAAATCCAGAGCCCGAGGCTGAACCAGGCAAGGAAGCGAACCAATGGGCGGTGGCGGGCAAGCAGCACGCCGGCCAGGAAAAGCAGAGCGAGAATCCAGCCGCCAAAGGGCCACGAGCGCGGATTGGGCGTGAAGACCCAATCGAGATAGGTCCACCACGGTTTCTCATGGCCCTGCCCGCCCGCGCGGGCGGTGAAGTTCCCGCCGGCGGAGATGAGATTCCGCAGGCCATCGAATTGGGAACCGAACGAGGTGAAAAACAGGGCCGCGACCACGACCGCCACGGCGACGATGATCGCCGCGAGGGGGATGAGTTGCTTCGAGGTCCCGGGTTTCCACCGGACGATGGCCACGCAGGCGAGACCTCCGGCGGCAAGGGTCAGGACGACCGTCTCCTTGGTCGCGACCATCAAGCCGATGCCGGCGCCGAGGGCGATGGCCCAGAGGGCGCCTGGCGCTTGCGAAAATCGCCATCCGGCCACGATGGAAAAGACGGTCGCGAACAGGAAGAGGCTCTCGTGAATGAAGTCGGTGCTGAAGTAGCAAAACGGGGCGACGATCGTCAGCAGGCCGCCCGCAGCGATGACGCCGACACTTCCGAGGCCGGAGCGCAAGAGTGGAAGGAGGAGAATCAGCGCGGACCAGGTGAGCGCGGGCACGAGGCGCAGTTGCCAGGCCTCGAGCGTGGCGAGCGAGCGGACGCCCATGAGCCGCAGCAGCGGCTCGGCGAGGAAGTAGAAGGCAGGGCCATGGAAGTCCCGCGGGTTGTAGGCATAGGCCTTGCCCGCGAGCATGTCCCCGATGATCAGCGCATGCACCGCCTCATCGGTGTGCATGGGCCGCGGCTCCAGGAGCGGGAGCCGCACCGCGAGGGCCGCCGCCGCGAGAAGCAGGCAGACGGCCCAGAGCCGGAAATCAGGCCGCTGGTTTGCCCCAGACTTCAACCTCGATGTAGTGGTTCATTTCGGTGGAAGTGTTACCCGCGCTGTAGAGGCGGATGTAGCGGCCCTTCACACCCTTGGCGTCGATGAGGCGGCCTTCGTAGGTCTCGATGTAGGCGGGATCCTTGCCGATGCCGAGACCGACCATGTTATCGATGTCGTTGTTGTAGAGGGTCTTCACGCCGGTGAGGAAATCCGGATCGTCGGAGACCTGGACGACCACGCCCTTGTAGACGCGGGCCTGGGAGTGGAAGTGCCAGACGAGGATCGCGTAGAGGTCGCTGACCTGGCCGAGATCGATCTGCACCCACTGCTTGCCGCTGCCGAGCTCGACGAAGCAGCCTTCGTCGCCGCTCTTGTCACCATCGGTGATGAGCGAGAGGTCGCCGAGAAGCGGCTCGCTGTCGCTGCTGGTGACTTCCTTGCCTTTGGCCAGATTGACGGCACCGGCGGGAGCGAGGAAGTCGGGACGCTTGCCGCTGCGGGGCGTCTCGAGGTTGGGCAGTTTCACGGGCACCGGAGTGCCGATGAAGAGGGGCTTCGGCAGCTCGATCGGGAGCGGCACGAGTTTGTCGTCCGCGTGGCTCGAGAGCAACGGGAGAAGGGTGACGAGGGCAAGAAGAGCGCGTTTCATTTCGGGGATTAACTGAGGTTGTTTAGGTTGGAGCCGTTAGACCGTCCAGTCCGCGGGCGTGAGATAAACCATTTTCTGGGCG
>Ga0310811_10001523_pt1 | contig 28938 bp, 25 predicted proteins | sample YCmetagenome_FD_207642 | JGI IMG/M metagenome (GOLD analysis project Ga0310811, IMG submission 207642) | Soil microbial communities from experimental microcosm in Duke University, North Carolina, United States - YC | ecosystem: Engineered > Artificial ecosystem > Soil microcosm > Unclassified ...
GTCTGCCCGGCCTCCAGCGGCTGGCGCAAAGCCTCCAGCGTGGCGCGGGGAAATTCCGGCATTTCGTCCATGAACAGCACGCCGCGATGCGCGAGCGACACTTCGCCCGGCCTGGCGCGGTTGCCGCTGTGAATTCCAAGTGAATTTCTGACTATCGATCCTAACTGCGTTGGATTATGATAAAATCTCACATTAAATTACCCGACGCTATATAACAATAGGCGCAACTGGCTATGAAAACACAAGAATACGGGCAACTGATTTCAAGCCGGCCTGCCCGCCGCATCGGGCCGGGCCGGCGTAGCCTTACTGGCAGGACCATCGTGCGAGGCCGGGCCACGCCGTTCGAGTCGTCGCTGGAGCGGGATTTTCTCGCGATTTTGGATTTCGATCGTAGCGTTACTTCGGTCCAGGAACAGCCGTGCCGCATCCCCTATCGGGACACCCTTGGCCGAATGCGTGGTTACGTGCCTGATTTTCTAGTCCACTATGACGGCCATCCCAGCGTGATTTATGAGATCAAGCATCGCGACGAATTACGGATCGAATGGCATAGACTTCGGCCTCGGTTTCGGGCGGCGATGGGATATGCCATGCGCAACGGGATGAGGTTCTCGATCATGACCGATCAGGAAATTCGTGGACCGCATCTGCGCAACGTTGTCTTTCTGCGACCATACCGAGATCGCGGTCAAGATTTGGCTACAGAAGAACATCTGGTCCGGACGCTGGCAATCCTTGGTGAAACGACGCCTGATGCACTCGTCGAATCGGTTTACTGGACGGTTGAGAATAGAATCAGAGCAGTATCGTCGTTATGGCGGCTTATTGCGATTGGGCGGGTCAGTGCTGATTTGTTTGCGCCCCTCAGCATGAAAACCGCAATTTGGGTCGTGCCCGGGGAAGGTTTCATATGACAACGGCTACCTTCGTGCCCATTACCGTGGGATCTTGCGTCCGATCAAACGGACGCCGCTATCGGATTACGCATCATCTCACGGCTGATAGCGTCTTGGCGGAAGACATGGAGACGCAGGCGCCCAAACGATTGAGTGTAGATAAAATTAGCGTCGGAGAAACGGTGCTCGACGTGCCGGTCGCCCACGGCCGCGATCTCATTGATTTCGAGGAGGAAGAATGGCTCCAGGCTCAACGGCGCTACGAGGTGATCAAACCACTCATACAAGATGCATACCGAAAGCGTATCCAAGTCGAGGCGGCTGCTGAGGCTGCCGGCGTCCACGCAGTCACGGTCTACGAGTGGATCAAGCTGTTCGAGCAGACTGGGCATCTGTCCGCCCTGGTTCCGCGAAAGCGAGGCCGAAAAAAAGGCACGAAACTCCTGGAAAGGGCGGTGGAAACGATCATTGAGGTCACTATTGGAGATACGTTTCTGGCAGGAAAGCCGGCAAGACCTCAGATCGTTGTCGACGAAGTCAAACGGCGCTGCAAGATCGCGGGTCTGCCTGCACCGCATCCGAATTCAGTCCGAAATCGCGTCCGAGAACTGGGGGCAGCAACCGTTCTGCGGCGACGTGGCCGAAAGGATAAAGCTCGCAATCTTTACCAGCCCATCAGGGGGACTTTTCCCGGGGCTGATTTTCCCCTCGCCGTCGTCCAGATCGATCACACTGAGGCCGACATCATCGTCGTCGAGGAAGAATCGCGGCTTCCAATGGGCCGCCCATGGATGACGCTTGCCATCGACGTTTTTAGTCGGATGGTCGTCGGATGTTATATTTCGATGGAGCATCCGAGTGCTGTTGCCGCCGGACTGTGCCTCGCTCGCGCGATGGTTCCGAAGGGGGAATATCTCGCGGCGTTGGACGTCCCAGGCGATTGGCCGGTATGGGGAAAGCCTGTGAAGGTACATGCTGACAATGCCCGGGAATTCCGCGGTAATGTGCTCAAGCGAGCCTGCGAGCAATACAGTATCGACCTTCAAATGCGCCCCGTTAAGGTGCCCCATTATGGCGGCCACATCGAGCGTCTCATGGGCACCAGCGCCAACGAGGTACGCAAGCTCCCAGGTGCGACGTTTTCATCGCCTGCAGAACGGAAGGGCTACGACTCCGAGAAAGCATCAGCCCTCACGTTCTCAGAATTCGAGCGCTACCTCGTGGATTTTATCGTTAACGTCTATCATCGGAGGCTGCATTCCGAACTTGAAATGCCTCCGTTCCGGAAATGGGAAATTGGCCTGCTTGGCGACGGGAGCGATCTGGCGCCTGTACCGGGATTGCCCGAGATTCCCCTAGATCCAATTAGGTTAAAGCTGGACTTCATGCCTTTCGTCATGCGAACCGTGCAACCGTACGGCATCGTGATAGATGACGTGTTCTATTATCACGAAGTCCTGAACCGCTGGATCAATTCGATAGAACCCGGCGAGGGTAGCAAAAAGCGTGAATTCGTCGTCCGTCGTGATCCCGCCGACATCAGTGTCGTCCATTTCTATGATCCTGAGGCGCAACAATATTTCGCAATCCCCTATCGCAATCCCGCGCACCCTGCGATTACCCTCTGGGAGCTGCGCGACGCGCGACGTCGTGTTCGCGAGGAGGGCAAACGCCACGTCGATGAAGATACGATCTTCGCAGCGGCCGAGCGAATGCGCAGCCGGGTGGAAGAATCTGTGGCCAAAACCAAAGCTGCACGTCGCATGAAACATCGGATCGCTATTTCGGTCCAACAGGGGCAGGCTGCCAGCCTAAAACCGCCACTTCGTCAAGTGCCTACTTCCGCGAACGATTCGGAGGTTGTCGCTGCCCAATCGGCAATTCTTGTCGACGATATTTTTTCGGAGCCGGTCGAACCGTTCGATGATCTGGGCGGCATGACATGAGCGGGTTCGACCACCTGGGCGTCGAAGCGCGAACGGCATTAAACTTGCCGCTGGAGGAGAGAATCGCCTATGCGTTAGATGACCACTGGATAGGCTATTCACGTGCTCAGCAAACGCTCGATACGTTGAGCGATCTGATGAACCATCCGCCAACACTACGCATGCCGAATTTGCTTGTTGTCGGCGAAAGTGGAAACGGAAAAAGCACGGTCATTGCCCGGTTTAGGTCTCGGCACCCGGTCCATTCGACGGTCGAAGGCCATGCTTCGGTTCCGGTCGTGGTCATGGAAATGCCCTCGGAACCCAGCGAGACTCGCTTCTGGACAGAACTTCTCCTGGCACTCAGCATCGCCCATCGTGACACCGATCCAGTCCAACGAAAGAAAAACCAAGCTCTGTCGGTTCTGAGGTACGTGCACTGCCGTCTGCTGGTGATCGATGAGGTGCATAATGTTCTGTTCGGACATCCGCGACAGCAGCGCCATTTCCTGGGCCTACTCAAGAGCCTGAGCAATGAATTGCGGCTACCTATCGTCACCGTCGGCGTTAGGGAGGCGATCCGCGCCCTTCATACCGATACCCAGCTATCCAGCCGGTTCGAGGTTCTCGGTTTGCCGCGTTGGCAGATTGACCGGGAATTCCTTCGGTTGCTGGCCAGTTTCGAGCGGCTACTTCCGTTCCCTGCGCCGTCTAATCTTGCTTCTCGGGAGATGGCTATCAAGCTGCACGGTATGTGCGGTGGCACGATCGGCGGTCTGAGCCGTATCCTGAAAAAGGCCGCGGTCCATGCAATGCGCGGCGGCCGCGAACGGATAGATACTGGAACGCTGGACGACATCGAATGGGTGCGGCTAGCGAATTATGGCCGCCAGGCCGATGCCCTATGATCCAGGGCCGGTGGATTTTCAGGCTTCAGCCACAGCAAGGCGAGCTTTTTTCGTCTTTGTTGACGCGGAACGCTCACGCACATGCGTCGGAGGCATATAGGTTCACGAACCTGTTCTGGCCGGGTCGTGCGATTTGGAACCGGGATGTCGATCGGTGTGGCGATAAAATGTGGTTCTCCGAGGTCGCCGGTTTGCTCGGGATGCCTTCCGAGCAGATCGCCGCGATGTCGTTGGAACGCTACCGCTTGGCGCTAGATCCTGATGGCTCCGTACAACGTGGTGATTTGCAACTTCTGCTTTCGGCTGGTGTTTTTCATCGGGTTCGGCGTCGACATGCCGTTCAATATTGTCCGGCTTGTCTTGCTGAGGACAGACAGCCTTACTTCCGTCGGATGTGGCGACTCGGCTTTCTCACTCTTTGTCCGAAGCATGGGGCGTCGCTCTTGGACGCGTGCACCTTCTGCGATGCTCCGATTATGCCTCATAGAACGCTCCCTGGAAGGCTGACCCTCTGTCAGGACTGTGGCACGTCGCTTATTACGGCTACGCCACCCGACATGCGGGCAGTCTCACCGTCGCTCTTGGCAATGCAGCATTCTTTGCTGACGATCTTGAACACTGGGGCTTGCCCAGATCCGCTGGGACCATGGTGCGATGCGACTGCTTTTCAAGGCGTCCGAACGCTGATTGCAGTCGCGGCAATGCCTTGCGTGAGCAATTCGTTCCGCGCATCCCTTGCGCTTCCGCACGAACAGGATTTTTCAGGCTCTGATATCCAATTCGAACATGCGCGGCTGATACAGCGGAATGCCCTGCTTGAAACTTGTGTCGTAATGCTCGCAGATTGGCCTCGATCCTTCCGTGACGTTGCTGGCGCCTGCGGCCTTACCAAGCGAACGTTCGCGCGCGCCCGTCTACCGTCTGAGTTGGCAGATGAAGTACGGCGACTCCCCGACGGATTGCGGCGACCGCGCGTTTGGACTTCCATTATCAATTCGCCCGAACAGATCCGGCTACGTCGGGTTGACCCGGATGCATGGCGAGCGGTACGGGCGCTGAATCTCTTGGCGGTCTGCCAGCCCAAGCAAACGCGGGTGACGCGGCGGTCCACGGTTGGAAGGCCGCCCATCGGCCCCCTGCGTGTTACTACAACATGAATTTCGAAACACGACGAGCAACTTGTGTGCGTTGTGGCCGGCATCGGCGGGTAGCGGATATCGTAGATGGACGGCCGTATTGTCTGGCCTGTAGCGGGCCAAATTGCGTGTCCCACGCCTGTCCGGATTGCGGCCGGATGATTGCAGGCAACGGTTCGGCACCGTGTATGTCATGCGGCGCAATCCGAAGGGCGGAGCGACGGATCCGGCTGAACACCGAACTGCTAGAGCAACCTTGGGTCAGGGATCTCTATCTCGAATTTTGTATGTCGGACAGGGTTCGAAAATCGGCAGGAAACGTGACTGCACGGCTCGACAATTACGCAGCCGCATTCAGCAATATCGACAAAGCGTTCCGTTCAGCCAGTCATCTCTCGCAGGAGGGGTTGTTTGCCCTGTTCGGGGCGGAAGGCCTACGCCGCCAGTTCAATATAATCGGATTTCTCTGTGAACGCATCCGAATGTCATGGACCGACCAGGGGCTCGAAAAACTGACAGAGCAGCGTAGAACGGCTGGCATTTTGAACCATTGGACGAATTCACCTTGGTATCGCGACCTCATAGCGTACCACGCTCATCTCGTTTCCCCGGACGGGAAAAGACGTCAAGCGAAGACGGTCCGCGTTTATTTGAATGCAGCGGCGAGACTTCTGAACAGCGCAGCGGTCGCGCGGGCCAAGGATCTGCTGCCGTTGCATGTGACAACATATCTGCGGAACTCGCCCGGCCAGGCTGCCTGCCTCGCAGTATTCGTCTCTTGGCTGCGCACCGAATTCGGAAACGATCTGCCGCGGCCGCGCGTCAAACATCAGAACCCCATTTTTCTAGAGAAGGCGCTAGTGCTTAGACTGGCCGGCGTCCTCCGAAGGCTTAACGAAACTGCGAATTTTCGCGAGCGTCGGGCGTTGATCGTGATGGCGATTTCAGACTTGTTTCTAGTGCCGCCCAAGCAAATTTTGAGCCTTCGTCCGGAGAGTATCGAGATCGCGGGCCGTCGGGTGACGTTGCATCTCGGGCGCCGATCGATTTTGCTTTCGGAGGAGCTTAGCGTCGCCTTCATGGAGATTTGCAGATTTCGGCCAGGCAAACCAGTCTTCGAAGGACGAAACCGTATTCAGAATGCTTCCCTGGCTGGAATAAAATATCAAATTACTAAGTTCAATCGGCGAGCTATGACACAAAAGGCGAGGTCTTGATTTGATCGAAATTGAACAGGGGGGGCGCATGCCGCTGTGGCCCGCGTTGATCCTTTGCGGCGACGCTAGAAGACGCGCCGAATAGGTTTCATCAGGTCGACGTATTGGATACCGTCGATGGCGCCAATTCCCGAGAAATCGAGCATCCAGTACCGCGTCGCACGAGGCCTAACCAAAGGCAGATCATCATGGAGATGTTGGTCTCAGGGATTTTGGAGAACTCGCCGCCGCGCCGGAGGATCAGTCGCAATGTTCGTTAAGTGACAGATTAATGCAGTATATGCAACATAACTATTGACGACGAGAATATTTTCGCTATGGATGAGGCCATGGGTAGGCCGTGCCGACAACTTGACACCGATTTTGCTGAAAAATTGGATGTGATGGTGCGTAGGGCTGGCTCTGTCCGCAGGGCCGCGCTTGCGTTGGGGGTGGCGCCTACCACTCTGGCGCGTTCCCTCGAGGAGCAGAGCTTTGCCCGCGTTACCAAAGACCGGATTGCGGCGCGCATGGCGGCTGCGGAGGCTGAGCTTGTCGCGCCGCGTGTCCGAATGAAGAGGACCTCGACTCGTATATCTGAAGTGGCGCAAATACTCGAAAAATTATTTAGACTTCTCCCGGCTGCCATCGCTGAGCTAGAGGTGGTCGAAGCAACTCTCGAATCCCCACCAGAGAGAGGCTCAGGACAGCAGAAATGACGACGGCAAGACAGCTTATCGGAATGATCCGCAGCCATGCCGCGGGTGATCATGATCGCTTCCTGTCGATCGTCGAGGAAGTCGCGAACGAGGCGCAACGTGCCGGTAAGAAGCGGGTCGCGGATGACATCCACAAGCTGCTCGCCAATGTGCGCTCGAGTGCCAAGGGCGATGTGGCCCATTTTAGGCCGACCCCGCTCGCGAAGCCTCGCGGTGAGCTGGCAGGGTTAATCAAGGCCTCCTACCCTGACACCCGTCTGGGGGACCTGGTGCTGAATCCGGATCTTAGCCGCAAAATTAGTCGCATTGTTCGCGAGCAGCGCGAGCACGAGGCTCTCGAGGCGCATGGCCTTTTGCCGCGCAAGCGCTTCTTGCTCTCGGGACCACCTGGAACGGGCAAGACGATGACCGCCGCAGCGATCGCCGGCGAATTGTCGATGCCACTATTCACCGTCCTGCTCGATGGTGTGATTAACAAATATATGGGTGAGAGCGCGGCGAAGCTCCGACTTATCTTCGAAGCGATGCATAACACCCGAGGTGTTTATTTCTTTGATGAGGTGGATGCTCTCGCTACGGCTCGGGGCAATGAGAATGACGTCGGAGAGGCGCGGCGGGTCCTGACCTCATTCCTGCAGTTTCTGGAAGAGGATACGTCCAGGAGTATCATTATTGCCGCGACGAACTTGCGCACGCTTTTGGATCCAGCGATTTTCCGGAGATTCCAGGGGGCGTTCGCGTATGCCAAACCCAGCCGGGACGAGGCGAGGGCGTTACTGCGACATCATCTCCTCCAATTTGACCGCGATTCTCTCGACTGGGAAGTCTTGGATGGGGAGATGAAAGGCCTGAGCCAGGCCGATCTAGCATCTGCTGCCGATGACGCCGCAAGAGACGCCGTTTTGGAGCAAAAAGGTCGTCTCACGACGGAGTTTCTGGTGCGCGCGCTGCGCGATCGAGGCCAGCTCCATACTGTTGAAGAAAAGCACTAATTTCGTCTATCTTAATAATCGGTCTTTAAGATGGACGAACTATGCCAGTGTACCGCCACATTCACCTACGGAATCTTGGGCATGGGTCTAACGACTTCAGGCCCTATGGTGGGGGGTCAACGACACATCCGAAGCCGGTCTCCAATCGGCAGTTACATGCGCGAAAGTTGCGGGATCAGTTGAACTTCGCGGCGGCAGAGTTGGCGGAAGCCGCTCTCCTTCAGAGTGAGAACGGGGTGGCTGCAAACAAGCGCGGTATCGCGATCACCGCGCCCGGCCGTGAAACCGAAGATATTCGGGTTGGCGCGTTACGTCTGAATAGTCGCGGGCTCCAGCTCTTAAGTCTGAAGCGGGCGCCGGGTCAGCCGGATGTCGCGAATTTCTTCGTGACCGAGGCGAACATTAAAAGTCTACAGGTGGCACTCGAGAAATATGAGGCCTACCGGGGCGGTGATCGTCCACGGCGTTTCAACCTCTTCGAGACTGTTGAGGACTTCCGTGTCGCAACTGTGGCTGATCTTTGGAACGATATGACCGACAAATTGCCCGACGAGTCCGCCGAAGCGGAGTGGGAGGTGTGGATCCGGCTGGACGCCGAATCGCTTTTCGAGCGCTGCTTGGAGCGGCTAAAGCTGGAGCAGCGTGGCAAGCGTACCGAGTTCGTCGACACCGCTATCTACAACATCATTGCTGATTGGACGGACATTGAGATCTTGATCAGGGCAAGTGCCGCAGTCGTAGAGCTGCGTAGTGCTTCCTCGTTCGTAACGGAGTATCTCGACTTCGATCCTGACGAGCGCACGCAGGTGCTTGACTCACTGATGGACTTGGTGGCGTCGCCAAGATCAGATGCACCGATCACGATGTTGCTTGATACGGGAGTCAACTATGCAAACCCCTTGGTGGGCGTAGCGATTGCGCCTGAAGATTGTCGCACTATTGAACCGTCGTGGGTGACCAACGATCACATGGGGCATGGTACGAACATGGCGGGCATCGCCCTCTATGGCGATCTTGAGCAGGCGATCAATGATGGCCTCCCGGTCAACCTCACGACCGCGTTGGAAAGCATCGTCCTGACCGCGCCAGAGGGGGCCGCCCCAGTTCCTGCGCATGATGCGATCGAGCGTAGCGTTGCGATGATCAATATCGATGGGCGGGCTCGCATCCTCTGCCTGGCACAGACAGCACCGAACGATACGGATGATGGGCGCCAGTCCGCGTTGTCTGGCGTGGTCGATCGGGCTGCCTGGAATGGCGGCACTGACACACGTCTCATTTGCGTCGCGGCCGGCAACGCGTCTGCGAACGTCGACAAACGATTCCCCATCGGTCCCTATGACATGCGTAATGCTGAGTATCGATTGGAATCGCCTGGCCAGGCCGTCAACGCACTAACTGTCGGCGCTGTGACACACAAGTACTATGAGGACTGGGAGATGGTTGCGGGAGAGGGGGACCTCTGCCCGTCGTCGCGAACCAGTCAAAGGTGGGATGTCCATTACGCCTATAAACCTGATATCGTCATGGAGGGTGGCAACCACGTCTGCGATGGTGACGAGCCGTTTTTCTTTCAGAGCCCAGAGACTATGCTCCTAACGGCTGGCCACAACTATCCTAGCAAGCCGTTCGGATGGACCGGAGAAACGAGCGCGGCAACAGCCCGGGCTGCTGGCCTAGCTACGCGGCTTCAAGCCCAATATCCGGAATTCCGTGCTGAAACCCTTCGTGGCTTGATGGTCCATAGCGCAGCTTGGACGCCGGCCATGCTTGACCGTTTTAATGAACTACGAAAGCTGGGCCTTTCGGAACACGATGCACGGGTGAATATCCTTTCCTGCTATGGGTGGGGAATCCCTGACGAGGAGCGTCTATTTAGGAGCGCGGGAGATGCGCTGACCTTGATCGCTGAGGACGAACTCCGCCCGTACAAGCGTCGCGAAAAATCTGTCTTGCTGCGCGAAATGAAATATTTTGTGATGCCATGGCCAAAGGAGATCCTGAAGGAACTCAACCAAGAATTGGTCGAACTGCGTTGCACGCTGTCCTATTTTGCAGAGCCTGATCCGCATGCGGCAAGCCGGAGCCGCTGGGATAGGTATCCGTCCCACCGCCTTAGATTTGCGGTGAAGGCCGCAGGGGATACGCATCTGGAGGCCCAGCAGCGGGTGAATCAGTATGCGGGCGAGGAAGACGTCGAGGATCTCGAGGATCAGTTATCGCTCGGAACGTCACAGGCATCGGATGCTGGCTGGACTATCGGTGATCGTCGACGGCGCAAAGGCACCATCCATCATGATATTTGGAAAGGTCGTGCCTACGAGCTGGCGGAGCGGGATGGTATCTCGATCTATCCCGTGCGTGGCTGGTGGGCGGACCGGAAGAATCCCGACTATCACGATAGGGCGGTTCAATTCAGCCTGATCGTCTCGATCCGCACCGAGAGCACGGACATCGACCTTTATGCCGAAGCGCTTAGCAAGGCCAAGGCAGCTAATCTGGTCGGCGCGACCGCCGTTACAAGATTATAGACTGCTAAGGCCTGGGCCGTCGTTTAGCCTTGGATAGCGACGGCCTTGCCCTTTGAGATGATGACGACGCGCCGTTTGCCGCTCGCGCTTACGCCTTGCGGCTCCATCTCGACATACTCCGTATCGTCGTCTGCCATGCTGGAGGCAGGCACAAAACCCTCGGATATGGCGGGCGTCTCGCCGAGATAGCGTCGGCGTAGTTCGGCCAAGTCGGGGGTGCCAAGCTGAGCTTTAGGTACGGCTTTGCGAGGCGTCCTATTTGCCTTGACTACGCGCCAGCCTGGCATTGCCTCTTCCGCGATCTCGTTAACAGTCTTTGACATGCTACAGCTCCCTTGCCCCTTTACCAGCCCAACCCAAGACAGGTGAATTGGCGCCAAGTTTTGTGCTCGACGGCTATGGCTCCCGCGGATGTACTGTAAGGCATACTTAGTGCATAGTCGATCTTAGCGTTCATAAGCGCCTCGGCCGGCCGTTCGCCAGACATTATCCGCTTCCAGAACGCGAAATGGAGCGGACCTGCGGCAGTTTGATATGGCGGGTGAGGCGGCGAGTAATGTGTGCCGGTGCTGCCTATGAAGGCGCGTACACCGGCTTTGAGAAACGACAGGGCCAGTGACCTGCTCGCAGGCAGGTCCGTCACGTTAATTCCTTCATGCCAATCCGCTCCCGACTCGATCGTGGTCAAGGCTGCGTAGCAGCAGCCTGCGAAGACGACCGCACCGCAGTCTGATGGCACATTGCTGGTCGAGAACGCGACGACCAATTCCCCGTGCATATCCTCGTCGGCGGCTTCTTCACCTGAAAAGCGAGTCAAATCGTCGCGGTCACCGTGGAGCATTAGATAGACTTGGGTAGCGTTGAGCATAGTGTGATCAATGTTGGCGGGCGATACGGGGTCGGATTCTAGCATGCAGGCGCTTCCCGACAGCATCTTAAAGACTTCTTCGGCAAAGGGCCGATTTCGGTTGCGCAGACCGAACCGTTCCGGCCGATTGGTCTGCGGCATGGCTAAAGCGGCCAGAAGCATCGTGCCGTCCCCTGCGTCAGGAATGCGCGACACAGGGATGGAGGGGAGGCCGAGATTGTCAGGATCGCCGTAGGGATCGTCGCTCCAAATGACATAGCTATCCAGATCTCTATCGGGACGGGGAAGTTGACGACGAACGCCCCTGGGCAAACTGTCGACCGAGTAGGGCGGTACGACACTGAATCCGCCAAGAAGGACGACACCGTTCGAACCGCGGGCTGCCTGGGCAATATCTTGGACAGTGAAATCATTCGACTTTAGGTCGATCAAGCTGTGGCCGGCACTTCTGATTATTTCGAGTGCCTGGTCGGCCGTCTCGCCGACACGGCTGCGTAGGATATTTGCATTTGTGACGAAGGTGAGGCGCGGCGCCGCTGCAAGCCTATTTGTTGCAGTGGAAGCCCGTACAGGCGAAGTCGGCGAAGACGTCGGCGATATTGAGCTCTTCTGCCTCTTGGCTTCCTTGGCGTTCACCTGTGCCGAAGTGTTGGGCTCGGCATCATTGAGCTTTCCGCGGTCGAGCTTCCAATTGGGCGTCCCCTCGGCCAGCGTGAGTGAAACTGAGCCGTTGCGATCAGTCCTAGCCCATTGGATCGATTGGGTTCTCGCGTCGAGAAGGTCCAGGACCGCGGGGGAAGGATGTTTCTCGTCGCCGGCGCCGGTGCTGATCCCAAATAGTCTGGTCTCAGGGAGGGCTGTGAGGAGCGCGTCGTTCGTGCCGTTCGATGCGCCATGATGGGCAAGGCGCACAAACGCGTAGGGACCGGCATTTCGGACAGTGCGTATTAGTTCAGCCATCCGTTGCTTAATCCACCTAACGTCTTCGAATGCGAATTGCATATCTCCCGTTAGTAGCACGGCGTTAGGCGCTTCACCGACCTTGACGATGATGCTCTGGTTGTTGACCGCGGCGGCAACGCCACCATCTTCGAGAGCATCGTTATCCAGCAGAAACCGGCTAACCAGAGCGCGATAGTGTGCGACCTCATCGCCACTATCGGCACGAACGTGCTCGGCCGTCGCTTCGATGCCCCTTACACGCTCGCGCTCGATGCGCTCGGCACAGACGAGAAGCTGATCGACGGTCGGACCGAGTACCTGAAGCCCGATTGATGTGAACGCGCGCTGTAACGGTAATACGGAATCGCGCCCATAGCGCACAACCTTGGTGCACCTCGCCTCGAGCGTCGCAAGCATCTCGAAGTAGCGCTGTTGTAGAGTCGCCGCGGCATCGATCAACTCTTCGACCTCTCGATCTAAGGCGGAATCCGAGAGGGGTTCTTCGCGGAGTGCAGCCACCAACCTAGCATCCGAGGATGTCGTCTGGGCAGGAAACGGTTGGTCGAGTGGCACGCCGAAACCTAAGCGCTCATCTGCGACCAGCGCCCATTTCGCCGTGATTTTTCCGTCTCGAACGAGCTCGGGAAGGCAGCCGATATGGTCAGAATGGCAATGGGTGACAATCAGGAGGTCGAACGCAAACGGGGCGGTCGTGCCGGTGACGGCGCTCAATTGATCAGGGATGGAGGCGGTCCCGCTGCAAGCCGAGCGGTCGTCACCACGATGAGCCCCGTCCACGAGGATAGAAACGTCGCCGATCTTAAAGAAGGTTGCGTCGCCAAATTTTCGTTCGCCCATGTCGAGCATTACCATGCGCATTAATTTTCGACCTTATGCCTCACTGCGCGGGCAGCTAAAGCCTGAGATTCTGGGCTTGGCAACCCGGGGAAAAGCAGGTGGCAGCAGGAGAGGCCTCGTCTCTGATGGGGCGCGTCGAGGCCGGCAGCAGGAGGTTCGCTGACCCTAGATGATCCATCTGGCCTTGCCGAAGAAAGCAATGCCCATCAAAAAAAATTTTGTATCTTCAAATTTCAACGTGATGGTATGGCCTCTAACAGGTCGGGTGTCACGTCACCATGGAGCGGCCCGGCAAGCTTGCTACGAGGGTGCTCTCCACCAGTGGCGCATTGGGAAGATTGACCGGTGCATAGTTGATGCCGGCGTCGCGTCGAGCAATGACCGACCAATGGATCAAAGCGTTGTCCGGAACTAGACGAGGTTCCGAGCGGGGCAGGTACCAGCCCAGCAGGGCGTGGCGCATAGGCCATTCGCGCCACTTGGCTTTCTTGGGAATCCACTCGAGTGGCTTCCACCCGATCGTCATGGAATTGTGCATCGGCCCCTTGGGGTCAGGCTGTACATAGACATGCTTGCTGCCCTTGCGGGGTTCGCCGAGCACCAGATGGTTGATCATGGCGCGATTTACGAGGAGGCCCTTGGCCGCCGCCTCCTCTATCATCCATTGCAGCGGGAACTTTGACAAAGCAGACTCAGTTTCTGGATAGCCGCCGCCGACATCGGCATGCACCCCCGCAAACCAGACTTGCTTGATATCCTGAGGTGCTTCCGATGAAGCCTTGAATGGGTTGGTGCGATAGGATTGTGGTTCGGTCCAGCGGTTCAGCCGGAACATCCGGCGCCGCTCGTCAAGCGCGATAGCATGGCGAACTGTCTTCACGCTTGGGTTCGTGCGGGTGAAGCGCAGCGTCTGTAGGTCGGGTATGAAGGTGTCGTCACGGGGCACAATCACGGAGGCGACCGTATCCCAGACTCCGAGGAACTCATATCGAATAGGATAGCCGCCGGCGACGCGGCTGAACTGCCAGGCGGCCTCGAGCGCCGAGCTGCGGCGCTCCCCCGCTTCCTCGTCTTCGTCGGGTGAATCGATCCGTGGGGGCGTCTCACCGCGCTGTTCAGCCAGGCGATGTTCCTTGCGGCTATCGGCGCTCGATCGTTTATACGCGGTGAACGCATAGCCGGCGAGATTGAGCTGGTCGGGCGGCACCAGCCCGATGACGTGTGTCAAGGCAGCGAGCACGCGCACAGTATAGGCGCCACGGCTGAACCCGAAGAGCCAGACCCTGTCGCCATGTTCATATGCCTCACATAAGAAGCGGTAGGCATTGAGCACATCGTCGTCGAGCCCTTGCCCAGTCACCAATCCGAACACGCCTCGCGCTTTCTGGCGGAGGCGCTGCCACGCATTCTGCTGGCCGATCGTACCTATTCCGGAGCTGTAGTAGACTCGCTGGCGGTCGTTTTTCTCGAGAATGCGGTAAAGTTTTAGCACGTTCGAGATTGTCGTGCCGATTTCGTTACCTGTGCCGTCGCAGCATATAACAATGTTCTTCGCCAAATCGCCCCCTTACCCTGGACTGGTCATTGAGGCGATAGGAAATGACACGGCGACCACGACATGATCGGCGGATTCGGGCGCCTTTCCCGGACTTGAGTCACGACCCTCTCAATAGAACCTTCGGTCCGTTCCAAGGACAGTTTAGCGGAAATCGTGATGCTTTCAAGTGAAGGCAATTACCCCGATAATTCAGCAGAGAGGATCACTTCTGTTTTGGAGGAGGGGTCCTGCGATGAGGAGTAAGCCAGCCGCACCGAACGTTGGGTTTCTATTCGTGTCATCAAAAAGTAGACGCCTTGTTATAGGCTAGGCACCGCTGTTTCACCCCCCCCTGATTGTCGTTCTGTCCGTTGCGTTTGTTTGTAAAAGCATACATCATGCTGACCTTTGATAGGCAAACGGCCGCCGCTGCCGTTTTTCACTGGTCAACACCTATTTTTTCTCGATAAGTTGGACCTCTACCGTGTATCCCATGAGCTGAATACGATTGGCGGCAGCCCGGAGGCTCACCTTGCTAAAGAACGGTAGATCTAATTTTTTGGAGCGCTGATAGGCGTGCCGCATGATCCCGTAGATGACCTTATAGTCCGTCGGCACGGGCTTTGATCGGCCGTTGGGTAAGAGGGTTTCAAAGCCTGTCTTCCCCCTTTGTTGTTGGCGCGTGATAACCGATTTTCGCATCGACTTCCGGAATCCATCGTCGCGAACAAAAGACTCTGCCGACACAACGCCCTGGCTCCACAAGTGGCTGATCGGGGCCGAGCCGTGGCCGTCCTTTAGATGGATAAATTCCTTCTTAAGGGAGAGGAAATCACAGGGTTCAAGGTTCGCGCCAGCGGCACCTAACGGTGAAGTCTTGACCTTGTCGAGATTTAGAAGGTCCGGATTCGCATCGAGCTCTTCGATTAGCTGTTGCTCATTCTTTGCTGCCGTTGATGCAATAATCGATGTCGGGGACAACAATGCTTGAAAGTCCGCTTCTACGCTCGCAAAAAATTTATCCTCGACGCAGTACCATTCACTGGAAAACAGGACATAAATTTTCTTCTTGTGGGTCGTCTCATAAACAAAACAATCGTAGAGGCGACGCTTCATTTCTTTGTTGCCCTCACCATCAACAACCACTCGGATTTCATGGGTAGATTTCACTTTGGCTATGCTGTCCAGTTGTTCTGGGTGGCCGGCCGTGAGTTCGGAGATATAGTCCTCGATTGCCAATTCACCGTAGCCAGTTTTCGCGCCTGATCTGAAGCCGACGCCGAAATAGCCGATCTCGTGAGACGCTTCCGGGTCGACGATTTCAGGCAGAGTTAGATGCAGGTCGGAGGGGCGACCGGCAATCAGCTCTTGGATCTCGGTGAAAATCAAGTCGTCAAGTTCGTTGATCAGAGTCCGATCGCGAACAGGGGTGATGAGGTCGATGAAGGCGTAATCCTTCTTGTAGTCGGTCGCACCGAACAGCTGGAACGCTTGTTCGCATTTCGCGGCAACATTGGCGGCCGAAGTTTTGGTGTTGATCGTCAGCGCATCCTTGCCCGAAAGCGAACTGGCGAAACTCGTGTCGGTTGGAACCCCGCCGGCGAGCCTAAGAAGATCGCGCTGGATGTCAATGCCAAAGCCCTGAAGGTCGGCCCTCCGGCTTGCCTGAATACGTTTCTGGAATGAGGTGGATTCCAGTGTAGCCACGTCTAGGTTCTTGAGATTACGACGCGCAACCGAGTTTAAAGCGACCTTGAGGCCAAAATTGCGTTCGAACGCGTCTGGATTCAGTGCGTGATGCCCGCTACCGAAGGTAAGAGCAAATGTACGCGGCTTTGCTCCTTGACCGTCAGGCGTAACGACAAGAAATAGAACCGCCGCACAATTCTTGTTCTCGAGCTTTAACGGCGGATCGGCTGAAAACTCGCTGACAAAGCTGAGCCAGCTGGGCGGGGTTGCTACAGATTGGTCGGTAAAGAGGCGGCCTGAAGTTGTCTTCTGCTCCGTTAAATCGAGAATATCTCTGAGCCCATCCTCGACAGTTTTTCCCTCGCGCAATAGTCGTATGGAAAGTGTCATGGTGGCGGGCGTACCCGCCACTTTTGTATTCGTAGATCTCGTTGCCTGTGCCACGTGCGCTCCATCCTCAGTCTTTGTTGTGGATTGATCCTTAAAGTCAAGCATAGGGCCAGCCAAGTGCGAAGGCCACGAAACTTAAACTGGGGCTGGAATGAGGTCAGTTTCACTAGCTGATTTCCCGTAATTCCTAACTGGTAAAAGAACGCTACGAATCCTGTGTGTCGCGGCAAGATGCCTGGAGAGTTCGCGACACGAGATTTTGCCATTCATTGCTGGTCGTTTCATGAAGGCACAAAATGTCCATCAGCGGACCGGCCGAAAGTATATCTCCGTGATCCGACTTCACCGATCGCTGTCGCTCATTGTAGGAATGCCTGCACCCCTGCACGACGACAGCGCCTGAAACGGCAACCAAATCGTCATCCGAAGGCCAGACGCCACGGCAATCGGAGCATTCATTTAGAAGTGTACTTATCACCCCCTGTGCTAGTGTCTCTCTACAAACAAAAAGAATATACCGAAAGCCCTCGCCCTTCAGTCTTGTTTCCAATTCAATCCAATAAACTGTGACTGTACCTCGAGTCACTCGGCACACGAGAGCCGTCCGCCTCAAGCGCGAAGATGGATCAATATAGAACCACGCCGGCGGTCTCACATTTTCCGCGGCATAGGCTGTTGGAAGTGGAATGGGCCAGACTTCAAGGTCGCCGCGCCAGTGACCCGGCCTGTTAGGACGCTCGATCTGCCAGTTATCGATCTGCTTGTCCCGAATGAGCTGGTTCAACATTTCGACGACTTGCACGAATCGAGGCGGCCTTTCCACCCGTTCCAACGCAGCGTAGCCAGCCCGACTGAGGCCCGAATCCCGATGCCCCTCCTCGCCGGACGATGCAGCTGCCGGCAACTCTCCCCCGCCAACAGTCGGGAGAAAACGCTGATATGTGTGGCTCTCCTCCTTAACCATTCTCTCGGGATCGGAGGCACCGATCAACTCGATTCCTGGGCTGATAAAATTTGAAAGCCCAGCTTCCTGCATCGGGTCGTCCTCCGATGTGATCAGCGTTGGATTTTCGTTTTGCTCAATATGTGTCTGAGAGGTGCTGAAGGGCCGAGGCTTATCGATCGGGGTTATGGTCTCGCCTTCAGTATTGCTATTGTCGAGGTCGTACCAGATTTTCCTGCTTAGATCCGGCCAATGTACGCCCTCTAGACCAAAGGCGAGGTATTTCTCCATGGTGGGGGTTTGCCTAATGCAGCGGACCCGAATCTCAAGGTGCTCCCAATCGAACGGAAAATCGGAGGCAATTCTTGCCCTATTCGGGTTATCGACGAATCGCGAGTAGATGTTGTTGGCAGCCCGCCGACCGGTGTCGCCTAGGATCAAATTTGCCAAAATCCGGGCGAAACGCTTGTCAATCCCAAGCCGTAGAACGATCGACCAAGATCCGTCAGGTAACAGGCACGTCCATTTCGGATTTGCGACTTGTTTCCACTCGCTGTCCCAAATTCCCCGTGTTATGGCAAGGGCGATGCGTCGTTCTGGTGCGTACAACGTACGAAAAACTTCCTGACAAGGGAGGACAAGTGTCGTCTCGTCTTGATGAAGGACGATGCAGCGGGAGTCAGAAAATGCACCTAACGCATAGAAGGAAGTGCTAACCGGAGAGAACTTATGCTTCATCCAGGGCTTCCGAATTGGCACCATGTCTTCCGATGCCTTATGCAAGGCGTTGTAACATCTTTTTTTTGAGAATCTAAACGTCTTAATTTCGAAAGGAAGTTGGCCAATCTGTATTTGGTCTTGGAATATTGCCCCCAACATCAGCCTTGGGATCATGCCCACGAGTACGGTGCACTGATGAGATCCTGCGCACTCGGCGATCAAATTGGCTGTCGGCAGGCGGTGAATGGCGGTTCCGGAAAAACGATCCGGAATGGCCCATAGCCAAACCGATACGCCTCTGGTGGCGGTTCCTTTGAAATTAACCTGATAATGATCGATCCACCGGATCCACCACCGGCGACCGTCCTTGGGAAACTCCTGAATGGCGTCGATTTGTGCCGGCATCTCACCTCATCCGGCGTTATTATATCAATCTGATGTTTAGTTGTGGAGTCGTGTTTTTAGGTGGAATTCACAGCCGCCACCGCTGATCGCCGCCATGCTCGCCGAATGGTGCGGCGCGCGGAAAGGCGGGCGCATGACCAGCCTTCCGCCGTCCAGCAGCCCCGCCACCGAATGCACCATGCTGACCTCCAGCGCCTCGCGCGGGGTAAGGTCCGGCAGCAGGCCGGGCAGGCGCTCCGCCAGCATCGATTTGCCGCCGCCGGGCGGGCCGATCATCAGCCTATTGGCTTCTGGAGACCAACAAGCTAATGGCGGTCATCCACTGTCCGAAGGGTTGCCATGCCGCCACGTGCCTATTCTTACCTGCGCTTCTCGACGCCCGAGCAAGCCAAGGGCGACAGCCGAAGAAGGCAGGCGGCACTCGCTGAGGGATACGCCCAGCGTCACGGCCTGGAACTCGACACCGAGTTGACGTTTCAAGACCTGGGCGTGTCGGCATTTCGAGGAACCAACGCCGAGACCGGACGCCTTGCCGACTTCCTTGAGGCCGTTCGGTCTGGCTTGGTGCCGAGTGAATCATTCCTCTTGGTGGAGAGCCTGGACCGGATCTCCCGGCAGGCAGCGCGCCGCGCGTTTCGGGTGGTCGAGGAGATTGTCGACGCCGGGGTTGTGCTCGTCACACTGAACGATGAACGCAAATACTCAGCCGATAACCTCGACAAAGACCCCATGGCCCTGATGATCGCCCTGTTGACGCTGATCAGGGCGAACGAGGAGAGCGAGACCAAAAGCCGCCGAGTGGCAGCAGCATGGGCGGCGAAGAGGGAGAAAGCCACCGAAAAGCCGCTGACCTCACGCTGCCCTGGGTGGCTCCGTCTGGACAAGGAAACCGGCCGTTTTGAGGTTATCCCAGAGCGATCCGCCATCGTCTCCCGCATCTTCACCGAGGCGCTGGCAGGCGTCGGCCAGAACAGCATTGCGCGGCGTCTGAATGAACAAGGCGTTCCGGTGTTCGGCGCTGGAGGCCGCAAGGGCTCGCAATGGCACCGGAGCTACATCGTAAAGATCCTCAGCAACCCGGCGACTGTCGGGATCATGACGCCGCACAGGCTCCTGCACGACGGCACTAAGAAGACCCGCAAGGCGCTGGACCCGGTGTCCAACTATTATCCTGCCATCGTGCCCGCAGAGATCTTTGACCGGGTGCAGCAGATGCGAGACGGGACGCATGCACCTAGGCGGGGCGTCCATGCGAAGCGCCCGGTGGCAAACATCTTTGGTGGCCTGTTGAGGTGCCCGACGTGCCAAGGGGCGATGACCCGAGCGACCAAAGGCGACCGCTGGGCCTATTTGGTCTGCACCAGGGCCAAAGGTGGCGCTGGATGTGCCTATCGGGCCATCCCCTATCCGGCCGTTGAGGGTGCCGTGATGGTCCACATTGACGAGATCATTGCTGATTGCCCGACGCCTCGATCCGAAGGACTCGACGAGCGACTGGAAGAGATCGGTGTGGTGCTCGACGCTATCGAGAACGATCTTGAAAGGCTCGCTGATGCCGTGACGCGGGGTGGTACCGTCGAGACCCTGGTGGAACGGATGCGGTCGCTCGAAGGACAGCACGCGGAACTGAAGGCGGAACGGCGGACCCTGCAAGATCGCCGAGCGGTGGCGATGGGGTTCGGATTTGCGGAGCGGCTTGAGGAACTGAGAGAAGCTGCGCGCGCGGCTCCGCTGGACCGGACGAGGCTTAACGCGGCTCTACGTGTCCTGTTGGCCCGAGTGACGCCGGATAGGGAGACCGGGATGATTGAGTTCGAGTGGAAACATGGCGGCGAGAGCCGGATCATGTACGCGTGGCCCGAGGACGCCGACTGACCAGGGAAGCGGGACCTCCCCGGTCGCATAGCAAGGCCCAGAACGAGGCCACCGGACGGCTAAAAGAGTGGCGCGACAGCGGCGATGTAATCCTCGAATGCCTTGGGTATCACCGTGTCGACGTCTATCGAGGACAAGGGGAATTTTCTGGCAGCAAAATTCACCGAGCGGTTGGCGGTTACATTGATGGCCACCGTTTCGTCGATTGTAAGCACAAATTCCAACATCGGCGGCATCTGACCGGGCACCATGATTGGCGATTTTAGATTAACCGTGAACACTAGCCGATACAGCACGTTCGGTAGTGCGCCCGCAGTGGCCACCTCAGATACGACAAAGCGTGCATCGTGGAGGATCGTTTTTATTTGTGTGAACGTCGATTGAATCTTCGGGCTAACGGTCGTTTTGAACAACTGAATGGCAGCATTGCGGCGCGGCATATCATCCGCCAAGGCCTGCCTTTGTCGAGCTTCTTCCTCTTGTCGGGCTTTTATTTGGGCCTCGGTTGGAAGTTTAGCCGCGCGTCGAATAGCGTCGTTGAAGCTATCTGTCATGGGATTCCTTGGGATACGTTTCTATTGATCCACAATTGTATCGAGGTTGCCGAGTCGCTCCAACATTCGTCGCCCGACGTGGCCCCACACCGTCGTGGCCAGGGTAGCCATCCCGGCTCGTCCAGCCGGTTCTCAACGACGCGCCTGGTAGTCTGCTAAGCCACCCCCGGCACCCCACCCGGTACCCCAGCCCTCCAGGAGCATAGGGATCTAAGCGCAGGCGAGGGGTTGGCAGGGAGAGGTGCTGAGAGACCCCGGTGGGTCAGCATTCAGCGGATCTTTTCGTCACACCGAGAGTGGGCGAGGACGATAATAATAACAACCCGAAGCCGACTTTTGCGAAATGACTGTGGATTGCTGCCCGGTGCCCGTGATTTTGTCTAATCATTTTGCATCAGGTCGCGTCAAATCAAACGATCAATCAAAACGATCGTGATGATATTAAACGATCACGACAAATGGTTAACAGTCAACGATCACATCACATACGAACGCGCTGAATGACCACAGGGTGTTGCTGATCGACTGCGTCATGGTCACGGCGAGCCGCGGACAATCCGCCACGGCAGGAAGCATGCCATCGGTACCCATCGAATCATGCGTTTGGCGAATCACGCCGATTCCAAACCGACTCACCTAAGCCGATTCATCCCGCCGTATAAACACTGTCACCGAACGGAGACGGTTCCCGTACCGCAGAACAGAAGCGGCGCAATGGACGGTCGGGATGAGTGTCTCGGTGACCCACTTCTTGAACGCTTTCGCCTCAACAGGTCGGCCTCCGAGAGGCGCCGTTCTAACTAGAGGTCAAGCCATTTACGACATGGACTTATTGGCTGGAGCGTTCCAAGATCTCGATTCGTACCCCATCAGGCCCTTCGATGAAGGCAAGCTTGAGGCCCGGCCTAGGTGAGTTCGGTTCCACCACGAATCGCCCGCCCTTGCTACGTAGATCCGCTACCACTTCGTCGAGATTTTCTACTCTCAGGCCAACATGTTCGATTCCAACGAATGGCGGCGGTGGCGGAATCGGGGTCTGCGGGGCCACCTGTTCGATGAAGAGCTGCAACCCTCCGAGATCAACAACGACCCTCAAGGCTCCCCCGTGGTGGGATCTGCTCTGTATGGTGGCGCCTAACATCGCTGCATAGAATTGCGCCGCCTTTTCTGGGTCCAGACTGCGGAGATGTATATGATCGCAGGTGAAGGTCATAGTTCTGCTTCCTCGCTCTCGCAGTGGTTTTCTGAATAAACAAACGGTATCAGTATGAGCGTCGGGATTTCAAGTTCATAGCACCGTCTCGGTCACGGCCTACGCCACGGTTTTCCGGGTCCCCGAACAGAGAGGGTTTGCAGTCACGTAAGTGGAAGCTACGTGCCGTTGGAGTCGATAAGCGCTCTGAACCCGTCCATATCCGAGGGATCATTTGTTTTATGGATCATCGAGTGGCAGTTCGAGCAAAGAACCGCAAAGTCTTTGGCGATTTCGTAAACGACGGGGATTCCTGGGTTAAGACTGGCAAGGGGCGTGAGGTGATGAGCTTCGATGTAGTTGGCGCCCAACGCCCCATAACGCTTTGTAAAGGAGAATCCGCACCCCTGGCATGCATAGCCGTGGTACTTCTTAGCCTGCTCCGCTGCTTTGCGGTTCCGCTCAATCCGCTGATGCATTCGATACCGTCTGACTTCCAACAGGCGTTCGTCGCCTTTACCTTGGGCGCCCTCTCCATCCTCAGCACTGACAGCGTCGGGCGTGGGATCGAGGCCCCCGCGGAAGTCGAGCGTACGATACGCTTCAACCATGCTTAGCAAGTCAGAGTGTAGGTGACCTTCCTCTGGGAGTTGGTCCATGTCGTATACGCGACCAAAAGCATGCCCGGCTTCATACGCGAGAGGAAGACGCTGATCTGAACCTAGGGTGATCGGAGCGGGGTCAAAATTATTCGAGAAGTCCGCAAGCCTCGCTCTCATCAGTGCAGCACGATCCCGCAAGACCTCCCTTGCGCGGGTGCCAAACTCAGCCATTACAGCAGTCGCGCCTTGGTTCAGGGACAGCACGAGTTGGCGACGAGCGGAAGCGAGGAGGTAGACGACGTAATAGCCACGCGTTGCAGTCTCCGTAACGTGCGGGATGAACAACCCAACCCAGGGGACCGTCGCCCAATTGCCCGCTCCGCAACTGCCGGTAATCACGAGACCAGCGGACGACTGCCCCAGCGCGGAACCAACTGAGACCGCGAGTTCACCCCGGATGAACTGAGCGAGCGGATGGGCCGAAAACCGCTCCGACCGGGCTTGGTCGTAGCTATTACCGAAGCGAAGTAGTTCGTCTCGCACAATTCTCCCCCTTTGACGTTTCGGCGCGGCGCTCACCTGTTACGGCGCTCTCCACCGAAAGTCACCTAGCTCACTCGGCATTCATTGCGTGTTTTTCCGACGTGTCCCACATGACCTTGCCCTAGTCGGACGTCCTACGGATGCACCGAACGCGTCTCATTAGGATGGGTTGACGATTTATCGGACGCTCTGTAGTGGACGTTTAGGACCCTATTCGGACACAGGAGGCAGAATGCTGGTAGGATACGCGAGAACATCAACGGCAGACCAAGAGGCGGGCCTAGCGGCCCAGGAGCGGGACTTAACGACGGTTGGATGTGGCCGCGTGTTCAGCGAACAGATCAGCGCCACGGCGACCCAGAGACCGAAGCTGGTCGAGGCGCTGGAGTTTGTCCGGGAGGGCGACAGCCTAGTGGTGACGAAGCCTGACCGGCTGGCGCGCTCCGTGGCTGACCTCCTGGCGCTCATCGACGGCCTGACGAAGCGCGGTGTTGGTCTGCGAGTGCTGTCGATGGGCGGCGCTGAGCTGGACACGAACACGCCCACAGGAAAGCTGACGCTGACCATGCTGGGGGCTGTAGCCGAGTTCGAGCGCGCCTTGATGCTGGAACGCCAGAGGGAAGGCATCGCAGCGGCGAAGGCCGCCGGGAAGTATCAGGGCAGAGCCCCCACGGTGCAGAAGCAGGCCGCTGAGATGCTGGAGCTACGGCGACAGGGCGTGGGACCGGCAGAGATCGCAAGGCGACTGGGAGTGGCACGCTCGTCCGTCTACCGGGTGCTCAAGGGAGACGTGTCGGACGCTTGAACGCACGCCATAACTCCATCACTCAGATCGAGTTATCTTGTTTCGTAACAATGCCAAGTGAAGACATAAAACTACACAACGGAGACTGGCCTTGATGAATCTTGTTGAGCCACAATGGGCGCAACCCTTTGACGTAACGGACCTAGAGGCGGCTGTGAGCCTCGCTGCTGACCTGGGAATGCCCATGATGATCGCCCTGGACCACATCGGGGCCGCAGACGCTGAGGTGCTGGAGATTCCCTACGGCAGACGCCTAGACCCAAACGAGGACGTCCAGGTGATGATCTGGAATGATGCTGGCGGCGCCGGGTTTATGCTGATGGACAATTCGACGACGGAATGCGGCACTAAGGTCTTCTCCGACGTCCTGGCGGCGGTCCGTTTTGCTGACTTGGTGAACCGGGAAGGCTGGCCTGGATGATTTGAGCCGGGCGGTTGTTGGAGACAGCAGGAAATTCCAGCAGGTTTCGGAATGTACACCAGTAGGTACGCTACTAGAGAAGAAACGGCCAGTGCGACTGTTAAAAACGCCCGGCGCGCGTTGTCGAGCTGGACCCATGGCCGCTATATCCTAGGGGCATTCCTCCAAGAGACGCACTCCGTAACTTGCTGATAACACTTTGTTTTTGCCGTATATACATCAATAGGTGCGCTACTAGAAGAGAAACCCGACGCGGCCTGCACACGCCAAATTGTGCTATAGAAGAAGAAATTCGGCGAACGGGTCAGAGACCACCCACGGCAGCCCCTCTGAAGGCTGCTGACCGATAAACCCCACGAGCCCCCGGCGGAAACGCTGCGGGGCTCTTTTCGTTTCTGGAAGAACATCATGAAGACTAACCAACAGGCATCGAGCCTGAGAACGACCACGCTTGCCGACTTGCTGGCCCGGCAGTTTCCGCCCCGTGCGGTGCTGATAGCGCCGTGGCTGCGGTCGGCTGAGAGCTGCTTGCTCTGGGCTCCCACGGGGGTCGGAAAGAGCCTCCTGGTGAACACCCTGGCGCTCGCCGTGGCTGGTGGTGGCAGTGTGGCAGGCTGGAAGGCCGATAAGCCGCGCAAGGTGACGCTGATCGACGGCGAGATGCACATTGAAGACCTGAGGGAGCGACTGGCGATGCTGGCGGCGACCGTCGACAGGATCGATATGGAGGCCGCTGGGAGGAACCTTGTGATCCTCTCCCGGCAGGACCAATCGCCCTATGCGCGCTTTCCAGACTTAGCCGAGTCGACAGCGCCGAACCCAGCCACCCAGGCGGGGCAGGATGTGATCATAGAGAAGGTCCGTGAGAGCGGCGCTGAGCTGGTCATTCTGGACAATTTCAGCACGCTTGCGGAGGTGGCCGACGAGAACGAGGCAGCCGCGATGTCACCGATCTTGTCGTTCTTGATGCGCCTGAAGCAGGCCAACGTGGCGTGCATTCTGGTTCATCATGCGGGCAAAGCAGGGAACGACTACCGGGGTAGCTCCAAGCTCGCGACAACATTTGAGGTCATCATGGGCCTTGTGCGTCCCGATGGGCAGTCAGCGACTGACGGGGCGGTCTTTGAGTTGCTCTGGAAGAAGTACCGAGGACGGCCAACGGCAGCGACGAGGGACGCAGAGATGCGCCTTGAGACGGACTCTGAGGGTGCCACCGCGTGGACCACGAAGCCCGCTGCCGGGGCCGAGATGATGGTTGTGGTCGATGCCGTGCGGTCCTGCCAGTACCGGACGCAGAGGGCGGTCGCCGAGGCGTTGGGAATGCCTCCGCATCAGGTAACGCGTCTGAAGGCCAAGGCTATTAGCCAGGGCGTGATGACCAAGAGTGAGTGGGATGTGTGCCTCGCGGGTGTCGATGAGGAGCATTCCGACTTCTGAGCGATGCCTGGGGTATTCGCAGGCCAGCGAAGAGCCTGCTCATAGGAGTTATGCGTTGCACGTTTCAGTCTTCTATACGGCTGCAACGCGCAATTTACCGAATATACCTGCATGTTTCCCCGGGCGTTTTTCAGGCATGCAACGCGATAACGGCGCGCGTTGCGCCCCCTGAGGGCTGCCTGGGTCGGTCTTTTGGGCGTCATCCGGGGGGCGTGATCACCGTATGCACCTTGTCAAGCGCGCTATAGATGAACGCCAGGGCTAAGCGACGAGCCCAGCCAACTCATGCAGCACACCATCCATCAGAAGCGCCTCACAGAGTCATACGGCGGCTCTGCGGGCTTTCTGGTGGCGATTAGCCACAATGCCGTGACTGGCCTCTACGGGCTTATGTGAGTCTGGAAGCGGCGTGCACGGTTAAGCATCCCATTGAGGAGCACCAGGGCCAAGCGCCCGTCCTTTTTTGTCTGACTACGGACTGAACCCACTGGGAATCCGCTTCCTAGTGGCCGCCTCACGGCGCTCCTCCATCATCATCAAGTAATCCAACCAAGGAATTTATCATGACCAAAACTATCACACGGTTCGCCTTCCGGGCGACGCCGCGAGACCTGCTGAATATCGAGACCATCGCCAACGCCCTGCAAGACGCAGGACGAACCTTCACGACCCGAACAGACGCCATTCGGCTTTGCCTTGAGGCGGCCGCTACCGATCCCACGCGAATGATCATTGAGGAGAACGTGAAATGAGCGTCACCGTATTCGCAGCAACTGATGAAACCGCTCTGACCAGTGCCCTGGACGCAGCTCCCCAAGCGCTGCTGGACGTCGCCGACCCGCACAATGACCGCCAGTCAGATCGACGCTCATTCGAGGACGCTGCTGCTCCCCAGGCGCTTCCTAAACTCGGCAAGCGTAGGCGCAGCAGATACGACAAGAGCCCGAAGAGTGGCCCGGTGAATGTCGAGCGGTTTCGGGAGGGCGGCGTGGAGATCGTCCGCGTGCCGTTGTTTGGCCGGGGTTTTGGGCAGCGCATGGAGCTTGCTGCTGTTGATTGGGACGACGGGCGGGACAATGAAGGCTGGCCAGAGTGCTGGGTGTTACGCAGCAATGGAACGGGAAGTCCGCCATATGTCGTATCGGGGAAGCGATGTGTCGGCAGGCAGGCAAAGCAACGGAGCGGCGTTCCGGTGGCGTACATGGCGCGGCTCATTGTGGACGCACAGCGAGGTGAGGTCGTGCGCTACTTGGACGGCAATCCCTTGAACCTGCGGCGTTCCAATCTGCTCAAGCTGGACCGCAAAGCCGCCGCTCGGTGGCGCAGTGAGTGGCTTGCGGCTGGGGGCAACCGCCTATGACTTGAGGCCCCGTCAGGCCGCGCGACATGTCTTGGTGGTATGCGCTGGGGGGTGGGGAGATGGCCTCAATGTTTTCCTCTTGCCATGAGGTCGAGATGATTCTTAGTGTCCCAAATGGATCGGGGGGCGGCCCTGCAGTATTGGACTGCTGCAGGGAAGGAAACTGGCTTCCGATCCATTTCCCCTCCAGGTTTGGACGCCAGAGGGTATGAGACTGCACCCGATTCGCTTGGTGCGAGTCAGACTCAGCACACGAATCGGCGTCTAGGGAAGTCCTTAAATGCTGGTTTGTTTGCTAAAGGACCTGATAACAATGCGGGGAAGAATTTCGCGTTCTCTATCCTGGGTCCGTCCTGCATACCGAAGGCAGTCTACAGAACTTTTGTAGAATAATACGTTCGGAGCGGGGAATGACAACGATCATGACTGAACTTCTGGATTTAAATCGACCTGACGGTTGGCCATCTGATCTCAGGGAATGCCTGGATAGATACCATGATCTATTCCTTGATTGGGAATTTGGCCCATCCAAATTCACAGCAGTTGAGTATGACCTAGCCGTATACGGGCTGGAAGCCGTCTTACGTCAGTATGCGCTCGTTGGGTGGCATTGCACGCGACTAACCGAGGCTGAGATCGCGACTATCCGGTCTAATGGGATGCAAATGCCAGACGTTGCCATGCTTCACCGAAGGGTGGATGCAGTAGTCGAAGCGGGTCTTCTGCCTAGAGACTTGGCGGAGAGGTTAAAAACGAAACATCAGGCGGATGATCCATGGCGAGCTGGGAGGGTGTGGTTTTGCTTTTTCCCACCTAGGCTTGCAGGCGAGAGCGGTATCGGGCGATTCTTTCGGTGTTGGGGAGGCGAGGCTCTCTATAATTCTCACGAGGATGATCCGAGGTCAGGAGCGGCCATCAGCACTATCGGGGTGCCTTGCATCGTTGAAGCCGTCGTGCCGATTACCAGTTTAGGGCCGCACGGCGGATTGTATGCTAAGGTCGTGCGTCGTTACCTACTTAGCCATGGACACCGGATCGTCGAACCTATCGATCATGAGGATCGCATAATACATCCGCTGGCACCAACAAACATTCGCAAGGTGATCTGCTTTCCGTCACCGCAATTTATCGCACTAACTGGATGTGCCGGCTGGGAGCGGCCAATCGTCGGAAGCCCTGCAACGTCCGCCGATACTGCCATTGCTCGTCCCTGAGATGCCCCAGAGGCTTCCACTTGGCGAAAAGAGAGGCTTTGCGGAGCTGGACCATGGGCGTCAAGCGGGACTGGCCGACGTGTCGGTCCCCCGATCTTATAGGAAGCCTGAAGGGACTGGCCATGTATTGGTCCTCACGATCTAATAAGAAGCAAATTATGCCCGCCCGCCGCGGCCACTTCCAGGGCCCGCCGCGCCGTTTCCATGCCGCGCACATCCGCGAGGTCCGGCGCCGTGCGCTCGAGCCCGAGCTGCCCCGCGGGCGGCGCCGAGAGCA
>Ga0310811_10001524_pt1 | contig 28938 bp, 22 predicted proteins | sample YCmetagenome_FD_207642 | JGI IMG/M metagenome (GOLD analysis project Ga0310811, IMG submission 207642) | Soil microbial communities from experimental microcosm in Duke University, North Carolina, United States - YC | ecosystem: Engineered > Artificial ecosystem > Soil microcosm > Unclassified ...
ACCAGCATCCTGGCGGCGAGCCCGAGGACCGGGAACAGCACGAAGGTGGCGGCCAGGATGGTCGTGTGCAGCCGCCAGTGCCGCAACCCGGCGATGGCCTCCGAAGTGGACAGTCGCGTTCCATAGAGGAAGAACAGCGCGCCGACGCCGACGTCGCTGACGATCGAGGCGATGTGGGCGCCTTCGCCGCGCGCGGGCACCAGGCACGCGATCCCGACCACGGAGAGCAGGCCGAGGATGAACGGGTCGATCCGGAGTTTGGCGAGCAGGCTGGCCCCGCGCATCACTGGTGTTTCCTTCCTACGGCGGCCGAACGCCTCTGAACACCGCTGTCCTGGGGTGAGGGCAGGTACGATTTTCCCTCGTGCCGTATCCCCATCAATACTGCGTCGTGCACCGTGGATTGTGAAGCGTGATGGCCACCATAACTGTTATCACGTTTCGTGATGGGTTAGTGATAGGTTAAATCCGATGCTCGATCCGGTCTGGCTGAAAACGTTCCTGACGGTCGCCGAGACCCGCAGTTTCACCCGGGCCGCCGACCGCCTCGGACTGCGCCAGTCCACGGTCAGCCAGCACATCCGCAAGCTGGAGCAGGCCACGACGCAGCAGCTGTTCGTGCGGGACACGCATTCCGTGGAGCTGACTTCCGACGGCGAGGCGATGGTGGGTTTCGCGAATAATGTGATCGAAACCATAGAACGCGCTATGAGCTATTTCACAGGCACCGAACTGCGCGGGCGGGTGCGTTTCGGGGCCTCCGAGGACTTCGTCGTCGGTCCGTTACCGGAAATCCTGCGCGGCTTCCGCCGGACCCATCCGCTGGTGGATCTGGAGCTGACAGTGGCCCTGTCCGGGGTGTTGCACGAGAAGCTGCGCGCGGGCGAACTCGACCTGGTGCTGGGCAAGCGCCGCACGCCGGAACACGCCGGGAATCCGTTGTGGACCGATCCGCTGGTCTGGGTGGGCCGTGACGGCTTCGAACTCGATCCGGCCGCACCGGTCCCGCTGATCGCCTACCCGCCGCCGAGCATCACCCGGGCCCGGGCGCTGGAGGCGTTGCGGCGCAACGGAAAGCAGTGGCGGATCGGGTGCACCAGCGGCAGCCTCAACGGCCTGCGCGCGGCCGCGCTCGCCGGGCTCGGGGTCGCCGTGTTCGCCCGCAGCCTCATCCCGGACGGGCTGGTCGAGCTGCCACCGGGGCACGGCCTGCCCGACCCCGGCCAGGTCGAGTTCATCCTCACCGGGCGATCCTCGGCGATGCGGGGACCGGCGGGGGCGCTGTCCGAGGCGATCCGGGCGGAGGCGAGCCGGCTACACGGGACGCCCTGACCGCTCGCGGAGCAGGGCGGACGGGGTGAGCCCGGTCAGCTCGCGCACCTCCCGGGCGAGGTGCGCCTGGTCGGCGTAGCCTGCTCCGGCCGCGCGCAGCGCCAGGGTGGCCGGCCGCGCCGCGGCGCTTTCGGCCGCGCACAGGAACCGCTGGAACCGCCCGACCCGCTGCAGGGACCTGGGCCCGAGCCCGGTGTGTGCGAGCAGCAGCCTGCGCAGGTGCCGGCCGGTGATGTCGGCTTCGGCCGCCACAACGCCCGGATCGGCTCCCGCCCACAGCCGTCGCACGGCGGCGCGGACGCGGGCGTCGACCCGGTCTCCGCACAGCGGTTCCGGAAAGCGACCGGACCACACCGCCTCGCGCACCCGGCGGGTGTCCCGGTCGGCCAGCACCGCGGACAGCGGCAGGGTGAGCTCGCGGATCTCCGCCGCGGGCAGGCCGAGCGCGGTGGCGAGCGCCTCGGTGCGGAAGCGGAGGCCGCGGACGTGCGTGCCGGCACCGAGCCGGGGCAACGCGACCCGCATGGCCGGCCCGACGAGGATCACCGGGCCGTCGGCGAACACGATGATGTCGGCGGATCCGTCCGGCACGACCCGCTGCTCCCGTGCCGAACCCACCCGCTGTTCCCACCAGCACCGGACGGCCTCGGGCCCGCCGGGCCACTCCCGGTACTCCTCCGCTTCGGCCGGTGCCGCGTGCGCCATCGCCTCACCCGGCGCCGAGGAGGTCGGTTTCGGTGACGCCCGGGCCATGGCCCGCGCGGATGAACCATTCGGTGCCGAAGAGGTGCCGGAACGCCTCGTCCGGCATGGCGAGGAAGAACGACTGCTCGCTGATCTGGCTCGCGTGCGCCCGCATCGCCTGGCGCTTGTGTGCCAGATAGGCGGTGACGTCCACCGCGGCGGTGAGCTCCGCCTCCGGCTTGCCCAGCTCCTCGACGTCCGGCAGGTTCTCGTCACCTCCGCTATCGGCGAACGCGGCCCGGTCGCGGCGCAGCTGGTCCCGGTTCATCGTGCTCTGGTAGACCCGCGGCGTCCCGGCCAGCTCGGCCGCGCGCATCCCCACCCGGTGCACCTGGATGTGGTCGGGGTGGCCGTAGGCACCGTTGTCGTCGTAGACGGTGAGCACGTCCGCGTTCTCCGCACGCAGGATCGCCGCGAGCCTCCCGGCGGCTTCGTCCACGGACGCGGTCCAGAACGAGCCGTCCGCGTTGTTGCTCTCTTCGCCCATCATGCCCGAGTCGAGGTAGCCGAGGAACTCCACGCGCGCGACGCCGAGGATCCCGGCCGCGGCCTGGGTCTCGGCGACCCGGCGCCGCCACAGCGGCTCACCTTCGGCGAGGAAGTCCGGGGGCACCTCGCCCAGCTCACCCCGGGTCGCCACGACCAGCACCACGCGGTGGCCCTCTTCGAAGGCTTTGCGCATGACACCACCGCAGCTGATGCATTCGTCGTCGGGGTGGGCGTGAAAGGTCACCAGGGTAGCCACAGCGCGAATCTACGGGGAGCCATCACAACGAAGCCACCCCGCGTCGCGCCCGCGGGCGCGAGCCTCGACGATATATCCATGAGCGAGCCGGCGATCTCCCCTCAACACAGCCCTGCCCGCCCGGCGAACGCGGCTGAGCGGATCGAGGACCTCGATGCCGACCTGCCCGGCCGTCTGGAGCATGAACTGGCCCGGTTCCTGGACGAGGCGTCCGCGGACATCCGGGTGACCGAGCCCGGCTTCACCGCGGGTCTGGACGCGCTGACCGATTTCGTGCTCGGCGGCGGCAAGCGGCTGCGGCCGACGTTCGCGTGGTGGGCCTGGCGGGGCACGGGCGGAAAGCCCGGGCACGCCCAGGGCGTGCTCCGCGCCGTGGCCAGCCTGGAACTGGTCCAGGCGTGCGCGCTGATCCACGACGACCTGATCGACTCGTCGGACTCGCGGCGCGGGAAGCCGACCGTGCACATCGCCTTCGCCCGCCGGCACCGCGACCGGGAGTGGCTGGGGTCGCCGGACACCTTCGGTCTGGCGGCGGCCGTGCTGATCGGCGATCTCGCACTGGCCTGGGCCGACGACATGTTCAACACCACCGCCCTGCCGCCCGCGATGCTCGCCGCGGCGCGGCCGGCCTGGCGGGCGATGCGCACCGAGGTGCTGGCCGGGCAGTTCCTGGATGTCCGCACCCAGGCGAGGGGTGACGCTTCGCCGGCGGCGGCGCTGCGTGTCAGCAGGCTCAAGACGGCCGCCTACACCGTGCAGCGCCCCTTGCACCTGGGGGCGGCGCTGGCCGGGGCGAGCGAGGACCAGATCGCCACCCTGCACGAATTCGGCGCCGATCTGGGTGTCGCCTTCCAGCTGCGAGACGACTTGCTGGGGGTGTTCGGCGATCCGTCGGTCACCGGCAAGCCCGCGGGGGACGATCTGCGGGAAGGCAAGCGGACGCTGCTGGTCGCGCTGGGCCTGGCGCAGGCCGCCCCGCGTCAGGCGGGGATCATCGCGAACGCGATCGGCAACGCGGCGCTCTCCGAAACCGACGTCACCGAGGTGCGCGCCGCCCTCACCGACGCCGGCGCGGTCGCCGCGGTCGAACAACGCATCGAGGAGCTGACCGGAAGCGCGCTGAAGTCGCTGGCGCGAGCGCGGCTGGTCGAGCCGGCCGCGACCAGGCTCGAAGAGCTGGTCGCCAAGGCCACCCAGCGGACCTACTGAGCCATGCGCGCGGATGGGGTAAACAGCAGACCGAGCCGGGTCGTCAGCCGGGTCGTCGTGGTGGGTGCGGGGCTGGCCGGGCTGGCCGCGGCACTGCACCTGCGCGGTGCCGGGCTCGAGGTCACCCTGCTGGAAAAGCAGGACGTCCCCGGTGGGCGGGTGAGTCATCAGGGCGGCATCGACACCGGCGCCACGGTGCTGACCATGCCCGAGCTCCTCGACGAGACGTTCGGCGCGGTCGGTGCACCCAACCCACTGCGGCTGAAGCGGCTCGACCCGGCCTACCGCGCGCATTTCGCCGACGGCAGCACGATCGACGTGCACACCGACGGCGAGGCGATGGAGGCGGCGATCCGCGCGTTCGCCGGGCCGGCCGAGGCGGCGGGCTACCGGCAGCTGCGGCGGTGGCTCACCGAGCTGTACGCCGTCGAGAAGGACCATTTCATCGGCGCGAACTTCGATTCGCCGCTGGGGCTGCTCCGCCCGGAGCTGGTCCGGCTGGCCGTGCTGGGCGGGTTCGGCCGCCTGGGCAAGCGGATCGGGCGGTTCCTCGGCGACGACCGGTTGCGCCGGCTGTTCTCCTTTCAGGCGCTCTACGCCGGTCTCGATCCGCGCTACGCGCTCGGCGCGTACGGGGTCATCTCCTACATGGACACGGTCGCGGGCGTGTATTACCCGGAAGGCGGCATGGGCCTGCTCGGGCAGGCGCTGGCCGAGGCCGCCGCGGGCGCGGGCGTGCGGCTGCGGTTCGCGACCGAGGCCGCGTGGCTGGAGCGGGTGTCCGCCCGCGTGCGTGCGGTGCGAACCCGCGGCGGCGAACGCGTCGAGTGCGATGCCGTCGTGCTGGCCACGGAACTGACCACGGCCTACCGGCTGCTCGGCGCGCGGCCGGTCCGGCCGCTGCCGCTGCGCTACTCGCCTTCCGCGGTCGTTCTGCACGGAAAGACGGAACGGGACTGGCCGGCGCTCGACCACCACACGATCTTCTTCGGCCACGCCTGGGAACGGACCTTCGCCGAGATCATCCGGAAGGGCTCGCTGATGAGCGACCCTTCACTGCTGGTGACCAGGCCGCCGGGCACGCGGGCCGTGTCGGTGCTCGCGCCCGCGCCGAACCTGCAGCGGGCGCCGATCGACTGGCCACGGGTGGGTCCCGCCTACCGCGACGAGTTGCTGCGCACCCTGGCCGGGCGCGGGCTCACCGGGTTCGACCGTGACGTCGAGGTGACCGAGGTGGTCACGCCGCACGAGTGGGCGGCCCGCGGCCTCGCCGCGGGGACGCCGTTCTCGCTGGCCCACACCTTCGGCCAGACCGGGCCGTTCCGCCCGCGCAACGTGGTGCGGGGCATCGAGAACGTCGCGCTCGCCGGCTGCGGCACGATTCCCGGTGTCGGCATCCCGCCGGTGCTCGTCTCCGGGCGGCTGGCGGCCGAGAGGATCACCGGATGAATCCGGGGCGGGCCGGGGATCCCGCCGGGGAAACCCCGATCGGCACGCCGGCCGAGCTGGCCGCGGCGTATCGGGTGTGCCGGCGGATCAACGCCCGGCACGGCAAGACGTTCTTCCTCGCCACCCGGCTGCTGCCGGCGCGGGCCCGGGCCGCCACGCACGCGCTGTACGGGTTCGCGCGCCTGGCCGACGATCTCGTCGACAGCCCCGCGCCGGACAGCGATCCGGCCGCCGCGCTGGACGTCCTCGAACGCCGCCTGGACAAGCTGTTCGCCGGGGATCCCCAGCACGAACCGGTGTTCCTCGCGTTGGCCGACACGGTGCGCCGGTACGGCATCGATCGTGCGTTGTTCGAGGCGTTCCTGCGCTCGATGCGGATGGACCTCACGGTCACCGAGTACGCGACCTTCGCCGATCTCGCCGAATACACCTACGGTTCCGCGGGGGTGATCGGCCTGCAGATGCTGCCGGTGCTCGGCACCGTGGGCCCGGCGGCCGAGGCCGAGCCGGGCGCCCGCGCGCTCGGGGAAGCCTTCCAGCTGACCAACTTCCTGCGCGACATCGGCGAAGACCTCGACCGGGGCCGGATCTACCTGCCGGTGACGGAGCTCGCCGCGTTCGGCGTCGACCGGGAACTGCTGGTCTGGTGCCGGTCCCGGCGGCGCACCGATCCGCGGGTCCGCGCCGCGCTGGCGGCGGCCGTGGCGCGGACCCATGCCGTCTACCGCCGCGCCGAGCACGGGATCGCGTTGCTGAGCAAGGATTCCCGGCCCTGCGTCGCCACCGCTTCGGTGCTGTACCGGGAAATCCTGGACAAGATCGTCGAGCGGGACTACGACGTGCTCACCCACCGGGTGCGGGTGGGGGCCGCCCGCAAGCTGGTGGTCGCCGCGCCGCGCCTGCTCGGCGCGCGGCTCAGGGCGATCCCCGGCCCGTGAGCTTCCGGGGCGGGACGGGTGGCCGAAACCGCCGCCCGAAGGAGAGGAGATCGGAACGTGTGGACCGAACTGGTCGCTGGCCTGCCCGGACCGCCCGTCTTCCGGCCGGCGGCCCCGCACGCGGAACTGCTCGGCTGCACCACCGCGCTCGGCCACCCGCTCCCCGAGGAGCTCGCCGCGCTTCTCCGGGAGAGCAACGGCATCGAAGGCGAGTACGAGGACGGCCTGGTCTGGTCGGCGGAGCGGATCGCCGCCGAGAACCTCGCCCTTCGCGAGGACGCCGAGTTCGCCACGCTCTACATGCCCTTCGATCCGCTGCTCTTCTTCGCGGATGCGGACAACGGAGATCTCTTCGCGCTCCTCGCGAAAGTCCGGCGGCCCGATGTCTTCGTGTGGAACCACGAGGACGACAGCCGTACCTGGGTAGCGCCGAATCTCGCCACGTACCTGGAATGGCGGCTGACCGGACAAATCACGCTGTAGTCCCGCGTCTCCGGCCACCGTGGAGGCCGCGCGCGAAGGCCGGCCACGGGACGGATTTAGGCTGGGGATCATGACAACCAGGTCGATCCGTATCGGAGTCCAGATCCAGCCCCAACACGCGGACTACAAGGCGATCCGCGCCGCGGCGGCACAAGCCGAGGATCTCGGCGTCGACATCATCTTCAACTGGGACCACTTCTTTCCTCTCTTCGGCGAACCCGACGGTCTGCACTTCGAGTGCTGGACGATGCTCGGTGCCTGGGCCGAGGCGACCAGCCGCGTGGAGCTCGGCGCGCTGGTCAGCTGCAACAGCTACCGCAACCCCGAACTGCTCGCCGACATGGCCCGCACCGTGGACCACATCAGCGACGGCAGGCTGATCCTGGGCATCGGCTCCGGCTGGTTCGAGAAGGACTACACCGAGTACGGCTACGAGTTCGGCACCGCGGGTGGCCGGCTCGACGACCTCGCGGAGTCCCTGCCGAGGATCGAGTCGCGGCTTTCCCGGCTCAACCCGGCGCCCACCCGGAAGATCCCGGTGCTGATCGGCGGTGGCGGCGAGAAGAAGACGCTGCGCCTGGTGGCCAAGCACGCCGACATCTGGCACGGTTTCGGCGACCCGGAGACGGTCGAGCGCAAGGTCGGCATTCTCCGGCAGCACTGCGAGCAGGTGGGCCGCGACTTCGGCGACATCGAGATCTCGACCGGTGTCGGCGGCGGCACCAGCCCGGTCGCCGAGCCCGGGGAACTCGGCCCGGTGCTGCGCGGACTCGGTGTCTCCCTGTTCACCGTGGGTGTCGGCGGACCGGACTTCGACTTCGCCACGCTGCGCAAGTGGATCGAGTGGCGCGACGCGCAGAACTCCTGACGGGGCAAGGCAGGCCGCCGTGCGCGCAGTATTCGCACGGCGGCCACGCCGGCCGCCGGAAACCCGGTCGGCACACGGGTCGGAACGCCGGCCGGAACGCCGGTCAGAACGCCGGTCAGAACGCCATGGCCTGCGCGCGCCGCTTGACCTCGGTGCCGTGGTTGGTGCGCAACGCGTTGATCGGTGTCGCCCCGGGAAGTGAATCGTCGGCCGTGTAAAGCCAGCGCAGCATCTCGGTGCGGCCGAATCCGGCGTCACCGAGCACCGTCAGCAGTCCCGCGAGCCCTTTGACCGGGGCGCCGCCGGCCAGGAAGTCGGCCGGCACCAGCAGGTCTCCGTCACGTCGCACGGCGAGCAACTGCCCGTCCCGCAACAACTGGCGCACCTTGTTCAGCGACAGCCCGAGTTCCGTACTCACCTGGTTCAGGGCAAGTACCGCGACGTCGGGGCCGAGTACATCTTCAGCGACTGGGATCGCACTCACAGCTGACACTGTGCCACATTCGGCGTCACCGAGGGCGATACCGTACTGGCTTAACAGAACTTCAACCAAGACAGGACCTGGCCGAAACCCGGGCACGGCATCATCACCGATCGCGCGGCAACCGGTCACCCTTGCCACGGTGGGAAAAACCGGACAGGAGTGGCTCGTCGCCCGTCGGACGGTGTCCGTACCATCGGCTATCGTGACAACCACCGACACCGGTCTGGCCGGAACGCTGCTGGAGCGGCGCTACCGGGTCGATTCCCTGCTCGCCCGGGGCGGTATGTCCTCGGTGTACCGGGGTACCGACACGCGGCTGGACCGTCCGGTCGCCATCAAGATCATGGATCCCCGCTTCGCCGACGACCGGTCGTTCGTCGAGCGGTTCGAGCGGGAGGCCCGCTCGGCGGCCAGGCTGCATCACCCGAACATCGTCACCGTGCACGACCAGGGCGTCGACGGGGAACACGCCTTCCTGGTGATGGAACTGGTCGAGGGCGGCACGCTGCGCGATCTGCTGGACCAGCGTGGCCGGCTGGACGGTGCGCTGGCACTGACCGTGACCGAGCAGATGCTGGAGGCGCTGTCGGCGGCGCACGAGGCCGGGCTGGTGCACCGCGACGTGAAGCCGGAGAACGTGCTGATCGGGCGCACCGGCACGCCGCCGGTGGGCGTGGTCAAGGTCGCCGACTTCGGTCTGGTGCGCGCGGTCGCCAGCTCCGGCGCGACGAGTTCGAGCGTCATCCTCGGCACGGTCGCCTATCTCTCCCCGGAGCAGGTCACGGCCGGCGCGGCCGGAGAACGCGGCGACGTGTACTCGGCCGGTGTCGTGTTGTACGAGATGTTGACCGGTCAGGCCCCCTACACCGGGGACACCGCGATTTCGGTGGCCTACCGTCATGTGAACGACGACGTGCCGGCGCCCAGCACCGTCACCGAGGGCATCCCGGCCGCGCTGGACGAGCTGGTCCGGCGCGCGACCCGGCGTGATCCCGCCGCGCGCCCCGCGGACGCGGCCGCGTTCCTGGTGGAGCTGCGTCAGGTCCGCGCTTCGCTGGGGATGCCGGCGGTGGCGATCCCCCCGCTGCCCGGCAAGGCGGATCAGGTGCCCGCGGTGGAGCGCACGATCCCGGCGTTCTCCGCGGTCAGCGGCACGGTGCCGGTCGCCGGTCCCCGGGGGACCCGGGCGATGCCGCGGCCGGCACACCCGACCATCGCGGCACCGATGGCGCCGGTGCCGCCGCCGGTGCCGCACCCGCCGGCACCGGCCGGTCAGGAGCCGCCGCGACGGCGCCCGAGCCGCACGGTGCTGCTGCGGGCACTGGTGGTGCTGGTGCTCGGCGGCGTCATCGGGGCGATGGTGTGGTGGTTCGCCGGGGGCGGCAAGGAGATCGCCGCTTCGGTGGACATCCCGGCGGTGGCCGGGATGGACGGGCCGACCGCCCAGAAGACCCTCCAGGACAAGGGCCTGTCCGCGACGGTCACCCAGCAGCTCAGCAACACCGTCGGAGCGGGGCTGGCGATTGGAACCGATCCCACCGCGGGCTCGTCGGTCCCGCCGAACACGCAGGTCACGCTCCTGATGTCGGCCGGGAAGCCGAAGGTGCCCTCGGTCGTGGGCTCCACCACCGAGCAGGCCACCTCGCTGATCGTGTCGCAGCAGCTCAAGGCGGTGCACGACTCGGGGGCGGACAACTACAGCACCACGGTGCCCCAGGGTCAGGTGCTCAGCGTCAGCCCTCAGGCGGGCACGCCCGTGAACATCGGGACGACGGTCACCTACGGGGTGTCCAAGGGCGTGCCGCCGACGCCGGTGCCCAACGTGGCCGGCTTGACCCGCGCCCAGGCGTTCCAGCTCCTGCAGTCGCAGGGCTTCCAGCCCTACGACGCGGGGACGGAGTTCTCCGCGTCGGTGCCGGCGGGCAGCGTGACCCGGACGAGCCCGGCCGCGAACAGCGCGCCGCAGGACAAACGGATCGGTGTCTTCACCTCCAACGCGGTCGCCGTTCCCCAATTGTTCGGCATGGGAATCGACCAAGCGGTGCAAACCCTGTCCGCGGCCGGATTGCAAAGCAACGGCGGTGGGGGTGGCCGCCACGGATTCGGCATCGTGGTCGGCCAGGATCCGGCGGCCGGAACACCCGTTCCGCAAGGCACGACGGTGAAATTGCAAACGTTTCCATAAGGCCCGGAAATCGGGTGCAGGGTCCTTTGTAGACGGATTACATCCTTTCGGGTGAACGACGATCAGCGTTAGCGCGCGTGAAACACGCGCACTACGCTCATGTCACGTCCGTTTGGTCGAGTAGAGGACTCACCTGCACACCGACCACAGAAGGGTCACCATGGCCGGCCGCCAACTCAGCGGGCTCGATATAGCATTTCTCTGTTTGGAAGCCAAGACATCGCCCATGCACATGGGCGCCGTGGTGATTTTTCAACCATCCGCGGCCGTTGATCCGGAAAAGCTCTCGACATTGCTGGCCGAACGCGCCGGCCGGGTACCCCGCCTGCGTCGCCGGGTGGGCGCGACCCTGTTCCCGCCCGGCGGAGCCGCCTGGCAGGAGGACACCGAATTCGACGCACGAGAGCATGTTCAGCACCATCGGCTGGGTGAATTCTGCGAGGAGGAAGACCCCCTCACCGCCTACGCCGCGGAATGGATCGAGGAGCCGCTGGACCTGCGCCGCCCGCCGTGGAGCCTGCGGGTCGTCACCGGGCTGCCCGGCGAGCGGTTCGCGCTGCTGCTCAAGCTCCACCACTCCTTCACCGACGGCGCCGGAGCCTTCGCGGTGGCCGCGGGCCTGCTGGACGAGTTGCCGGTCACCCGTTCGATCCTGGAGGCCACCGAGGCCGAACCCGACGGGCGGTCACCGCTGACGATGCTCAAGGACGGCGTCACGGCGGCGTTCACCGACCTCGGCGCCAACGCCGGGATCGCCTCGGCCGTGCTGCGCGCCGCCCGCCCGTATCCGCTCTCGCCGCTGTCCGCGCCGAACTCGCCGAGCCGCCGGCTGGCCTTCGTCCGGCTGGACCTCGACGACGTGCGCCGGATCCGCACCGCGCACGGCGGCACCTCCAACGACGTCATCCTGGCCGTACTGACCGGCGGGCTGCGCGACTGGATGATCAACCGGGGTCAGCGTGTCGAGGGCCGGTCGTTGCGCGCGCTGATCCCGGTCAGCACGCGGGCCCGCGACACCGGGTCGGCGGCCAACCGGTTGTCCGGCTACCTGTGCGAGCTGCCCGTCCAGTTGGACGACCCGGTGCACCGACTGCGCGCGATCCACCGGTCGATGCACCGCAACAAGGCGGCCGGGCCGCTCGCCGGCCCCGGGGCGGTGCCGATCCTGGCCGAGCGGATTCCGCCGCCGCTGCACCGGCTGGCCACCGGAATGGTCGGGCAGGCGGCCGGGCTGCTCTTCGACACGGTGATCACCAACGTGCCGCTGCCCAAGTTCGACCTCAGCCTCGACGGCGCCGCCCTGCGGGAGGTCTACCCGCTGGTGCCGCTGGCTCCGCGCAGCGCGCTGGCCATCGCCGCCGCCGTGTACCGCGACGGCGTCCACATTGGACTCCAGGCCAACGCGGACGCCGTCACTGACACAGGGTCACTTCGAGACGCCGTACTCAAGGCCGCCGCTGCTCTGTACGAGCGATCTGTCGCACCATAACGGGAACGTTGCGTCATTATTGGTGCATGCCGGTTCCCCAAGCAGAGTGGCTGCCGCGTGCTACGAAGAGCGCCGTCATCGTTCCCGTACCCGAAACCGACGATCTCCTCGCCCGGCATCACCGTGCGCTGAGCGCAAAACCGACCGCCGGGGTCCCCGCGCACGTCACCGTGCTCTATCCTTTTGTGCCGCCCAGCAGGATCAGCGCCGGCACGCTCGACGACATCGCGGCGGCACTGGCCGGGATGCGGGCCTTCGACTGCGAGTTCTCGCAGGTCAAGTGGTTCGACGAGGAAGTCGTCTGGCTCGAACCACAACCGGACCGGCATTTCCGCGCCCTCACCGAAGCGATGTGTAAGCGCTTTCCCGCGCACTTGCCCTACGCGGGGGAACATCCGGACACGGTGCCTCATCTCACCGTCATCGACAGCCGCACCGGCGATCCGGAGAGCAAGCGGAAGGCCGCCGCGGACATCTCCGCGGTGCTGCCCGTCCGCGCCCGGATCGACCGGGTCCGGCTCGTCGCCGGAGACGACCAGCACGGACCTTGGCGCACCATCACCGAATTCACCCTGCCGGCGTAACACCCCGGCGGGTCGCGCGCGAAAGTCCTTACGCCCGCAGCATTTCGGCGACGAGGAAGGCGAGCTCCAGCGACTGCTGCGTGTTCAGCCGTGGGTCGCAGGCCGTCTCGTAGCGGCCCGCGAGATCGCCGTCGGAGATCTCCTGCGCACCCCCGAGGCATTCGGTGACGTCCTCGCCGGTCAGCTCGACGTGGATGCCGCCGGGGTAGCTGCCCAGCTTCCGGTGCACCTCGAAGAAGCCCTGCACCTCGTCGATGATGCGGTCGAAGTGGCGGGTCTTGTAGCCCGTCGACGACTCGTGCGTGTTGCCGTGCATCGGGTCGCACTGCCAGATGACCTTGTGCCCGGTCGCCTCGACCTTTTCCACGATGGCCGGCAGCACCTCGCGCACCTTGCCGTTTCCCATCCGCGAGATCAGGGTCAGCCGGCCGGGCTGATTGTGCGGGTCGAGCCGGTGCACGTACTCCACCGCCTGGTCCGGTGTCGTCGTCGGGCCGATCTTGACGCCGATCGGGTTAGCCAGCAGCTCGGCGAAGGCCAGGTGGGCGCCGTCGAGCTGGCGGGTCCGCTCGCCGACCCAGAGGAAGTGCGAGGACAGGTTGTACAGCTTGGGGTTGGCCGCGTCCGCGTTGTCCAGCCGCAGCAGCGCGCGCTCGTAGTCCAGCAGCAGCGCCTCGTGGCTGGCGAAGATCTCGGTCGAGTGCAGGGAGGTGTCGGTGACCCCGCAGGCGCTCATGAACCGCAGCCCGCGGTCGATCTCGGCGGCCAGCGTCTCGTACCGCTCGCCGGCCGGGGAGGTCCGCACGAAGTCCTTGTTCCAGTCGTGCACCTGCGCCAGATCCGCCATCCCCGAGGCGGTGAGCGCGCGCAGCAGGTTCATCGCCGCGCTCGAGTTCGCGTAGGCGCGGATCATCCGGCTGGGGTCGGGCACCCGCAGCTCGGGCTTGGCGACCAGCGAGTTGACGATGTCACCCCGGTAGACCGGCAGTCCCAGCGCATCGGTCGCGGCCGAGCGGGGCTTGGCGTACTGACCGGCGATGCGGCCCACCTTGACCACCGGCAGGCTCGCGCCGTAGGTGAGCACCACGGCCATCTGCAGCAGCGTGCGCAGGTTCGCGCGGATGTGCGGCTCGGTGTTGGACTCGAACGTCTCCGCGCAGTCACCACCCTGGAGCAGGAACGCCTCGCCGCGCGCGACCATCGCCAGCCGCTGCTGCAGGCGGTCGATCTCGACCGGCACGGTGATCGGCGGAACGCTCTCCAGCACGGCCCGCACGCGCCGGGCGGCCTCGCGGTCGGGCCAGTCCGGCTGCTGCGCCGCGGGCCGGGTCAGCGCGTCGTCGAGGTGGCCGCGCAGCTCCGGCGGGAGTGGCGGCAGCTCGGGCAGAGTGTCGACGGGGACGTCCACGGTCCAGTTCACGCTGACCAGGATATGGGGTCCACCGTCGCCACGGCCTAGCGGGACGTACCCCGGCACGTCCCGCGCGGGGCCGATCCGCGGGGCCGATCACCAGGCCGGTCGCGGGCTCGGTCAGGAGGCCGCCGCGGTGTTGTACAGCGTTTGCGCGTCGGCGCCGAAGTACGGGCCGAACATGTACCCGGGCAGGAAGGTGTAGCCGAAGCTGTTCACCGAGTTCTGCACGCCGGCACCGGTCGAGGCGTCGAAACCGAGGAACCACGGCCCGCCGCTGGACCCGCCGGTCATGTCGCACCGCAGGCCGTTGTCGTCGCTCTGGATGAAGTCGGTGAACGCGGTGCCGGCGCAGTAGATCAGCTTGGTCCCGTCGTAGGGGCTCGCGGCGGGGTAGCCGAAGCTGTACATCTGCTGGCCGCGCGACTGGTTGAAAGCGATGCCCTGCCCGCCGACGACGTCGGTGAGGTACCGGCCGTCCAGCGGGTTCACCACGGCCGCGCCGACGTCGTAGTTCAGGTCCTCGCCGGCGTTCCACTGTGGCGTGGTCAGCGTCTTGCTCGCGGTCCAGACGCCGTAGGGCGCGTTGCCGTTGTCATAGCCCGGCACGAAGACCCAGTCGGTGTGCCAGGTTCCCTGGTACTTCACGCAATGGCCGGCGGTGATCACGACGCTCTTGTTCCCGCTCGTGACCGCGTCACCACTGCACGAGGCCTTGGCACCGTTGAAGAGGAAGAAGACCCGTCCCGCGGTCGTGGTGACCTTGCCACCCTCGGTCCAGGGCGCACCGGCCGTCGACGCCGCAACCGGGGCGATCACCGCGGGCAGCCCGCGCGCGGCCGAGTCCACCAGGTCCGTGACCGTCCTCAATGGACCGTCCAGCGGCGTGGCCGCGCGCATGTTGGCCGGCGTCCAGAACTTCGCCGCCGCCTGGTCACCGGAGACCAGGTGCACCACCCGCCGCGGCGCGGCCTGCGCCGCGGCCGGTGACACGATTCCCACCACCAGGCTCACCGCGGCCAGTACCGCCGCGACCCGCGCCCCGTTCCCCTTGATCCCCATGACCGATCCGTTCCGTTCGCCTGAATCGAGACTTCCGTCGAAGGTAGGTTCGGCGGGTTCCCTGGCGCAATCGGCCATTCAGCGGGCACACCGGGGCTGAACGGGTCATCGGCGCGGCGGACCCACGGTCACGGTGGAGTCCGGCTATGCGGCGAAAGTGCCACAGTGGCACCACTTTCCGCGCACCTCGAAACCTCCGGCACGGCCGCGAAGGTGACCGGGGGTCACACCACCGCCAGCGGCAGGGCCGTGGGGTGAACCGGAGCGGGAAGGTCGGAATCCCCGGTGAGATAGGTGTCCACCGCGTTCGCCACCGAACGGCCCTCCGCGATCGCCCACACCACAAGGGAAGCGCCGCGATGGGCGTCACCGCAGACGAACACGCCGGGCGCGTCGGTCTGCCAGTCCACGCCGCACGACAAGGTGCCCCGCGAAGTGAGCGTCAGCCCGAGATCGTCGAGAAGCCGCATCTCTTCGACACCGTCGAACCCGATCGCCAGCAGCACCAGGTCCGCGGGGATCTCCTCGATCTCCTGGCTCACCGGAACGACCGAACGCACTCCGGTCTCGGGGTCCCGCGACACCCGCACCTTCTGCAGTTCGATCCCCCGCACCCGGCCCTCGGCGTCACCCACGAACCGCTGGACCGCGACACCGAACTTCCGCTCTCCGCCCTCTTCGTGGGCCGGGTAGGTGCGCAGCACGTACGGCCAGGTCGGCCAGGGCGAACGGTCGTCGTCCCGGGCGTCCGGCGGCAGCGGGTACTGGTCGAGCTGGGTCACCGACAGCGCACCCTGGCGGGTCGCGGTGCCGTAGCAGTCGGCGCCGGTGTCCCCGCCACCGATCACGACCACGTGCCGGCCCGCCGCGGTGATCTCCGGCGGTCCGTCGCCTTCGCACTGCCGGTTGGCCTGAACCAGATACTCCATCGCCAAATGGATTCCGGCGAGTTCGCGCCCGGGCGAAGTCGTGTCGTCGCGGCCGCGCAGCGCGCCGACCGCCAGCACCACGGCGTCGTAGGAGGCCCGCAGCTCCTCCACCGTGACGTCGACCCCGACCTCGCACGAGGTCACGAACTTCGTGCCCTCCTTCTTCAGCTGCGCGAGCCGCTGATCGAGGTGCTTCTTCTCCATCTTGAACGCGGGGATGCCGTAGCGGAGCAGCCCGCCGAGCCGGTCGTCCCGCTCGAAGACGGTGACCTCGTGACCGGCGCGGGTCAGCTGCTGCGCGGCGGCCAGACCCGCCGGGCCGGACCCGACCACCGCCACCCGCTGTCCCGAGGACACCTCGGCGGCCTGCGGTTCGGCGAGACCGAGTTCCCAGGACTTCTCGGCGATCGTGGCCTCGACCCGCTTGATCGCCACCGGGCCACCGGAGGCCGGCGAGATGGACAGCACACAGCCCGCCTCACACGGCGCCGGGCACAGTTTCCCGGTGAATTCGGGGAAGTTGTTCGTCGCGTGCAGGCGGTCGCTCGCGGCGGCCCAGTGCCCGTCGCGGACCAGATCGTTCCACTCCGGGATCAGGTTTCCCAGTGGACAGCCGGAACTTCCCGAGTGACAGAACGGGATGCCGCAGTCCATGCACCGGCTCGCCTGCGTGCGCACCTGCTTGTCCCGTTCGGCGGAATCGAGGTCGGCATACACCTCGCGCCAGTCGCCGACGCGTTCGTCGCGGTCGCGCTTGCGCGCTTCGGCACGTTCGAACTTCAGGAAGCCCTTGGGGTCAGCCACCGGCTCCTCCTTCTCCAGAACCGGGGCGGATTACCGAATTCACCGGGCAGAACGGGAAAAACCGGGGGAAGAACAGGCCGGACAAGCTAACCACGCGCCGACTCCATGATCGCCTCGTCCACGTCCCGGCCGCTCGCCTTCGCCAGCTTCATCGCCTCCAGCACGCGGGCGTAGTCGCGCGGCATGACCTTCGTGAAGGCGGCCGAGCGGCGCGGCCAGTCGCCCAGCAGCGAAGCGGCCACGGTGGAGCGGGTCAGGTCGTGGTGCCGGGTGACGATCTCCTTGAGCCAGCTCAGATCCTCGGCCTCCAACGGGAGCAGGGCGACCATTTCCCGGTTGACGGCGGCGAAGTCGAGATCGAGGACATAACCGATGCCACCGGACATCCCGGCCGCGAGGTTGCGGCCGGTCGGCCCGAGCACCACCGCCCGGCCCCCGGTCATGTACTCGAAGGCGTGATCGCCCACTCCTTCGGCCACCACGACGGCACCCGAGTTCCGCACGCAGAACCGTTCGCCGACCTGGCCCCGCAGGAACATCTCACCCCCGGTCGCGCCGTAGGCGAGGGTGTTGCCCGCGATCACCTGCCGCTCGGCGGCGAAGGTCGCGTCCGGATGCGGCCGCACCACGATGCACCCGCCGGACAGGCCCTTGCCGACGTAGTCGTTGGCGTCGCCGACCATCTCCAGCGTGATGCCGCGCGGCAGGAAGGCGCCGAGCGACTGGCCGGCCGAACCGATCAGTCGCACGTGGATCGTCCCGTCGGGCAGGCCCTCCCCGCCGTAGCGCCGGGTGATCTCCGACCCGAGCAGGGTGCCGACGGTGCGGTTCACGTTGCGCACGGGCAGTTCGAGCCGGACCGGGTGCGCGTCCTCCAGCGCCGCCTCGGCCAGCTGGATCAGCGTGCGGTCCAGGGCGTGCTCGAGACCGTGGTCCTGTTCGCGGATCTTGCGCCGTGCGCCGCGAGCGGGAAGGCCGGCGCCCCGCCCCTCCGTCGTGCCGGTGGGGATCTCGAAGATCGGCGCCAGCTCGAGGCCCCGGGCCTTCCAATGCTCGACGGCCTCGTCGACGTCGAGCACGTCGGCCCGCCCGATCGCCTCGTCGAGCGTCCGGAAACCCAGCGCGGCCAGGGTTTCCCGGACCTCCTCTGCCACGAACCGGAAGAAGTTCACCACGTGCTCGGCTTGTCCGGTGTAGCGCTTGCGCAGCTCGGGGCTCTGGGTCGCGACCCCGACCGGGCAGGTGTCCAGATGACACACCCGCATCATGACGCAGCCCGCGACGATCAGCGGCGCGGTGGCGAAGCCGTACTCCTCGGCGCCGAGCAGCGCGGCGATCACCACGTCGCGCCCGGTCTTCATGGCTCCGTCCACCTGCACCGTGATGCGGTCGCGCAACCCGTTGAGCAGCAACGTCTGCTGCGTCTCGGCCAGCCCGATCTCCCACGGCGTTCCCGCGTGCTTCAACGAGTTCAGCGGCGAAGCGCCGGTGCCGCCGTCGTGCCCGGAGATCAGCACCACGTCGGCGTGTGCCTTCGACACGCCCGCGGCGACCGTGCCGACGCCGAGCGTGCTGACCAGCTTCACGTGCACGCGTGCCCGCTCGTTTGCGTTCTTGAGGTCGTGGATCAGCTGGGCCAGATCCTCGATCGAGTAGATGTCGTGGTGCGGCGGCGGGGAGATCAGCCCGACACCCGGCGTGGAATGCCGGGTCCGCGCGATCCACGGGTACACCTTGTTCGGCGGCAGCTGGCCGCCCTCGCCGGGCTTGGCGCCCTGCGCCATCTTGATCTGGATGTCGGAGGCGTTGACCAGGTATTCGCTGGTCACCCCGAACCGTCCACTCGCGACCTGCTTGATCGCGCTGCGGCGTTCCGGGTCGTGCAGGCGCTCGGCGTCCTCGCCGCCCTCGCCGGTGTTGGACCGCCCGCCGATCCGGTTCATCGCGATCGCCAGGGTCTGGTGCGCCTCGGCGGAGATCGAACCGTAGGACATCGCGCCGGTGTTGAAGCGCGTGCAGATCGACTCGACCGACTCGACCTCGTCCAGCGGCACCGGCGAACGCCCGCGGAACTTGAACATGCCGCGCAGCAGCCCGCCCTCGCGGGCAAGGCGGTCGACCTCGTCGGCGTAGGCGCGGTAGACCTCTTCGCGCCTGGTCTTGGTGGCGTGCTGGAGCAGGAACACCGTCTCCGGGGTGAACAGGTGCAGCTCACCTTCGCGCCGGAAGGCGTACTCGCCACCGGTGTCGAGCCGCCGGTGCACGCGGTCGGTCGGGTTCTCCGGGTACGCGCGCCGGTGCCGGACCGCGACCTCCTCGGCCAGCACGTCCAACCCCACACCGCCGAGCTTGGACACGGTTCCGGTGAAATACTCGTCGAGCACTTCCTGGGACAGGCCAAGGGATTCGAAGACCTGCGCCGCCGTGTAGGCACCCACGGTGGAGATGCCCATCTTCGACATGATCTTCAGTACGCCCTTGACGAGCGCGCCGACGTAGTTGCGAATCGCCCGGTGTGCGTCGATCCCGGTGAGCACACCCTGGGAGATCATGTCCTCGATGGTTTCGAAGGCCAGGTAGGGGTTCACCGCGGCGGCACCGTAGCCGAGCAGCAGCGCGACGTGGTGCACCTCGCGGGCATCCCCGGTCTCGACCACGAGCGCCACCCGCAGCCGCTCCTTGGTGCGCACCAGGTGGTGGTGCACGGCGGAGACCAGCAGCAGCGACGGGATCGGCGCCATCCGGTGGTCGGAGTCCCGGTCGGAGAGCACCAGCGTGCGCGCGCCGGCCGCGATCGCCTCGGAAGCCTCCCGGCGGACCCGCTCGATCGCCTCGGCGAGCGCTTTCCCTCCACCGTCCACTTCGAACAGTCCGGAAAGGACGGTGCAGGAGAAGCCGGGCAGGTCCCCGTCGTCGTTGATGTGGATGAGCTTGGCCAGCTCGTCGTTGTCGATCACCGGGATGGGCAACTGGATGTGCCGGCAGGCCGCCGGTCCCGGGCCGAGCAGGTTGCCCTCCGGGCCCATGATCCGGCTCATCGAGGTGACCAGCTCCTCGCGGATCGCGTCCAGCGGCGGGTTGGTCACCTGCGCGAAGCCCTGCTTGAAGTACTCGTAGAGCTGCCGGGACCGCTTGGACAGCACCGCGGGCGGGGTGTCGGTGCCCATCGACCCGATCGGCTCAGCGCCCTTGGCCGCCATCGGCGCCAGCAGGATCTTCAGCTCTTCCTCGGTGTAGCCGAAGGACAACTGACGCCGCAGCACCGAGTCATGGCTCTGCGTGACATGGTCACGATCGGGCATGTCGGCCAGCTGCAGCAGACCGGCGTGCAACCACTCGGCGTAGGGCCGCCGGGCCGCCAGCCCCGCCTTGATCTCGTCGTCGTTGACGATCTTGCCGGCCGCGGTGTCCATCAGGAACATCCGGCCCGGCCTGAGCCGGCCCTTGGCCACCACCTCGGCGGGCGGCACGTCGAGCACGCCGGCCTCGCTGGCCAGCACGACCTGGTCGTCGGCGGTGCGCCACCACCGGGCCGGGCGCAGGCCGTTGCGGTCGAGCACAGCGCCGACCAGCACACCGTCGGTGAAGGTGACGCACGCCGGCCCGTCCCACGGCTCCATCACGCTCGCGTGGAACTGGTAGAAGGCCCGGCGGTGCGGATCCATCGTGTCGTGGTTCTCCCACGCCTCCGGGATCATCATCAGCACCGCGTGCGGCAGGCTGCGCCCACCCAGGTGCAGCAGCTCCAGCACCTCGTCGAAGGACGCCGAGTCCGAGGCCTCGGGCGAACAGATCGGATACAGCCGGGAAAGGTCGCCGGGGATGAGGTCCGACTCCAGCAGCGCCTCCCGGGCGCGCATCCGGTTGCGGTTGCCGCGGATGGTGTTGATCTCGCCGTTGTGCGCGACGAACCGGAAGGGATGGGCCAGCGGCCACGAGGGGAAGGTGTTGGTGGAGAACCGGCTGTGCACCAGCGCGATCGCGCTGACCAGGCGCTCGTCGCGCAGGTCCGGGAAGACCGCGGCCAGCTGCCCCGGCGTGACCATTCCCTTGTAGACCAAGGTGCGCGCGGACAGCGACGGGAAATAGGTCCCGCACTCGGCGGCGATGCTGTCGTTCTCGGCACGCTTGCGCAGGCAGAAGGTCAACCGGTCGACCGCGATCCCGGACGGGCGGCGCCCCTCGGCGTCCGGTTTGCCGGCCAGGAACAGCATCGCGCAGTGCGGCATGACCGACCGTGCGGTCGGACCGATGCCGGCGCCCTCGGCGTCGGTGGGCACGTCGCGCCAGCCGAGCACGTCGATGCCTTCTTCGTCGGCGAGCCGCTCTATCAGGCCGACGGCCTTGTTCCGCAGTTCGGTCTCGGCCGGCAGGAACGCGATCCCGGCCGCGTACTCACCGGGGGCGGGCAGCTCGAAACCTGCTTCGGCACGAAGGAACCCGTCGGGAAGCTGGATCAGGATGCCGGCGCCGTCCCCGGAGGTCGGCTCGGCGCCCGCCGCGCCACGGTGGTCAAGGTTGGTCAGGGCCGTCAAGCCGTCCGTTATGATCTTGTGCGACCGCCTGCCGCGGATGTCGGCCACTATGGCCACACCGCAGGAGTCCTGTTCGGTAACAGGGTCGTACAGGCCCTGCTTACCGGGGCTGGCGGAGAAGATCATGCGGGGACCTCCTTCGTCGTCTTCGTGCTCAGTTCGGAAAAATCCCCCGGTTCTACTGTGCTCGGGACGACGATGGCCCGCTGATTAGCGCGACCTTAACACCCAGGAAACACGACGGCACCCTTTCGCAGCGTGGATTTCCTCATCTGATCGGTAACGATCTGGCTGCGAGGAACGACGTTGTTCTTGATGGGTGAGCCCCGATTCCCGCTGGTCCCGACAGCCCACGCCTAATCCAGTCAAGATTACGTGAACAACACCCGACGGGGCCAGATCGGCTGGTGGTAGCGTTCCTCACGCTGGTCAGCGGCCTGTTGACCAGCGACGTGAACGGTAGCGAAGTCCGGTGCGAATCCGGTGCTGTGCCGCAACTGTGATGACTTGGACACCCATCGTGTCCGATTCGAGCCAGGTCGCCTGCCGCCCGCGCCGACGCCTTTTCCGCCTCCGGCTCAGGGGTGCGGCGTCCGTGACCTCTTCACGGTGCCCCGACGCCGGTCGAGAGGTTTCCCGTGTCGAGACTGTTGCCCACTCACGCCGCGACCTTCCCGCCGGCCGCCACCCGCGCGCGCCCGCGCCGAAGCCGGTCGCGGACGGCGGCACTGAGTTTCGTTTCCCTCCTCGCCGCACTGCTGATGCTCGGCGGCTGCGCGACCCACGCGCCCGATCAGGACTCCACCGCGAAACCGGACACCGAGGCGACCTTCCCGGTCACCATCGGCTCGGTCACCATCGACCGGCAGCCGATGCGGATCGTCTCGCTTTCCCCGACCGCCACGGAAACCCTGTACTCGCTGGGCGCCGGGCCACAACTGGTCGCGGTGGACTCCGATTCGGACTTCCCGCCCCAGGCACCCCACACGAACCTCAACGCCCTCTCGCCCGATCCGGAGGCGATCGCCGCCTACAACCCGGATCTCGTGGTGACCACAGCGGACACCGGCGGGCTCTCGGCCGCGCTCGCCAAGACCGGCGTGCCGACCCTCGTGCTGCCCGCCCCGAACACCCTCGACGACGCCTATGCGCAGTTCATCACGCTCGGCAAGGCCACCGGACACCAGGCGGAGGGCGAAAGCCTGGCCCGGCAGACCCGCGACGACATCAACAAGATCGTCGCCGGCACGCCGAAGCCGGCGCATCCGCTGAGCTACTACTACGAACTCGACCAGACCTACTACAGCGAGACGTCGGCCACCTTCATCGGGCAGATCTTCGCCCGGTTCGGACTGAAGAACATCGCCGACGGCGGAACCGGGCCGGCCGGCGGCGACTATCCGCAGCTCTCCGCCGAACGCATCCTGCAGGCCGACCCGAGCCTGATCTTCCTCGCCGACACCAAATGCTGCGGCCAGACCGCGCAGACCGTGGCCGCCCGGCCCGGCTGGAACACGCTGACCGCCGTCGAGCAGGGACACGTCGTCGGACTCGACGACGACATCGCTTCACGGTGGAGCCCACGCCTGGTCGATCTCGTGCAAGCGGTGTCCACCGCGGTCGCTTCGGCCGGGCGATGAGCGAGGTCCCCGTCGCCCAGCGGCGCGGGACCGGCCGAACCAGGCCACGGCGGACCCGGCTGCGGGCACGGACGCTCGTCGTCGCGCTGCTCGTCCTGGTGGCCGCGCTGGTCGGGGCCGTGCTGCTGGGCGCCGGGGACATCGGGTGGCAGCGGGTGCTGGCCGAACTGGTCGCGGAGGTGACCGGGGGCCGCTCACCGCTGTCCGCCCGGGAAGCGGCGATCGTCTGGCAGCTGCGCGTGCCGAGGGTGGTGCTCGCCGGACTGGTGGGTGCCGCGCTGTCCGTGTCGGGCGCCACCTTCCAGGGTGTGTTCCGCAACCCGCTCGCCGATCCCTACCTGCTCGGCGCCGCGGCCGGGGCCGGGATGGCGGCCACGCTCGTCGTCGTGCTGGCCCCGGCCGTGAGCGCCTGGCTGCCCGCGGCGGCCTTCGCCGGAGCGCTCGGCGGTGTGGGCCTGAGCTGGCTGCTCGGCCGCTCCGCCGGGCGGACCGGCACGGCCACGCTGTTGCTCGCCGGCGTCGCGGTCGGCTCGTTTCTCACCGCCATCCAGACCTTCGTGCAACAGCTCAACACCACGACGATCCGCCAGATCTACACCTGGATCCTCGGCGGACTGAACGTGAGCACCTGGACCGACGTGCTGTTGGCGCTGCCTTACATCGCGCCGGCCGCCGTCGTGCTGTGCCTGTGTGCCCGGCTGCTCGACATCCTGGCCCTGGGCGACGCGGAAGCGGCGTCGTTGGGGCTCCGGCCCGGCCGGGTGCGGCTGCTGCTGATCGCGGCCGCGTCGCTGGCCACCGCGGCGGCGGTCTCGGTCAGCGGCCTGATCGGCTTCGTCGGCATCGTGGTGCCGCACCTGGTCCGGCTGCTCGCCGGGGCCAGCTACCGCGTGGTGATCCCGCTTTCGCTGATCGGCGGAGCGGTCTTCCTCATCGTGGCCGACGAAATCGCGCGCACCGTCCTGCCCGGCGAGATACCACTCGGCGTCGTGACCGCGTTCACCGGCGCCCCCTTCTTCGTCGCCGTCCTGCGCTCGTCCCGGGGGCAGCGAACGTGACCGCGCTGCGACTGCGAAGCATGCACGCGGGCTACGCGGGAAGCATCGTGGTGCGCGGCGTCTCCGCCGAGGTGCGCAGCGGTGGCTGGCTGGGCATCGTGGGCCCGAACGGCGCCGGGAAGTCCACTGTGCTCAAGGCCATGGCCGGCCTGCTGCCCTTCGGCGGCGAGATCACGCTCGACGGGAAGCACGTGGAACGGTTGTCCCGCAAGGAAAACGCGCGACTGGTGGGTTACGCGCCGCAGAGCCCCGTACTGCCCGACGGCCTGACCGTGACCGACTACGTCCTGCTCGGACGGACTCCGCACCTTGGCGCACTCGCGCGCGAGAGCGCCGGTGATCTCTCGATTGTGGACGACGTGCTGGCGAGGCTCGACCTGGCCGGGCTGGCCGCCCGGCGGCTGCACACGCTTTCCGGCGGCGAGCGGCAGCGGGCCGTGCTCGCCAGGGTGCTGGCCCAGCGCACCGGGCTCCTGCTGCTCGACGAGCCGACGACCGGGCTGGACCTCGGGCACGCGCAGGCGCTGCTGGAACTGGTCGACCGGTTGCGCCGCGAGGACGGCACCACCGTCGTCTCCACCCTGCACGACCTGACCTTCGCCGCGCAGTACGCCGAGCAACTGCTGCTGATCGCGGGCGGCGAGGTGGCCGCCGGCGGTACCGCCGCCGAAGTGCTCACGGCGGAACGCCTGGCCGACCATTACGGCGCGACGGCCACCGTTTTCACCGCTGGACGAGGCGATCTGGTCGTGGCACCGATTCGGCCGAAATAGACATATCGGGCAGGTTCCCGGCTTTCTGAGCAAACTCGCCCCGGAGCCGCCGAACGGTGCAATATTCTTCGACCAACCACCCACACGATCATCGGCTCCCGGGGGGACCTATGGACTTTCAAGTGAACCCGGACGCGCTCAAGGAGTACGCCGACGTACTGGACGGCCTGAACTCCGCCATTGACGCGATCAGCGAGTACATGCACACCTACGGGTGCGACAAGTCGGGGTTCACGGGACTGTTCATGGTGCTCCAGCCCCTCATCGACCTGATCGGTTCGCTCTACGGCGACACCCTGAAGTTCGGCAAGCAGCGGCTTGCCTCGCTGGTCGAAGGGGTCCAGTCCACTGCGGACACCTACGAGCAGACCGACGGCCACGTCAGCGGCATCCTCAACGATCTGCTGAGCGCGATCGGCAGCGCCGACGTCCCGACCATCGCCTGACCCGCCGCAGCGAAGGGATCGAACCATGGCACGACGGCCTCACTCCGGCGGCAGCACTCCCCACCACTCGGAGCCCGAACACACCCAACCGCGGCACACCGAGCCGCCGCACCCGCAGCAGCCACAGCATCCGCAAGGCGGCTATCCACCGGCACCCCCGCGGCAGCCGTATCCCGCTCAACCAAGTCACCCGAACCAGGGCCCCTACCCGCCCGCGCCACCGCGGCAGCCCTACCCGGCGCAGCCCGGTCACCCGAACCAGCCGGGTCATCCCAACCAGGGCCCGTACCCACCGGCGCCGCCGCGCCAGCCCTACCCGAACCAGCCCGGCCATCCCAACCAGCCCGGCTACCCGAACCAGCCGGGTCACCCCAACCAGGGCCCCTACCCGCCCGCGCCGCCGCGCCAGCCCTACCCGGCGCAGCCCGGCCACCCCAACCAGCCCGGCTACCCGAACCAGCCGGGCCACCCCAACCAGGGCCCGACTTCCGGCCCGTACCAGGGCGGGCCGTACCCGAACCAACACCCGAACCAGCCCGGCTACCCGAACCAAGGACCCTCTTCGGGTCCGTACCAGGGCGGGCCGTACCCCGGCCAACAGCCGAACCAGCCCGGCCACACCGGCCCGGGTACCGGCAGCGACCCCACTGGTTCCGGCACCGGGGATGGCTCCACCACTCCGTCGAGCGCCGACGAGCCGACCGGTTCCCGAGACGGCGGCTCCGGCACCGACAACGGCAGTGACCCGGGTAGCGGCAGCGGCTCCGGCAGCGACGAGGGCTCCGCTTCCGACACTGGTTCCGGTTCCGACACCGGCTCGGGCTCCGACACCGGTTCCGGCCCTGGCTCCGACACCGGTTCTGACACCGATTCCGGCTCGGGCAGTGCTTCCGACGGCGAATCCGGCGACTCCGGGAGCGGCGAAGGAGACAGCGGAGACGGGGGCGACGGCGGAGACGGGGGCGACCCGCCGTTCGAGCCGACCCCGCCCGACGGCCAGTACCAGACCGGCGAAGAGATCACCGACCAGCTGCAGCCACCCCAGCCCAGCGACGGATCGGACGTCCAGCAACTGGTCGAGAACGCCGGCTTCGAGGTGGCCGCGGTCGACTGGGTGTTCCAGCACATCACCGGGCAAAGCCTGGTCGACGTGGTGATCAAGCCGCTGACCGGTGACTTCAGCAAGATGCGCCAGAACGCCGAGGCGTGGGACAACATCGGCAACGCGATGAAGCAGTTCTCCGTGACGATGTCCGGGAACGCGCGGATCGCGACCGGCGACAACTGGAGCGGACCGTCCGCGCTGGCCCACGAGGCCTATGTGGACATCGGCTGGAAGGCCGGGCTCGCGGTCGAGGCCGAGATCGCCAAACTGATCGCCAAGGGCTTCAACACCGTCGCCGACGGCTCGGAAAAGCTGGCCGCGGAGGCGCTCAAGCTCCTCAAGAAGCTGATCGACAAACTCATCGAGATCGGTGCCAAGGCATTGATCCCGGTTGTCGGCTGGGCCGCCGAGGCGACCTCGGTCGTCGACGCGATCGACCTCGCCAACCAGATCTTCCAGATCATCGAGATGATCAAGGACATCATCTCGAAGGTCCAGGCGATGTGGCAGTCCATCCAGGACATCGGCTCTCAGCTGGCGAAGATCAAGGACATCCACAGCCTCGGCGACGCCATCGATATCGCCAAGAACATCAAGGGCGACGCCAGCGACATCAGCAGCGACGCCAAGGACATCGCGGGCGACGCGAAGGACATCGGCGATACCGCCAAGGACATGGGCAAGGGCGGTGAGGAAGAGGGATCTGAGGAAGAAGGAGGGTCCTCCAGCTCTTCCTCAGATGACGAGGGCAGCTCCTCGGAGGGCGAGGGAAGCACGCACTCGTCGAGCGACGAAGGCGAAGGAGAAAGCGGCTCCCACTCGTCCAGCAGTGAGGGCGATGGCGAGAGCAGCGGCGAAGGTACGGGCAGCTCCAGCTCCTCGACCGGCGAGGGCGAGGGCGGCACACACTCGTCCAGCGGTAGCGGTGAGGGTGAAAGCGGCACACATTCGCCGAGTGGTGAGGGTGAAAGCGGCACACACTCCACCGGGGACGGCGAGGGAAGCACCCACTCCTCGAACGGTGAGAGCAGCACACACTCGTCCAGTGGCGAAGGCGAGGGGAGCACCCACTCGTCGAGCGGTGAGAGCGGGCATTCGGAGACCACCGGCCACACCGGCTCGTCAAGCGCCGAAACCGGCTCGTCGTCCACGACGCACCACACCACCACGCCGTCGGGCACGAACGGGACGTCGGAACAGCCGCACACCACACCGACGTCCGGCAGCGACCACAGTGGACAGACCTCGGCCCCCAGCCACACCACGACGCCGAGTCACACCGCTGGACAGACCTCGACGCCCAGCCACAGCACGCACACCACGACCCACACGTCGACGCACACCACGACCCACCACTCTGGCCACTGATCACGGAGTAATGCGTTATGTCTGACCCGGTTACCGTCGACATCGGCGACTCGTGGAAGCCCGCCTCGCTGCGTGAAGCCGAGGTGCAGCTCGACGAGACGATGGCGAAGTCACGTGAGCTCATCAAGCAGGTGGAGGAAAAACTCAAGCAGCTGCCCGATGTCGATCACACCGCGAAGCCCGAGGACATCACGGCGATCAAGACGGCGGCGGAGAAGCCGGACGCCCCGGCGGCGCTGCGCGAGCTGAAGAAGAAGGTCGATGCGGGCGAGCTGACGTGGAAGGACGTCGTCGAGGGCAAGGCGTTCAAGGACGACGCCGTCCGCGAGGCGATGTCCACCAAGCTCGGCCAGATGCGGGAGGTCTACCAGGAGGTCCAGGAGGGCGCGACCCTCGACGAGATCCTGGAGGCCCGGGGGGTCACCAGCGGAAGCGTGTTCGGCGGTGGTTCCTCGTCGACCTACGCCCAGTCGGCTCCCGCGGCGGCACCGCCGAGCGAGGACGACTACTTCTCCGGCAGTCACGTCATGACCGGCGGCTCGGCGCAATCGCAGACGCCGCCTGCCCCGCCGCCTGCACCGACACCGCCGGCCCCGCCGTCGGCCACACCGCCCGCTCCCGAGCGCGGCCGGCCGACACCGGGGCAGCAGCAGCCACGCCGCACGCCGCCGTCCACACGGCAAAACGAGGAGTACACGGACGAGGACACGTTCGCGAACCCGCTCACCTCGCGCGGCAAAACCCAACAGTCCGAACCGACCCGTCCGGCCACGAAGCGCCGCCGGGACGAGCCGGATGATGAGGAAGACTACTTCGGCGGCTCGGTAATGCGCTGACCGCAAGGCCGCAACAACCGAACCAGAGAACTCAACAACCGGACCAGAGACCTCGGCGACCGGACGGGAGAACTCGGCTATCGGAAGGGGGGACACACCTGAGGGTCGTGTCCCCCCTTCCCGTCGCCGTGTCCCCTCTTCCGGTCGCCGAACTCGCGATTCCGGTACCTGAACTCGCCCGTCCCGTCGCTGAAGTCTCCCGATGGGCCGGGCGAGGACCGTTGGGTCCGGGCGGGGTCGGCTAGTCCGGGCGAGGACCGTCGGGGCCGGGCCGGTCGGGGCCGGATTCGGCCCTACCGGGGTCACCGGTCGCGGCAGTTGCGGAGGCGGTATCCGAGTCCGTGCCCGACGGCCCCGTGCCCGACGGCACTGTGTCCGACGGCACTGTGTCCGGCGGCTCCGTGTCCGATGGCTGCGAGTTCGACAGCTCCGCGTCTCGCGGCTTTGTGTCCGGCGGCTGG
>Ga0310811_10001526_pt1 | contig 28921 bp, 27 predicted proteins | sample YCmetagenome_FD_207642 | JGI IMG/M metagenome (GOLD analysis project Ga0310811, IMG submission 207642) | Soil microbial communities from experimental microcosm in Duke University, North Carolina, United States - YC | ecosystem: Engineered > Artificial ecosystem > Soil microcosm > Unclassified ...
AATGAATCCCGAGCAGTTGTGGGAGACCACGCTCGATGTGAACGCGCGCTCGCTGTTGCAGGTAAAAGAAGGCGAGGATGCCGACAACATCTTCACCGAATTGATGGGCGAGCTGGTCGAGCCGCGCCGGCTCTTCATCGAGCAGAATGCACTCGCCGCCAGCGTGGACGTTTGATTTGTACGATGGCCGGATCGGGCCCTAGGTGCAGCCCAGGCCCCAAAAGACGCAGGACCGCATAACCGGATAGTAGACGCCGCAGGCGCCGACCGCGCAGCTCTCCTGCCAGTATGGCCAGTTGATGAAGCGCAGCCGCGCGACGTTGGCGGAATGGGTCCGGCCGAGGGGCGCTTCGCAATCGCCACAATAGGGCTTCTGCTCCACGACACGCATGCGCTGATCGAAAGTGCCGGCACTGCGTGCGTGCATTCGCTTGTGCTCAAACCTGAGATCGGCGGCAAAAGAGGTGCCCCCGAGCAACACAATGAGACCCGCCACCAAGATTGCTAATATCGTTCGCATGAGACCCACTCCACCGGATTCCCCGGGACGATAACTGCCAAAACCGAAAGCCCTTTTTCCGGGAGGGCGTTATTTGCGAACGCGGTTAAATTTCTGCGAATTTCGCAATCCGCTGCCCACGCAGGCCGCAGCACCGATGCCCGGGACGGGTGCGCGGCCTCAGAACAAGTCCAGATATTCCTTCTGCTCCCAAGGGGTAACGTCCGCTTGATCGGCCGCTTCCTTTTGAAAGCGCTCGATCTCGGCCGCCTTGATGTGCGTGTAATAGTCGATGAACCCGCCGCCAAACCCGGCGCGAAACGATTCGTCAGCACGCAGCGCGGTCAGGGCTTCGCCGAGATTTTTTGGGAGCAACGCGGCCGCCGCTTCATAGGGTGTATCGGCGGAAGGGCCCGGATCGAGCCTGCGTGCAATGCCCTCGAGCCCCGAATAGATCTGCGAAGCGACGTAGAGATACGGATTTGCCGCCGGCTCGCCGGCTCGATTTTCGAGCCGGGTCGCGGCATCGCCGGGCTGGCCCAGCACGCGGATCATGACGCCGCGATTGTCCCGTCCCCAGATGGCACGATCGGGCGCAAGCGAATAAGCGCGATAGCGTTTGTAGCCATTGATCGTCGGCGTCGTGAAAGCCGCCGCCGCGCGCGCATGCGCCAGCAGGCCCCCGAGGTAATAACGGCCGACGGTGGACAGCACGTCGGGGTGATCGAAAGCAAAGGCGTTTCGGCCCGATTTTGCTTCGAGCAGCGATTGGTGCAGATGCCAGCCGCTCGACATTATATTCGGCAGCGCCGGGCGACACATGAAGCTCGCAAGCATTCCATGGCGTCGGGCTATCTGCTTTGCAGCCGCGCGGAAGAGCACCATGGTGTCGGCGCTAGCCAAGCCAGCCTGCGGACGAAAAGTGAATTCGCACTGGCTCGGGCCAAGCTCCGATTCCACCGATCGCAGCGGAAGGCCGAGCTGCTCGATCTGGCGGCGCAGAATTTCCAGCGCCGGATCGAGCATGTCGTATCGCGACTCGGTGAGATATTGATAACCCTGTGTAAGCAGGCTCACCTCAGGCGCTTCCGGCGGCCACGTCGCATCGGTCGGCGCGAGGCGCGGATTCTCAATCTTGAACAGGTGGAATTCGACCTCCAGTCCGGCGAGAAACTCAAAGCCAGCCTTGGCCAATGTGTTGAGAGCGTTGCGGCAGCGAGCGCGTGCGGAAAACGGCACCGGCGTGCCATTGGCGAAATAGATATCGCAAAGGAGCCACCCGGTCTTGTTCGCCCACGGCAGAATGCGGAACGTCGACGGATCGGCGACCATCACGAAGTCGCTGCCGCCCTGCATCTCTTCCATTGCGAAGCCGCCGCCTGGCGTGAACACGGGGAAGACCGTGCGGTGCGCGGTGTCCTTCGCTAGCAGGGTCGTCGTCATGGTGACGCCGCTTCGCATTGCGCTTGCCGCCTCAGAAGCAACCAGGGTCTTCCCGCGCAATACGCCGTGCTGGTCGGCGAATGAAAAGCGCACGACCTCAAGTTTCTCTTTCTTGATGATACGCTCGACTTGCGCGGCGGCCTTTGCCCACGCGTCGCCCCACAGGCCGTGGCGCTCGACGAAAGTGACCGGCTTACGCGAACGCGGGGGCATTCGGCTTAATGCCCGTTAGCCCAGCTTGCGGCCTTGCGTTTCACTGCCTCGGTCTTTTGCCAGTAGCCTTGCCAATCGTCGACCGGGCCGATGCCGTCGATCGCCGCCGGCCCGGTGATTCTTGCGGCCTTCGCGGAATCGAGCACCATGATCGGCTTTTCGCCTTTGCCCGATTGCTCGATCGCCTGACGCAACAGCTTGCGATAGGCGCTGATTGCCTTGTCGGATGTGCCGAGGTGTTCGTTGGTTCGATCCTGAATCGCGCCCATGGACTCGCAGGCCCATTGGTCGTGCACATTGATATCGGCGCCCATGCCCGTATAGGTCGCGTGCTCCTGCTCATGGGGATCAAAACCGTAGTCGTTGCTTTTGTTCTTGTTCGGGATGTAATCAGGCAACTGATAGAGTTCGAGCCGCTGGCGGCGCATCTCATCCTTGTTCACGGGCGCGCCAAAGCTGGTGAATATCGCGTACCAATAGTGCTTCTCGTCGTCGATGGGCACATGCCATTGCGAGATCGTCATCTCGCGGCTCATCGGAATGATGAAGGCGTTCGGAAACATCAGATTGGTTACGCGCACATGAGTACTCTCCTCGCTGATCTGCCGCAGCGTGACCAGCCGGAAGCCGAATTCGGTCGGCTCGACCTCGATGCGCGGGCGCGTGAACTCGCGCATGATTTGCGTCATCGGCATGTCTGAATCGCGCGAAATGTCGCGGAACATTTTTCCGTAAGCCTGGCCCGGATCTTCATCGCTGAAAAACCGGTGCAGAAACGAAGTGTGCACGGGATCGATCCCGACCTCGAGCGACTGCAGCCAGTTGCAGTCGATCATACCCTTGAACGCAAAGGTGTGGCTGTCGGGCGCGATGAAGCAGTCGAAATGCGGAAATGCCGGCGGCGCGCCCGGCCCGAGATAAGCGAACAGAATGCCGCTCTTCTCTACCACCGGGTAGGATTTCTGCTTGATGTTGGCGCAGAGATTGCTGTCGTCGGGTTCGGCCGGAGTCTCAAGACACTTGCCGTTCACATCAAACAGCCAGCCGTGGAAAGCGCAACGCAGGCCGCCATTTTCCAGCCGGCCATATGCGAGATCGGTGCCGCGGTGCGGACAGCGCCGTCCGATCAGGCCGTAACGGCCTTTGTCATCCTTGAAGATTATCAGGTCTTCACCGAACAACCGGACGGGCTTCACCGGCCGGTTGCCCGAAAGCTCGTCGACCAGTGCCGCAGGCTGCCAGTAACGCCGCATTAAGCCGCCGGCCGGCGTGCCCGTGCCAGTCCGGGCGATGAGGTCGTTCTGCTCCGCACTCAACATGGCCGTTCAATCCCCTATTTCGGGCGACTCTATACGAACTCCGGGAAGGACAGGAAGCGCGCGGAACCATAAGCAAAACGGCCGGCACAAGGCCGGCCGCATTTAAAATCGCTGCAGAAAAACAGCTCTAGTGGCGCGCGGCCCAGCCGATATCCATGCGGCGACGCCACGCGGTCTGTCGAAGGCCCATCAGACGGCTCGCGGCCGTCTTTGCTTCCGCGCGGCTGGCCGCCGCGCAAGTGCGATATTCAAGATCGGAGACCCGCGACACCAGAGGCTCTTTGCGAAAGAGTCGGGCAAACGCGCCGGCGCCGCCGTTCAATTTCAAGTCAGCAAGTGAATTTGCAACGTTGCCCGAGTGGCCGAAGGCGACAACGCGACCGGTCATGGTGTGACGGACTTCGTAAACCCCGGGACCGATCGGCGCTTCGACATGATCGCCACTTTGCGCATCGGGAAATCGCTTCCAAGTGCTCCAAGTCTGAACCATGAAAATAACCTCAATATCACTTTAAAAAGCCGCCTCTGGAACGCGACAACTAATCATTGGTTCCATCAGGTCAACTGGCCCTGTTGATAAACGGGCAATCGAGGCCGGATTTTGACGCGCCATCGCGTATTTACGCTAATTGGCGCGGTTAATGCCCGCCGTTAATGGCCGGGCAGCACCAACACTTTCGGCTTTGCCGGGAGACTCGCCTTCGACACCACCAGCGATGGTATCTCGGCGACTTCGACATCCCACTCCTGCCGCACGCGTTGCAGGAACCGGTCGAGCGTATAGGCGCTGAAATAGTGCATAGGGATCATTAGCGGCGCTTTCATCGCGTGCAGCACCTCGACCATGCCATCAAGATCAAGCGTGTAGGATCCGTCGACGGGGACCAGCAGGACATCGACCCGGCCGATCTCGTTGAGTTGCTGCTGCGTGAGTGTGTGGTGCAGATGGCCGAGGTGAGCGATGCACAGGTTCGCGACCTCAAAGACAAAAATCGAATTGCCATGGCGTTCGGTGCCGCCGTCATAGGTGCGGATATTTGTCGGCACGTTGCGCACGCGGACGTCCTTGAACTGAACATCGATACGTGCCGGCTTCTGATCTTCTGACCAACCGCGCAGCACATGTTTAATCCCCGGATCGGGTGACATGCTGTAGTGCGTGGAGTGCGCGTGGTTCATTGTCGCAATGTCGGGCAATACAGTAGGCTTGACGTAATCGTTGTAGTCGGTCGCGATGCGCACCAGTTGCGGACTTTCGATCAGAAACGTCGAATGGCCAACATAAGTTAGGCGTGCCTGCCCGCGCTCGAGCGCAGCAAGACGGAACGCGGCGGGCGTCACGAAAGGCGGCCGCGCCGCGACAAGACCGGGGCAGCTCTCCATCATTTCAGGCTTGGTGGGCGGAGGCGCGGCACCTTGCGCCTGTGCTTGCGCCACTGCGGCAAAAAAGCATGCCGTCGTCGTGATAATTTTGATCGAAGCGCAATGCATGACATCTACCCGCGCCGATTGAAGGTGCGGGAATCTGCCATGGTTTGACCGTGCTCGCTACCGACCTCACGCCCAAATGAAGAGCGGCGCCCGAAGGCGCCGCTGAATGACCGTCCGTATTGAACGGTCTAGAACTGCTCGAAATAGCGGCGGTCGCGCATCGAAACGATGATGCCCTTCGGCGTGACCACGACCCAGCGACCGTCCTGGCGTTTGATCTGCTCAACCGGTCCGATGCCCGGCAAAGGCGCGCCCGGCACGACCTGATAAACGTCGCCGTGACCTTGCACGTAGACAAAGCCGTCACGTGTCTCGCGAATGGTCCAGTCGGCGATGATTGACGGACGCCGCGGCGCTTCCACTACCGGGGCCGGGCGTGCGAGCGGCAACGGTGCCGCAGCCGCAGATGCCGAAGGCACCGATTGCGGCGGGGTAATCGCGCCGGTGATTTCCGCGCTATCGCGTGTGAAGCGCTCGCTGAGCTTGGCGAATTGGCTGTGCGCCGATTTGTTTGCAGCCTCAAGGCTCGCCTTCAGGCTGGCAACATCCTTGGAAAGCCGCGCGATCGACTGTTGTGCCGCCTTGCTCTCTTCAAGGCCTGCAACATCAGCCGAAGTGGGCTTGGAAAATCCGCTGGTCATTGTCACGCCGGCCAGCACACCGATGGCGGCGGCGATCGCAACCGAAGCGGCAAGCATGGCGTAGTGCCGGTGGCGCCGACGCAAGCGAAGCTGCGGCCATTGCATACCCGCTGGCGCTGCTTGGGGAATGCCGGTCGGCTCTTTCTTATTACTGACGTCCGCCTCGCTGAACGCCGGTGCGGCTTCGAGTCCAGCTGGCGTCTCAACCGTCTGTTCGCCAGTCACCTCCGCTGCCGCCGGCGAGAGCGAAGGTGAATCGACCAATGGCAGTTCGGTCTGCCCTTGCTGCGGTGCGCTTTCCGGATTCGCTACCTGATCGCCGTCGGCACTCTCGATTTGCTTGCGCTTGGCCATGGTACGGGTCCTCGATTGGGCGTTCACCAATCGGTAACCATGTTTGGTTACCAAGTGGTTACCATTGCCTTGCTGGTGAGCGGCCCCGCCTCTTATCAATCGAGAGGACCTTGCACCGCGTCCGGATAACGTCGCACCGGGCGTCCTTGGGTCCCGCGTGAGATGCCGGCATTGCTGGCATCTCACGCTTAATCCCCACCTGAAAATATCGCAGCTAGACCGAGATTCCGTTCTCGGCTGCGCGCGCTTTCAGTGACACAGCCGGCCGCGCGCCGACGTGCTGAATGACTTCGGCTGCGGCAATACCGCCGAGGCGTGCGGAGGTGCGATGATCTTTGCCGCGCGCAAGACCCACGAGAAATCCTGCCGCAAAAAGATCCCCTGCCCCGGTCACGTCGGCGACCTGTTCGACGGGTTCGGCTGGCACTGCGGTAACAGCATCGCGGGAAACAACGACGCAGCCTTTTTCGCTTCGCGTCACCACCGCGAGCTTGGCGTCGCCGCGCAGCACCTTGATGGCGGTATCAAAGTCGGCGGTCTCATAAAGACTATGCAACTCGCGCTCGTTGGCGAACACGATATCGACGACACCTTCGCGAATCAGGTCGAGAAATTCCGCCCGATAACGATCGACACAGAAGGCGTCAGATAACGTGAGCGCAACACGACGACCCGCCTTGTGCGCAATGCCTGCAGCCTTGACGAAAGCTTCCTTGGCCTGCGGCGGATCCCACAAATATCCTTCGAGATACGTGACTGCAGCACTCGCCACCTGCGCTTCGTCGATATCGGCCGGCCGCAAGTCCTGGGCGGCCCCGAGAAATGTGTTCATCGTGCGCTCACCGTCCGGCGTGACCATGATGTAGCAGCACGCCGTGGACGGACCACCGGTGGCCGGCTTGGTTTCGAAGGCGACACCAGCAGCACGGATATCATGGGTGAAGCTGTCCCCCAGTTTGTCGCCTTTCACCTTGCCGACAAATGCCGCGCGCGCGCCAAAGCTCGCGACGCCAACAATCGTGTTCGCCGCTGACCCGCCCGAACTTTCTACCGCCGGACCCATTGCGGCATAGATCGCTTGCGCGCGTGCCTCATCGATCAGGGCCATCGTGCCCTTGTTCATGCCTTGCGCCACGAGGAAGTCATCTTCGGCGCGGGCGATCACATCGACGATTGCATTGCCGATGCCGAGCACGTCATAACGGAGAGCAGTCATGTGTTTTCCTTTTGGATGGCGGGCGCACTATATCGGGGCATCGATCGACGGCAAGGTCGCGCGCACCGCGTGGATGACGGGCCTGTGCCCACGGGCCTAAAGTAACCGCGAGGGATTCACCAGAATGTCGTTCGCACGCGATATCACCACCGTTGGCGGCGGCACGCTGATGTCGCGGGTTCTCGCTTATGTGCGCGATGCCTGGATTGCTGCCCTGTTAGGTACCGGGCCATATTCTGAGACATTGTTTGCTGTTCTGCAGGTCGTCAATTTTTTTCGACGCCTGCTCTCCGAGGGCGCGCTCAATAGTGCCTTCGTGCCGATCTGGACCAGGCTGCACGGCAGCACAGATGGCGCGGCCAATGCCAATCGCTTTACGTGGCGCGTCCTGCTCGTGATGTTCTGCGTGGCGGGCAGCATCGCGCTGCTTACGGTGTTCTTTGGACGCGATGTCATCGCCGGGATTGCGCCAGGCTTTGATGACGCGCAACAGTCCTTTGCGGCGTTCCTGCTGTTCATGGTCGCGCCTTATGTCCCGCTTGTGGGACTCGTCGCGGTGATCGCCGCCGCTCTCAGTGCGGAAGGCCGGGTCTGGGCTGTTGCTACAACCACGGTCTTGTTCAATTCGACTATGCTGGTCGCGCTGCTGCTGTTGCCTGACGAACCGATCGAGCGCTATCAAATCACCTTTTGGATCGCGCTGGCCGTCAGCGTGGCGGGCATCGTCCAACTTCTGGCTGCCGCGGCAATTTGGCTTATGACGGGCAGGCGATGGCACCGGGCCCGCTCGCCTGTGCGCGATCAAGCCGGCGCTTTCTTCGGGCGGGCACTGCCGGGCTTGATCGCGACAAGTATCCCGCAATTGAAACTGATTGCCGCCACCGCGATCGTCTCGGCATCACCCGCTGCAGTGTCGTGGCTCTATTACGCCAACCGCCTCTACGAACTGCCGCTCGGCGTCGCTTCGATCGCAGTTGCGGTCGTCATTGTGCCGCGCATCGCAGGCAGCGTGCATACCCGCAACGAAGGTCAGTTCGCGTCAGCCCAGTCGCGCGCCTATGAAATCGCCTTTGGACTGGCTTTGCCGGCGGCCACCGGCTTTGCACTCCTGGCAGAGCCGATTGCGCGCGGCCTGTTCGAGCGCGGCGCCTTCGGTGCCCAGGATACGGCCGCCGTTGCGGCCGCGCTGGTGGCGATTTGTGCAGGGCTTCCAGGACATGTGCTCGAGAAGGTATTTGGCGCTGTTTCATTCGCGCACGAAGACACACATACCCCCATGCTGGCCGCCCTTACCGGTCTCGCTGCGGCCATCATCGGCGGCGTGCTGTTGTTTCCTCGGCTTGGATACATCGGCGTCGCGACGTCGATTGCTGTGTCCGGCTGGGTCGGGGCCGGGCTGCTCGGCGTGCTGCTTTTTCGCCGCCGTTGGCTGCGGATCGATGCAGAAGCCCGCCGTCGCCTGCCTCGGATCTGTCTCGCCACGATCGCGATGGCCGTTGTGGTCGGCTACGCCAATTATGTGATCGGCAGAGGTGGTGCGACATCAGTCGCACGATTGGCGATCCTTGCCGCGTTGGTCATACTCGGCGTCGCCGTCTACTTCGCCGCGCTGCGATTGCTCGGCGTCGTAACGCTCAAAGAGTTGGCCGCCCTGCAACGAAAATCGTAAGGCCCTTGCGCGGCGCGCCTCCGGCGTGGCATGGCTCCGGCGCAAGGCAACGAGGATAAGCAATGGCGTTCAAAGAACGCGTTTTTTCGGGCGTGCAGCCGACCGGCAACCTGCATCTCGGCAATTATCTAGGCGCCATCACCAAGTTCGTGGCGCTGCAGGATCGTTATGACTGCATCTATTGTGTCGTCGATCTTCACGCCATCACCGTGTGGCAGGATCCGAACGAACTGCCTCGCGCCACTCGCGAGGTGACGGCCGCATTCCTTGCCTGTGGCATCGACCCGAAGAAGCACATCATTTTCAACCAGAGTCAGGTCGCCGAGCACGCCGAGCTTGCCTGGGTCTTCAATTGCGTCGCGCGCCTGGGCTGGCTCAACCGGATGACCCAGTTCAAGGAGAAGGCCGGCAAGGATCGCGAGAACGCATCGGTTGGGCTCTACGTCTATCCAAGCCTGATGGCGGCCGACATCCTCGTCTACCGCGCAACGCACGTTCCGGTCGGCGAGGACCAGAAGCAGCATCTCGAGCTGTCGCGCGACATCGCCCAGAAATTCAACAACGACTTCTCGGCATCGATCCAGGCGCACGGCTTCGGCGAAACTTTCTTTCCGCAGCCGGAACCGATCATCCAGGGTCCCGCCACGCGTGTGATGTCATTGCGCGATGGTTCGAAGAAAATGTCGAAGTCGGAGGCATCCGATTACTCCCGCATCAATCTGACCGATGACGCGGATGCCATCGCGCAGAAGATCCGCAAGGCCAAGACTGATCCGGAACCTTTGCCGAGCGAGGAGAAAGGCCTTGCCCCACGTCCTGAGGCCGACAATCTGGTGGGCATCTACGCGGCGCTGCAAGGGGTGAGCAAAGCCGAAGTGCTCGGCCAGTTCGGTGGCGGGCAGTTTTCAACCTTCAAGACTGCGCTTGTCGATCTCGCCGTCGCGAAACTCGGGCCGATCGGCGCAGAAATGAAGAAACTCGTTCAAGATCCTGTCTATATCAACTCGATCCTGACGGATGGCTCGCAGCGCGCACAGGCGATCGCCGCCGAAACCATGAAGGCCGTCAAGGATATCGTCGGCTTCGTGCGCAGCTAGTTTGCGGCGCGGGATATCCGCCTTGTGGTCGCGCCGGGCGGCATGCCACCATTAGCCGCTTGTGCATTCGTCACAGCGCATATGATCGGACGAGCGTCACGACCATGAGCAGCAAGCGCCGCAGCTACGAGGCTGGCCACAAGCGGAAATATCTGGTGGTCATCGACGACACCGAGGAATGCGATCGCGCGGTCTACTGGGCGGCGAAGCGCGCCGGTCGTACCAAGTCACAGATCGTGATGTTGCGCGTGATCGAACCCGGCGATCGCAATCAGCAATGGCTCGGTGTTGCCGACCTCATGAAGGCTGAGGCGCAGGAGGCCGCAAACGCTGCGCTCGACAAATTTGCTGCGCGCGCGAAAAAAATCGCCAAGATCACGCCTGACCGCGTCATTCGTGAAGGCAACACCTCGGAAGAGATCATCAAGTTGATCGACGAAGACGCCGACATCGGCATCCTGGTGCTGGCCGCCGGCACTGCGAAGGAGGGCCCGGGGCCCCTGGTCTCGAACCTCGCCAAAACTGCCGGCACCTTCCCAATTCCGGTGGCGCTGGTGCCGGCCCACCTGAGTGACGACGACATCGACGCCAGCTCGTGATTTGCGGCCATTTCGCTGCCGGTTGACCGGGAGCGTCGCAAGCGCCATTTATGCTCTATGATTTGACCGCCCGCGGGCCTTGAACCCGCTTGAGGCAAGGAGCGCACTCGATGTTCATCCAAACCGAGACAACGCCTAACCCGGCAACGCTGAAATTCCTGCCGGGCCGACCTGTGATCGAGAGCGGCACACTCGATATGCCGACGAAGGAGGCCGCGGCGCAATCGCCGCTGGCCGCGAAGCTGTTCGACGTTCCCAATGTTGCCGCCGTGTTTTTCGGTTCTGATTTCATCGCAGTTACCAAGACCAGCGGCGAATGGCAGCAGCTCAAGCCGGCGATCCTCGGCGTCATCATGGAGCATTACATGTCGGGCGCACCGCTGCTTGCCGGCGATGCAGCCCCGACCGACGCCGCGGCGGACGAATTCTTCGACGCGAAGGACGCGGAGACGGTCGCTACCATCAAGGATCTGATCGAGACCCGTGTGCGCCCGGCCGTTGCGGGTGACGGCGGCGACATCACTTTCCGCGGATATAAGGAAGGAATTGTGTACCTGAACATGAAAGGCGCATGTTCGGGCTGTCCGTCGTCGACGGCGACCCTCAAGCACGGCATTCAGAACCTGCTCAGACATTTCGTTCCGGATGTTGTCGAAGTAAGGCCCATGTAGGCCAATATCGCAGCAATTTCGACGATGCCCGGCCTTTTTGCCGGGCATCGTCGTTTTTGAGTTGTTGTGAAGACGTGACCGGCGCGATGACAAGCCCGGCCGTGGCGGTGGTAAACTCAATTCATGCGTGTTCTTGCCATCGATACCGCGCTCGAGGCCTGCTCGGTCGCCGTGCTTGATACCGAGCACGCGGATTTGCGCGCACACGAATCGTTGCCGATGCAGCGGGGCCACGCTGAAGCGTTGATGCCACTGATCGCACGGGTACTCGACCGCGTTCAGCTTGATTTCTCCGCGATTGATCGTGTCGCGGTAACGACCGGGCCGGGAAGCTTCACCGGCCTGCGGGTCGGCATTGCGGCTGCGCGCGGCATCGCGCTTGCTTCGGGCAAGCCGGCGATCGGACTGACGACTTTTGCCGCCTTCGCCGCACCATTCATTGCGGCCGACGATACGTTACCGGTTGTGGTCGCGGTCGATGCGCGCCACGACCATGTATATCTGCAAGTTTTCGGGCCTGGCGGCCGCACGCTCGTGGCGCCTCGCATTGCACCGCTGCGTGAGGCCCTGCGCGTTTCCTCAACCGGGATGCCGCGCGTCACCGGAACTGCGGCTGCCAAGCTCGCAGCGCTGTGGCCGGTGGGCGAGCGTGCGCCGACCAAAGTTGACCAGCGCGGCGCGCCTGACATCAATTGGGTCGCACGACTCGGTGCCGCTGCTTCCGACACTGGCACGCCACCCAAACCTCTGTACCTTCGTCCACCGGACGCGCATCCGCAGGATGCGGTGCAACTGGCCCGGCGATGATCGGTTTCATCAGCAATCTATTCAACCGCTCTGAGCCGTCGATAACAGAGGCGAGCGCACGCGACGCGTCCGCGATCGCGGCACTTCATGACAGGTCATTTCGCCGCGGCTGGAGCGAGCAGGAGGTCGAAGGTATGCTTCTTGACCGCCACGTGATCGCACACCGGGCAACAAGCGGCGCAAAGCTCGATGGATTTATCCTGTCGCGGCTTGTGGAGGATGAAGCGGAAATTCTTTCCGTCGCCGTGGCTGAACGGCAACGCGGCCGCGGGCTTGCGCGTAAGCTGCTCAACCTTCACCTGCGGCGCTTGGCCGGCCTTGGTGCACGCACCATTTTCCTTGAAGTCGATGAGCACAATGTGCCGGCACTGCGGCTCTATCAGCACGCGGGCTTCCACGAAATTTCGCGCCGTCCTGGTTATTATCCCAGCGTCGGCACAACGGCGGCAACCGCACTGATTCTGCGGCGAGACTTGGCCTGAACGCGCGGTGGACACATACCTGACACGGCCAATATGATATTGGGGGTCCAGTTGAAGGTCCGGGGCCCGAGAGAGAAGCCGACGTGACTGCCGCCAGCAAGCGCGACATCGAGAAAAAGAACATCGAGGCGTTATGTGCCGCCAAAGGCATGCGCATGACCGAGCAGCGTCGAATAATCGCGCGCGTCCTCGCGGAGTCGGACGATCATCCAGATGTTGAGGAACTCTACCGGCGCTGTGCCAAGGTCGACGAGCATATTTCGATTTCAACCGTCTATCGTACGATGCGGCTTTTTGAAGATGCCGGCATTATCGAACGGCACGACTTCCGCGATGGGCGGGCGCGCTACGAAACCAGTCCTGACTCCCACCACGATCACCTGATCAACCTCCGCAATGGTGAAGTGATCGAATTTCAATCCGAGGAAATCGAACGCCTGCAGGCCGAAGTCGCGCGCAGGCTCGGCTATAAACTCGTCGACCATCGGCTCGAACTTTACGCCGTGCCGTTGAACGACGACAAAAAGCGCTAGGTATGATTCGCCGGAACTGAACGCCTATGGCGCGCGCGCTTTTCATCGCGGTTTTCTTCTTCACGATGACGCCGCTGCTGATCTCTATGCAATGGACGCTTGGTAAGCTTGGGTTGCCCGGTTGGGGTTTTATCGCTTCGAACTACTATCGGGTACTGTGTGCACTGCTCCGCATACGCGTGCGCGTGAACGGCACGCCACTGCACGACCGAGCCGTCCTCTACGTCTCCAATCACGTCTCGTGGGCTGATATTCTCGTTATCGGCTCGCTTGCGCCTGTCGCCTTTGTCGCCAAGCGTGAAGTAGCAAGCTGGCCGCTGGTCGGCATCACGGCGAAATTGCAGCGGACGGTGTTTGTCGACCGCACGCGCCGGCATCAGAGCGGCGAAGCCGTAGCCGACATCGTCAGGCGGCTGAAGGACGGCCTGTCGGTTGTCCTGTTTGCCGAAGGCACTTCAAGCGACGGCAACCGCGTTCTGCCATTTCGCTCCGCATTGCTTGGCGCGGTGGAAGAGGCGTCTGCGCATGCCGGCAACATCCTTATTCAGCCGATGTCGATCACCTACACGGAACTGCACGGCATCCCCATGGGCCGGCAACATCGACCGCTGGTGGCGTGGTATGGCGATCTCGATTTTCTGCCGCATATCAAGGCATTCATCGAGCACGGTGCTGTCGATGCCGTGGTCAGCTATGGGGAAGCGGTCCCACCAGATGTTGAGACCGACCGCAAAGCCATGACCAAGCGGCTCGAAAACTCGGTGCGCGGCCTGCTCGCCTCGGCCTTGCGCGGCCGGCCACTAGCCGTGCAAAACGCGCATTCAGGCTGAAGATTTATTTTCCAGGCAGATCCGCCAAGTCTTAAAATCGTTGTAAAATCAAATATATGGTCTCTCGGGACAAATCCCGGCACGGCGGGTAGATTGGATAAGCTTCACATCGAAATGGCATGAGCAAAGCTCGCAAGGTCCACGTCAAATCATTCGGCTGCCAGATGAACGTCTACGATTCCCATCGTATGGCGGACACCCTGGCGCCCGACGGCTACAACGAGACGGCTTCACCCGAAAATGCCGACCTTGTCATCCTCAACACCTGCCACATCCGCGAGAAGGCGGCCGAAAAGGTCTATTCCGAGATCGGTCGCATCCGGGAAATAAAGGAGGCAGCGGCACGCGACGGCCGTCGCATACTGATCGCGGTCGCTGGCTGCGTCGCCCAGGCGGAAGGTCGTGAAATCATCCGGCGCGCGAGCGCCGTTGACCTGGTGGTGGGCTCACAGAACTACCACCGACTGCCCGAGATGATCGCGCGCGCGCAACGTGGCGAGAAGGTCGTCGACACCGATTTTCCGGTCGAGGATAAATTCGATGCCTTGGCAGCGCCGAAACGGGCTGCGATCGCCAAGCGCGGCATCTCGGCATTCGTCACAGTTCAGGAGGGTTGCGACAAGTTCTGCACGTTCTGCGTCGTGCCATACACGCGCGGTGCGGAAGTGTCGCGCCCGGTTGAAAAAATCGTCACCGAAGTCGAGCGGCTGACGGATGGTGGCGTACGCGAAGTGACACTGATCGGGCAGAACGTGAATGCCTATCACGGGGCCGGACCAGACGGAGCGGCATCAAATCTCGGAAAATTGCTTCGCCGTCTCGCGGAGGTCCCCGGCATTCTTCGCCTGCGTTACACGACGAGCCACCCGCGCGATATGGATGTTGATCTGATCGCTGCTCATCGCGAATTGCCCGCGCTTATGCCTTATGTGCATCTGCCGGTGCAGTCCGGCTCCGACCGCATCCTCACTGCGATGAACCGCAAGCATACGCGTAAGAATTATCTCGACACCATTGCGCGTTTTCGTGCGGGCCGTGCGGATCTCGCTTTCACGTCCGACTTCATTGTCGGCTTCCCCGGTGAAACCGAATCGGATTTCCGCGATACCCTCGCGCTAGTCGACGAGGTTGGTTATGCCGGCGCCTTCTCTTTCTCGTACTCCCCACGCCCCGGCACGCCCGCCGCCGACATGGAAGAGCAGGTTCCGCCGGACGTGAAGTCCGAGCGCCTGCAACGGCTGCAGGCCGCCATCACGCGCAATCAACGTCGGTTCAACGCTGGTTTTGCCGGACGTACCGTCGACGTTCTTCTCGAAAAGCCCGGCAAACTGCCCGGGCAACTCGTAGGCCGATCGCCATATCTGCAGACGGTGCAGGTCATGGCGCCGGTCGAATGCATCGGCTCGGTGCACCGCGTGATCATCGACGAAGTCGGAAGCAACAGCCTTTTTGGCACCCTTGTCGATGAAAGCCGCGCAGCAATGCTCACAGCAGCAGGAGTCTGAACCCGCCTTGCGCACCAAGGATCCCGTGATCCCGTCCGCCGCCGCCTCCGAGGAGACGGCTACGACCCAGACCGTGCTTGCATTCGAAGACAACAAGCTCGCGTCGATACTGTTCGGCCAATACGGACAAAACCTCGCACTGATCGAACGTCGCCTCGGCGTGGTCGCGGAGCAGCGAGGCAATCATGTCACGATCGAAGGCTCGCGCGGCGCGTGCGAGCAAGCGCGTCACGTTCTCGAAGGGCTTTATGAGCAGCTCAAGCGCGGCCGCGATTTGAGCCACGGCGACGTCGAGGGCGCGATCCGCCAGGCAATCGCGCAGGGCTCTCTCTTCGACTACGACCCTGCCGGACCGCGGCCGGCATTCGAAGAGATCAACCTGCGCAAGCGGCCGGTGCGGGCCCGTACAGCTGCGCAAGATGCCTATATCCGCGCGCTCAAGCGCCATCCAATGGTATTCGGGACCGGGCCTGCCGGTACCGGCAAAACATGGCTTGCCGTCGCACAGGCGATTCAGATGTTTGAGCGGAAAGAGGTCGACCGCATTATTTTGTCGCGTCCTGCCGTTGAGGCCGGCGAGCGTCTCGGTTTTCTTCCGGGCGACATGCGTGAAAAAGTCGACCCATATCTGCGTCCGATCTACGACGCGCTCTACGACTTGATGGACGCGCGCATCGTGGAACGGGCACTGCAAGCCGGTGAGATCGAAATTGCGCCGCTAGCCTTCATGCGTGGCCGCACGCTTTCGAACGCCGCAGTTATCCTCGACGAGGCGCAAAATACGACCTCCATGCAGATGAAAATGTTTCTCACTCGGCTGGGCGAAAATAGTCGCATGATCGTTACGGGCGATCCGAGCCAGGTCGATCTGCCGCACGGCCAAGCCTCCGGGCTCGCCGAAGCCGTCAAACTGCTGAAAGGCATTGAAGGCATTGGCCATGTGGCGTTTACGCATGAAGACGTCATTCGCCACGAGCTCGTGGCTCGCATCGTCGAGGCCTACGACCGAGGCGTCCCGGCGCGCGAGGGAAAATGATGAAGACGCCGGCGGGGCGACCCACATCGCCGCTGCACATCGACCTTCGAATCGAGTCACCTCTCTGGGCAGGCCAGCCTCTGGCCGAAAAAACCGTGCGGAACTCGATCCTGACCGCGGCCGCGGCACTCTCAACAGCGGGCGGTGAAGTCAGTATTGTGCTCACCGACGATTCGGCGATCCGCTCGCTTAACCGGGAATGGCGTGGCATCGACAAGCCGACCAACGTTCTGTCGTTTCCCGCCACGGGTCCCGACACCGGCGAAGGCGCGCGGCTCCTCGGCGATATCGTGATTGCTTTCGAAACGCTCGAACGGGAATGCGCTGATGAGAACCGCGACTTTCTCCATCACCTCGCTCACTTGGCGGTCCATGGGTTTCTGCATCTCAATGGCTACGATCACCAGACCGACGCGCAGGCTGAGGCAATGGAAGGGCTCGAAAGCCGGATCATGACGCGTTTGAACATGCCCGATCCCTACCGCTCGCACGATCTTGGCAATGCCTGACCGCCATGTCTGAAAGCGATCCATCGAGTTCAAGGCCCGCCGCTGCTCCGTCTTACGAGCCGCGAAACCTGCCGGTTCCGGTGCCGCCGACGCGCAACGGCGGCGAGAACTGGTTCATCCGCGCGCTACGTGCGCTATTCGGGTGGAAGCCGAATATTGCACGCGCCGATTTGCAGGATGTCCTCGATGCCGTCGGCCCCGATGAATCCGGCTTCACTCCGGACGAAAGCCGGATGCTCAGGAACATTCTTGGCCTGCGCGAACGCCGTGTCGGCGACGTCATGGTGCCACGTGCCGACATCATCGCAGTCCAGCAGGACATCAAGCTTGGCGAGTTGATGCGGGTGTTCGAGGGTGCGGGCCATTCGCGGCTTGTGGTCTATAACGATACTCTCGATGACCCGGTCGGCATGGTCCACATCCGCGACCTGATCGCCTTCATGACTGCGCGGGCAACCGCCAGCCCGGAAAAGAGTGCCAAGCGTAAAAAGCCGCTGCCTGCAGGCCTCGACCTGAAGGCAATCAACCTCGCCACACCCCTATCAACGACAAAGATTGTCCGCGAGATCTTGTTCGTGCCGCCATCGATGCGCGTTATCGATTTGCTGGCGCGCATGCAAGCGACGCGAATTCACTTGGCATTGGTGGTCGACGAATATGGCGGCACCGACGGGCTCGCTTCCATTGAGGATATCGTCGAGCAGATCGTCGGCGACATCGCCGACGAGCACGACGAAGATGCCGCGCCCGAAATCACGCAGCTGCCAGACGGCTCTTTTGTTGCCGACGCCCGCGCCAAGATCGAAGACGTCATCGCGGCCGTCGGCCATGACTTCGACGTTGGCGACGCTATTGACGATGTCGACACCATCGGCGGGTATCTCGTGACGCGCGCGGGGCGCCTGCCCGTGCGCGGAGAGATCGTGCCAGGCCCGGATCTTTTCGAATTCGAGGTTCTTGACGCCGATCCGCGCCGCGTTAAGCGGGTACGGATAACGCGGCTGAAAGAGAGACGCGAACGGCAGCGCGAGGCGCGCAAACGCAACGAGGCCGATGGCATGTTCTCAAGCGTGACGGCTTCGCCAACGACGCCCGACGACAAATCGCCCCGCAATGACACCGGTTCGGCCGGCGTGCGCCAGCCGTGAGTATTACCCGCCTGGCTCACACCGTCGTGCTCGCCATAGGCTGGCGGCGCGCAAGCATAGCATTCGTTGCTGGCGCCGCGTCGGCTTTGGCCATGCCGCCCATCAACGCATGGCCTGTTTTGTTCGTGACATTTCCAATTCTGGTCTGGCTCGTGGACGGATCCACCGCCGGACGAGGGAGCGGCGCCATCACGGCCGCTGTGGCCGGCTGGTGTTTTGGCTTCGGGTATTTCCTCGCTGGAATTTATTGGGTCGGATACGCCTTTCTCGTCGATGCCAAGACCTTCGGCTGGCTTTTGCCTGTCGCCGTTGCCGGACTGCCCGCTTATCTGGCGCTTTACACGGGCCTTGGTCTTGCGATCGCCCGGCTGATCTGGGTACGCGGCCCTGAACGAATTCTGGCGCTCGCCGCCACGATGACTGCCGCGGAATGGCTGCGCGGTCGTCTCCTCAGCGGGTTTCCCTGGAATACGTTTGGCTACGCATTCACCGAGCCGCTCGTGCTCGCGCAAACCGTTTCGTTGACCGGAATCTGGGGCCTTACATTTCTCTCCGTCACTATTTGCGCAAGTCCCGCAGTGATCGCCGACGATAAGGTCGACACGCGCCATCCATACCGTCCTCTTGTTTTTGGATTGATTGCACTTGCGGTGCTCGCCGGCTACGGCACCGTAAGGCTGTGGTCGAACCCAACGGAATATGTGACCGGCGTCCGCCTGCGCATTATGCAGCCGAATCTGCAGCAAGATGACAAATTCAACTACGCTGCAAAGACGGATGTCATGAGTCGTTACTTGCGATTGTCGGATCGCGCCACGAGCCCAAATTCGAATGGCATCCGTGATGTGACGCACCTCATTTGGCCGGAGGCGGCTTTTCCTTTCTTTCTGACGCGCGAGCCAGACGCGCTTGCGCAGATCGCGGGCCTGATCAAGCCGTCAACAGTACTGATAACGGGCGCAGTACGGGCGGCATCAGACGCCAACCCGCGTGACCAGCGCGCGTACAATTCGATCTATGTGATCGACCCTAATGGGTCGATCCGAGGCGTCTACGACAAGGTGCATCTTGTCCCGTTCGGCGAGTACCTGCCGTTCCAACGCGTGCTCGAACGGTTGGGTTTGATGCAATTGACGAAAGTAGTCGGCGGCTTTCTCTCAGGCGATCGCCGCCGCCCAATGGACGTTCTCGGCGCACCAAAAATGTTGCCACTGGTTTGTTACGAGGCGATCTTTTCTGGCGCTGCAGTGCCGCCGGGCGAGCGCCCGGGCTGGATGGTGAACGTCACGAACGATGGCTGGTTCGGAATCAGTTCCGGCCCGTATCAGCATTTCCAGCAGGCACGTGTCTTGGCGATCGCCGAAGGGCTGCCTTTGGTACGTGCAGCCAACACCGGCATTTCGGCGGTGGTTGACCCCCTCGGGCGCGTCATCAACTCGCTGCCTTTGGGACTCGAAGGCGTGCTCGATTCCCGGCTACCGGCCGCGATTGCACCGACACTTTACGCAAAGTACGGCAACTATCTCCTGGTTTCGGCGTTAATAATCAGTCTGTTAGTTGTGGGGCGACAACGATTTCGTGCGTAGGTTGCTTAACTGTCCACAGCATTCCGCAGGTTGCTGCATGAAAAACAGGCAACAAAATCACCTCTAAACAAAATACTCTCGGAATGTAGTGATACGAATTCCAATGACATCTATGACTAAGTTTACGGGGCGTCTCCCGATTACAAGGACCCGTGCATTGCGTTAGCGCCTTCACTCGTGACAACTATGCCTGAAATAGGGGCGGAGGACGCGATGGCAAAGAAGGCGCCGAACCCGATCGACAGACATGTCGGTTCGCGCGTCCGCATGCGCCGGATGATGCTGAGCATGAGTCAGGAAAAGCTGGGCGATGCTCTTGGGCTCACTTTCCAACAAATTCAGAAATACGAAAAAGGAACCAACCGCATTGGCGCAAGCCGGCTGCAGCAGATCGCGCATATCCTCCAGGTGACGGTTTCATTCTTTTTTGACGGCGCGCCCCATTCGTCGGGGCACACCGGCGGCATGAGCGAAGCGCCCTCGCCGGCCTACGTAGCCGACTTCCTTGCGACTTCCGACGGTCTGTCCCTGACCAAGGCCTTTATGCGCATTAGGAGCGGCAAGCTCCGGCGGCGCATCGTCGATCTCGTCGAACAAATCGCCGGTATCAACTGACCTAGGGGCATATCCCATCGTTTTGAGGCATCTGCCCAACGCTGCCCGCATCTTGACCTGCATCGCCGCCGCTGCAAGAACCACCCCCGACATGGCATGAGGCGGCAACGCAGCCGCGCCACGGGAGGAGTTGCATCGGTGGCTCACACGAATTTCCTTTTTACCAGCGAGTCAGTTTCGGAAGGTCATCCGGACAAGGTGTGCGATCAGATTTCTGACGCAGTGCTCGACGCGTTTCTGGAAAACGACATCAAGCTTGGCATCGCCGACGACAGTTTGGTGAACACGCGGCTCGGCTGCGAGACACTCGCAACAACCAATAAGATCGTCATCGCCGGCGAAGGACGCGGTCAGGCACCGTTGTTCCGCAAGCATGGCGACAAAGCCGTGGTCGACCGCGAACTCATTACCCAGATCGCACGCGATGTTGTGAGAGACATTGGCTATGATCAGGATGGCTTTTCGTATTACGGCGCGGACGTCGAAGTTCTCCTGCATGGCCAGTCGCCTGACATCGCGATGGGCGTGAATGCCAAGAAGAAGAAGGGCGGAGAGGAAGAAGGCGCCGGCGACCAGGGGATGATGTTCGGCTTCGCCTGCACTGAGAGCGAGGTCTACGAGAAGAACTCATTCATGCCGGCGCCGATCTATTTCGCGCACAAGATCCTCAAGGTTCTTTCGGAAAAGCGCCGTTCCGGCCAACTCTACGACCTGCAGCCCGATTCGAAGAGCCAGGTCACCATTCGTTACGTCGACGGTAAACCGATCGGGTGCACCAAAGTCGTTGTATCGACCCAGCACAATGCGCAGAGCCGCAATGGCAAGAAATATACGCCGGGCCTGATCAAGGAGATGATTTCCGACGCAGTGGAATCCGCGCTCCCGAATGGCTGGATGCCGAAGAAGCCATCCGACTTCCTGGTCAACCCGACCGGCAATTTCGTGATCGGCGGCCCTGATGGCGATTGTGGTCTTACCGGCCGCAAGATCATTGTCGACACGTACGGGGGCTACGCGCCTCATGGCGGCGGCGCGTTTTCCGGGAAGGATCCCACCAAGGTTGACCGGTCGGCCGCCTATGCTGCGCGCTATCTTGCCAAGAATGTCGTGGCCGCAGGTGTCGCGGAGCGCTGCACCATCCAGGTCGCCTATGCGATCGGCGTTGCGGACCCGATGTCGGTGCTGGTGGATACGCACGGCACCGGCAAGGTCGAGGAAAAGAAGCTCGAAAAAGTTTTGCCTGAGCTGTTCCGGCTCACGCCGACCAATATCCGGCGCACGCTCAAGCTGAACCGGCCAATCTACAAGCGTACGGCAGCCTATGGGCATTTCGGCCGCGCGCCCGACAAGGACGGCGGATTCTCCTGGGAGAGGACCGACCTCGCTTCGGCAATCCGCAGCGCGGTACGATAGACGCCGTTTCCGACACCGCTTCTTCGCACTAAGCTGACATCGCCGGGGTAAGCCCCGGCGATGTTGCTTAGGATCGCATGGCATTGCCGCAAAAACCGGAATCATCGGGACGCGCCACTTCCCGGCAGCACGGTGATGGCAAAAAAGCGCCAACGCGCGCGTTCTTCGGCCGCCGCAAGGGCCACGCACTCAAGCCGCGACAAGCTGCGCTTTTCGAGACCCTGCTGCCGAAGCTCACGCTCGACCTCGCCGCGCCTGCGCCGCCCGACCTCCGAACCTTGTTTGCAACTGCGGTCGGTGATGTGCACCTTGAGATCGGATTCGGCGGTGCCGAGCACCTGATTGCAGAGGCAAAGGCTCAGCCACAGATCGGATTCATAGGTACCGATGCTTTTGTCAATTCGATTGGCAAGGCACTGGTCGCTACTGACGACAATGCACTGGTCAATATCCGTCTTTATTTCGGCGACGCCAGCGAACTTATCGACTGGTTGCCGGACAAGATGCTTTCGCGCATAGACTTGCTTTATCCGGATCCCTGGCCGAAACGCCGCCACTGGAAGCGCAGATTTATTCAGGACCAAAATTTGGTGCGGCTCGCGCGCATTATCAAACCGGGCGGAGAGCTGCGATTTGCCACCGATATCGGCGACTATGCCGCCTACGCGCTCGCCCGTGTCCTGCGCTCAAAGGATTTCAAATGGACTGCGGAATGTGCCGATGACTGGCGTAAACCATGGGCTGGATTTTGCGGTACGCGTTACGAGGCAAAGGCCAAGCGCGAAGGGCGCAAGCCGGCCTATTTCATATTTGAGCGCAGATGACTATTCCCCGGTGCCCTGGCGCACTTGCCAAAACCTGACAACGCGCTGTGCCGTCGTCGCAGTCAGCCGCTCAAAATTTTCACGCGCTGCATCGAGCGATTGCGGCGAGGGTTTGGGGCCGGGGCGAGCTCTGAGAACGGCTCTCACAGTCGCCCATCCGAACCCGACGGCGCGCGCCAGGATCAGGACCGGGTCGGCGCGATCGCCGTTCATCAGCCGATCCACGACCTCGACCGGCACTGCGCAAATCGTTGCGAGCGCCGCTATCGTTTCTTCATATTTTCCGGCGCCCGCGAATTCGACAACATCGCTCTCGCCGAGTTTGCGTTCCTTATGCAGCGCGCGGACCGCGGCAAGCGCCGCTGTATAGTTGCGCGGCGCTGCCTTGGCGGCCACCTCGTCGGTGACCTGGGCGAGAATGCGCCGGATTTCTGACTGCGTTTCAGGTTTCGCTTTCGACAACAAACGTCTTTGCACCACGTCGCTCGCCTGCATCAGAAGTTGTCGAAACAGACGCGGCGGAATGTCGGTGCGCATTCCGACCTTTTCGGCCAGAACCCCGTCTTGTTCGGCACGCTTTACAAGCGCCGTGAATGCGTTCGTCGAGAACTGCGCATGAGGATTATTGGCGATCGAACGCGCAACATCGCGATTGCCGCGTTCCACCAAAATATCGGAAAGCGCTTCTCCAATTCCAAGCCGAGTGGACATCGCGAGCAAGTGCGCTTGGCTTTTGGTTTCCGCAATGTGCACCAAATCATTTTCGTCGATCCGTGCCTGCTTGAGAACGGGACCCGCGACTTCAATGTCGTCATTCCGTGCGAGCGTGCTCACAACGCCGGGCGGCGCATTCGGAACCGGCGCAATGCGGCGGGCGAGTTCAGCGAGCGCTTTTGCTTCGATCTCCTCGATCAGGCATCCGATAACATCATCGAACAGCGCGACGTGTTCGGCGTTGAAGCTGGGCACGCCGTCGAGAAATAAAGTGGTAATGCGGCGCAGCGTTTCCGCACGTTTTTCCAGCGAACCATGCTGGACGACGTCTTCCAGTTCCGGAAGCAGCGATGCGGGAACACTCATACAACGACCTGTAAAACGCTCAAAAAATCGCCTGGGTCGGAGGCTTTACGCAAATTTAAGGGCAGATTCTGAAGGAACGGTTAGTCGTTAACCCGCTTCGCGAGCCTTGCGCAGGCAGGAGAAATCGCTATATTTCCGTCGTTACTGACACCCTCATAACCGAACGGGTTTTGAGAGTGGGTCCTGCGGGGCCCGCTCTTTTTTGTTACCGGATGCCCAAAGGCGACACATTGCAGAACTTTGCGGCCAGCGCCGCAGCGGATGAACCACGGCTCATCACCGAGCCGGGAATTCCCGCGCGCGTCGCTGCGATCGTCGAGCCAATCTTGCAGCAGCTCGGTTACCGCCTCGTTCGCGTGCGCGTATCAGGCGCCGAGGGCTGCACCGTCCAGGTCATGGCGGAGCGACCCGACGGCACGATGACGGTCGAGGACTGCGAGATGGTGTCACGCTCGCTGTCGCCGGTCCTTGACGTAGCGGATCCAATAGACCGAGCCTATCGATTGGAGATTTCGTCCCCCGGGATCGATCGTCCGTTGGTGCGCAAGTCGGATTTCGAGCGCTATGCCGGACATCTTGCCAAGATTGAAACCGCTATCCCGTTCGAAGGCCGCAAGCGATTTCGCGGCGTGCTCGCCGGAACCGAAGGCGAAGCAGTGCGCATCCGCCGCGACGATGTTGCAGAAGGTGAACCGGCGGAAGTCCTGCTTCCAATCGACGACATGACTGAAGCCAAGCTCATCTTGACCGATGCGCTGGTGACGGAAGCGCTGCGACGAGAAAAATCCGCCAAGCGCGACGCCCGCGCGGCGCGGAGAGAATTACGACGCGAAGAGAGACATTCACGGCACCGGCCGCAAAGGTCTGCCGCTAAAGGAGGAGAATGAGCTATGGCTGTCAGCGCCAACAGGCTCGAATTGTTGCAAATTGCCGACGCGGTCGCACGCGAGAAGGCGATCGACCGCGGCATCGTGATCGCAGCGATGGAAGATGCCATCGCCAAGGCTGCTCGCTCGCGCTATGGCGCGGAAACGGACGTGCACGCCGAGATCGAGCCGAAAACGGGAGATTTGCGGTTGACCCGCCACATGCTGGTCGTGGAAGCCGTCGAAAATCCCTCCAACCAGATCACTCTGGAGGAAGCTCGCAAGCGCCACCCAGCCGCACAGGTTGGCGACACGATCGCGGATCCTTTACCGCCGCTTGAATATGGTCGCATCGCCGCCCAATCGGCCAAGCAAGTTATCGTCCAGAAGGTGCGTGAGGCCGAGCGCGACCGTCAGTACGCTGAATACAAGGATCGTATTGGTGACATCGTCAACGGCATCGTCAAACGCGTCGAATATGGGAACGTCGTTGTCGATCTAGGCCGAGGCGAGGCGATCGTCCGGCGTGACGAAATGCTGCCGCGCGAAGTTTTCCGGAATGGCGACCGTATCCGCGCCTACATCTACGATGTCCGGCGCGAACCGCGCGGTCCGCAGATTTTCCTGTCGCGCACGCATCCACAATTCACGGCCAAGCTGTTCGCGCAGGAGGTGCCGGAAATCTACGACGGCATCGTTGAAGTCAAGGCAGTTGCCCGCGATCCCGGATCCCGCGCCAAGATTGCCGTGATCTCCCGGGATTCCTCGGTCGACCCGGTTGGCGCCTGCGTCGGCATGCGCGGCTCGCGCGTGCAGGCCGTGGTGAACGAGCTGCAAGGCGAGAAAATCGACATCATTCCGTGGTCGCACGATATCGCGACGTTCGTGGTGAACGCGCTTGCCCCAGCCGAAGTAGCGAAGGTCGTGCTGGATGAAGACAAAGAGCGCATCGAGGTCGTCGTTCCGGACCAGCAGCTTTCGCTGGCGATCGGACGCCGCGGCCAGAACGTGCGTCTTGCCTCGCAACTCACCGGTTGGGACATCGATATCCTGACGGAGCAGGAAGAATCCGAACGTCGTCAAGCGGAGTTCGAAAACCGTACCAAAGTCTTTGTCGAGGCGCTCAATCTCGACGAAGTCGTCGGCCAGCTGCTTGCCTCGGAAGGCTTCGGCTCAATCGAGGAGCTCGCGCTCGTCGATGAAAAAGAAATCGCGGGCATCGAAGGTTTCGACGCGGATACGGCACGCGAGCTGCAGGAGCGCGCGAAAGAATATCTGGCACAGCAGGAAGCCGAGCTCGATGACAAGCGCAAGGCGCTGGGCGTCGAAGACGCGCTCAAGGACGTCCCCGGAGTTACCACCAAAATACTGGTGGCGTTGGGCGAAAACGGCGTCAAAACGGTCGAGGATCTGGCGGGCTGTGCCACTGACGATCTGACTGGCTGGACCGAGCGCAAGGACGGCGAGAGCAAGCATGAGCCAGGCTTCCTCGACGGTCTCGGTATTTCACGCGAGGATGCCGAAGCTATGATTATGCAAGCTCGCCTGAAGGCGGGCTGGGTTACGGAAGCCGAACTCGCTCCGCCTCCGGCGGAAGAAGCGGCTGAAGAGCCTGCGCAGCCCCAAGCCTGACGGAGTTGACCCGACGATGCTGGCCATTGCGCAGAATGAGCTCGACCACGGAGCGACGAGTGTCGCCGCCGGTACCGAGCGCACGTGCGCGTTGACCCGCGAAGTCAGGCCAGTTTCCGAACTGGTGCGCTTTGTCATAGGGCCGGCGGGTGAGGCCGTTCCCGACATCAAGCGTAAATTGCCCGGCCGCGGCATCTGGGTCACGGCGACGCGCGCGGCAATCGCCGACGCCGCCGAGCGCAACGTGTTTGCGCGTGGCTTCCGGAGAGAGGTCCGCGTCCCCCCCGATCTGGTCACGCAAACTGAAGGTCTGTTGGAGCGCGCGGCACTCGACGCGCTGGCCATCGCCGGCAAAGCCGGCACGGTTGTCAGCGGTTTTGCCAAGGTTGAGGCGGCGCTCGGCGGGGACGACACCTTGGCGCTGATCCATGCCGCGGACGCGGCCGATGATGGCAAACGCAAGCTTGCCGGAGCCTTGCGGCGCAATACTCCCGGCAAATCGCGCGAATTTGCCGTCATCGATACGTTTACCGGCGCCCAATTGGATTTGGCATTGAGCCGCCCAAATGTGGTACATGCAGCCCTGCTTGCCGGGCCCGGAAGCGAGACATTTCTCGCACGCGCGGCGCGTCTGACGCGCTTTCGGACCGGTTTTTCGCCCGATGCAGTTAGCGCGCATGCGCCGACGGACGGCGCACAAGGACACAGTACGGAATGAGCGAGACAAAGAACCCCGGCGAAAAGAAACTTAGCGTCTCCGGCAAGACGCTGACGCTCAAGCCTCGTTCCGAAACGGGAACAGTGCGCCAAAGCTTCAGCCATGGCCGCAGCAAGCAGGTCGTCGTCGAGAAGGTCAAACGGCGCGCAGTTGGAGGGGAAACGAAGGCAGAAGCCCCGCCCGCACCCGAACCCAAGAAGCCGGCTGGCAAGGTGGCTGGAGCTGGAGCTCCGACTCCCAGCCGTACCCCGGCGCAGGCCGAAACCACACCCAAGCCGAAATCAGGCGTGGTCCTCCGCACACTGACTGAAGAAGAGCGGAGCGCCCGCGCCCATGCACTCGCCGACTCGCGTGTGCGTGAGGCCGAAGAGCGCAAAATTGCCGAGGAAGAGGCGCGTCGCCGCGCCAGTCGCGCATCGGTCGACCGCCACGAGCGTGAAGCCGCTGACGCCCGCAAGCGCGAGGAAGAAGAGCGTCACAAGCGCGAGGAGGAAACAAAGCGCAAGGCCGGCGAAGTTGCCAAAAAGCGCCTCGGCGAGGACGAAACACGCCGTCTTGGCGGACCTGGCGGCCGCATGGCGATTGAAGTCGAGGATGATGAGGCGCCGCGCTCGCGTCGCCCCGGTGGCGCCGGACGTCCCGCGACGGCTCCGCGTCCTACGCCGCGCGCCGGCGGCGAGAAGCAGCGTGGCCGTCTCACACTGGTCACTGCGCTGCGCGCCGACGAGGTGCGTGAGCGCTCCGTCGCTTCGTTCCGGCGTCGCACGCAACGACTCAAGGGCGTCGCCTCCAGCGAACCGAAAGAAAAACTGGTTCGCGAGGTGACGATCCCTGAGGCGATCACCATCCAAGATCTTGCCAATCGAATGTCCGAACGGGCGGTCGATGTCATCCGCCTGCTCATGAAACAAGGCCAGATGGCCACGATCAACGACGTGATCGACGCCGACACCGCCCAGCTCATCGCCGAGGAAATGGGCCACAGCGTGCGCCGCGTGGCGGAGGCCGACGTCGAAGAGGGCCTGTTTGACTCAGCCGACGAACCGGCGCGACTCACACCGCGGGCGCCCGTTGTCACCGTCATGGGCCACGTCGACCACGGCAAGACGTCGTTGCTCGACGCCATCCGCTCGTCCGAAGTCGCTGCCGGCGAAGCCGGCGGCATCACGCAGCATATCGGCGCCTATCAGGTGACGGCCCCCTCCGGCGCGAGGATTACCTTCATCGACACGCCCGGCCACGCCGCCTTTACGGCCATGCGTGCGCGCGGAGCGAAAGTCACAGACATCGTCGTGCTGGTCGTGGCCGCTGATGACGGCGTCATGCCGCAGACAGTGGAAGCGATCCATCATGCCAAGGCAGCAAAAGTCCCGATCATCGTTGCCATCAACAAGATCGACAAGCCAGATGCAAAGCCCGACCGGGTACGCACCGATCTTTTGCAGCACGAGATCCAGGTCGAATCCATGGGCGGCGAGGTGGTGGATGTCGAAGTGTCCGCCACCAAGAAAACCAATATCGACCGGCTGCTCGAAATGATCGGGCTGCAGTCGGAAATTCTCGACCTCAAGGCAAATGCCGATCGCGCGGCCGAAGGCACGGTCATCGAAGCAAAGCTCGACCGTGGCCGTGGCCCGGTTGCGACTGTGCTTGTCCAGCGCGGCACCCTGCATCCGGGCGATATCGTCGTTGCCGGCGCCGAATGGGGCCGCGTGCGGGCTCTCGTGTCCGATACGGGCGAACCGGTTCAAAGTGCCGGACCCTCGACGCCTGTTGAAGTGCTCGGATTCTCAGGCACGCCCGACGCCGGTGACCGGCTGGCCGTCGTCGACAGTGAAGCGCGCGCCCGCGAAGTGACCGACTACCGTGCGCGCCAGAAACGCGAAAAAACAGCGGCGCGTGCCACCGGGATGCGCGGTTCGCTCGAGCAGATGATGGCACAGGCCAAGACCTCGGGCCGCAAGGAATTCCCGCTGGTGATCAAGGCCGATGTGCAGGGCTCTGTTGAGGCTATTATCGGCGCCCTCGACAAGCTCGGGACCGAGGAGGTAGCAGCCCGCGTTCTGCACGCTGGTGTCGGCGGGATTTCGGAATCCGACGTGACGCTGGCGGAAGCTTCGGGTGT
>Ga0310811_10001527_pt1 | contig 28912 bp, 29 predicted proteins | sample YCmetagenome_FD_207642 | JGI IMG/M metagenome (GOLD analysis project Ga0310811, IMG submission 207642) | Soil microbial communities from experimental microcosm in Duke University, North Carolina, United States - YC | ecosystem: Engineered > Artificial ecosystem > Soil microcosm > Unclassified ...
CTCTTATGAGAGGAGCCGGACACGCATCGTCTGGACAACCAATTTCGACCAGCTCGTCACCCGGAACTCAAATGGAACGAGGGTGTCGGCACACGCCTCGATTGAGGAGATGACCGGTCCAACAAGTGTATCAGTTCCGGAGCGCCAAGTGGTCCAGCCGGAGGGGTTCACTCCACGCCCGGGTCCGTTCTCAGAGGGAATTACAGGGCAATTGCTTGCCGCAGATGACGTTGCCCATGTAGGTCGCGATGGCAAATCCGCCACGCTTCAAAGCAGATCACCAAGGAGGTAGGGCCGCTAGGGATAGCTTTGACATAGGATAGCCCCCTATGCTAAATGCCTACCGGATGGCCCACACTACCCGTGAGAAGCAGAAGCTGCTGAGCCGCGCTCGCCGGATTAGAGGCCAGGTCGAGGCGCTCGAGCGTGCCCTCGAAAGCGAGGTGGGCTGTGAGCAGATTCTCCATCTGATCGCGGGCGTGCGCGGCGCGATGGCCGGGCTCATGGCGGAAGTGGTCGAGGACCATGTTCGAAATCATCTGGTCGATGCCGAGAAACATCCGGGAGCGCTCAATGCGGAAGCTGCTGAGCAACTCATGGATGTAATTAGAACGTACGTGAAATAGGGGACCGCCGTGAGCGAAGCTGAGGCACGGAGGCCTGCCGCAGGTCACAGTCATGTCTTTCTGGGCAAAGGCCACGAACGCTCCGAACAACGAAGTTGGGCCGTCATCCGGCTCTGCGGCGCGATGATGATCCTAGAGATTGTCGGGGGCCTCGTGTTCGGCTCGATCGCCCTTGTGGCGGACGGTCTGCACATGTCCACACACGCAAGTGCCCTGCTTCTGGCGGCTCTGGCTTACAGATATGCCCGAGAGCATGCGCATGATCTGCGCTTCTCATTCGGGACCGGAAAGCTGGGCGATCTGGCGGGGTTCACCAGCGCCATCGCGCTGGCAATGATCGCCTTGCTGATCGGCTACGAGGCCGTCTCACGCCTGTTCGCCCCTATCCCGATCCACTTCAGCGAGGCAATTGCAATTGCCGTTCTGGGGCTTCTGGTGAACGTCGCATCTGTCTGGCTGCTAAGCGGCGGAGAACATCATCATGGGCATGGTCATCATCACTCGCATGGCCATGACCACGAGGATTCAAAGCTTGTCTTCATCGGCCGGGATCTCGACGCTGACGAACTCAAGGCCGGGTTCGCGGCCTGCGTCGCCTGACGGAGCGAAGCCATGTCGCTCGCCGAACCGCCCGTTCGACTTCCTCCATCTATCGAGACATCCTTCGATGCCGGCGTCACCGGCGCTGTTTTCTCGACCTCCGGCTTGCTTGCTATTGCGCTAGGTGACGGAACCATGCAGCGCCTTGGCGCCAGCGGCTTTTTTGCTGCCACGCAGGTCTCACGCTCGACATCGAAGGGCGAGGCTTCATTACCGGCGGGGATGACGGCAGGTTGGTCCGCATGGCGGGAGACGGCGGCCTCACGGAACTGACGCGCGCGCCAGGACGACAGATCGATGTGCTGGCAGTTTCCCACGCCGCGAAGGCACTTGCGGCGGGCGTTGGCCGGGAGGTGCGGCTTCTCGACGCGAATGGTAAGGTGCGCGCTTGTGCGTCCGACCATCCGAGCAGTGTGTCCGGGCTTGCGTTTAATCCCAAGGGCAAGCGCCTCGCGGTCGCGCATTATGGGGGCGTGACCCTGTGGTGGACTGCGACGCTTGGGCAAACTCCAAAGAGGCTCGCGTGGCGCGGATCGCATATCGGCGTGTCCTGGAGTCCAGATGGCAGTTACCTGATGACTGCGATGCAGGAATGTGAGCTGCACGGTTGGCGCGTGGCCGACGGAAGCGACTTTGCTATGCGGGGTTACGCGGCCAAGGTGCGATCCATGGATTGGCTCGCCAACCCGCCGACCCTGGCCACATCAGGGGCGGATTGCGTGGTAGCCTGGCCGTTTTCCGGGTCAGGACCGCAGGGCAAGCCGCCCGTGGAAATTGGCCAGGGAATCGGCCGGCTGGTCACGCAGGTGGCTGTCCATTCTACTCGTCCCCTCGTCGCGACCGGGTTTGATGACGGCGGCGTTGCAATTTGCGAGGTAACGACGGATCGAGAAAGCAGGGCGATTCGGCTCCGCCCTGCCGATGGTTACCGAATATCAGCCCTGGCCTGGTCGCACGATGGTGCACGCCTAGCCGCGGGAACCGATGGCGGCACGGTCTCACTATTCGACCTCGCACCGCGTGGTGCATCCTAAAGGCTCTAGTATTGGTCCCACCCCGGCTGCGCACGACGTTCGAAGCCGCTATGATCAGCGGAGGGGTGTAGGAGGAGACTGATTTGCCGGATGACCAGGACCGGAGAGAGGCTCTTGAGAGGGCCGAGGTGATCTGCCGCGCCCGCGGCGGCAGGCTTACGCGGCAGCGCCGGGTGGTCATGCGTAAGCTGCTAACGGCAACCCGCCCGCTAACGGCCTATGAACTGCTTGATCTCGTTCGGCCAGAGGATGCTGCCATCACGCCCGCGAGCATCTATCGCAGCCTGGACTTCTTGGTTGAGGCGGGTCTGGTGCACCGGCTGGATAGCAAGCGATCTTTTGTCGCGTGCAACAATCCCGACCATCCACATGCTGTCCAATTTCTGATTTGCCGCGAATGCGGCATTGTCGTGGAGGCCGAGGATAAGCTGATCGAGCGGGCGGCCGAGGATCTGGGTGAGCGCCATGGCTTCACGCTTGAACACCGCAGCGTGGAGCTCTCCGGCCTGTGCGGTATTTGCCGGACGAGTGACGCAAGTGGACCCCCCGCCGGAGCTGCGTCACGTTCCTGACCGGGCTGCTTCAGCAACCCGGTCGTCAACGGGAAGGCCTCAGCCGTGGCAGGTGCAGCCGGCGTGCTCGCAGCCGGTGCCGGTCTTATGGTGATCCGCGCACGGTTCACCGCAGAGATGCGCCCGTCTCGCTGCACACCCTTATCCACGCTCACGACGCAAACGCAGTCGCTGCGCGCACTTTTAACATGATAGGCATGGGTGGGCGAGGCGAACAACTCGATTTTCGTCAGGCAGCCATTACCTGGAGGTGATTTGCAGTCCCCGGAGCACGAGAAATGACTGCGCCTTGCTTACATCAGTCCCGAAGATCTAAAGGTTTCTCAGGGCGCAAAGGGCCTGAACCGATAGGCGCTTCACCGTGGGAGAAGCACGGAACACCATGGATTTTTTGGCAGTCTCATCGAATTCTCAGTGGTATTCCATTCTGCACCGCCCAGGCGTCTTTCTCGGACATGAAGGGGCCGATGCAGGGCTTGCCGTCGCTGACAAGATAGAAGCCATCATAACGCACACGACGAGAGTCCTTGGAAATCCACTCGATCTGCATACGTGGGCGAGTTTCCTGCTGAATCTCGGTATCCTTGCTGAGTAGCATCTTCATGCAGCGCCTTCTTTCGGTTCGTTCTGACAAAGGATATGCGTACAGATCAGTGTCCAATGTGACGATTATGCGGCCGATTTCTCCTTAGCGTAAGCCGCCGCGACAGCCTGAGGGCCTAGCGGCTCTCAGTTTCTTTACGAAATGACGCGGAGATTCGATTTTATATCAAAACCGTCTTGAAAAGAATCGTGGTGCTATCATCATCAATGGTGATCACGGCAGACTCGATGACGCCAACTTCTGTGAACTCGTGCATGGGTGGTTCTGCCGGTCGCCTTTCGGCCGTGAACACGCGTCCTGCCGAGCCGTGTTCGGGGTCTCTGGAGTCATGTGTTCACAGTGTGCCTGGGGCATTTTGGAGGGGGTGGGAGAGCGTGTTAACGCTCTCCCACAGCCCGCTCATTGAGGACCCACCGCCTAGTCCAACAAGCGGCGAGTAAAGGATATCAAAGCGCGGATCCGGCTGCATCATTAAAATGCGCCTTTGTCCGAGCGCCTTTCTTTCTTCGCCGTTCGGTCTTCGACTTTGGCGGCCTCACGAGGTAGAAATTTCTATTCCGCGAGAGATGCCAGGGGCAGAGGGCATTCAGTCGGCACGTGATTTTGTCGCGGAGCAGTCCGTGACGCGCGGCATGATTGCGGATCTGAACGTGCATTGGGACATCGGTGCGGATGGCGAGGCGAAGCCGCACGCGCATGGAATGCTGGCGACGCGTGCGGTCGGGTCAGAGGGATCCGGGACGAAGGTCCGGGAATGGAACCGGACGGATCTCTTGCGGGAGTGGCGAGAGCGATGGGCCTTTCTCTCCAATGAGCGACTGGCAGAGCTGAGGCTGGATCTGCGGATCGACCATCGCTCTTATGCGGCGCAGGGGATCGAGCTTGAGCCGCAGAACAAGATCGGATCCGCAGGCGGCGGCGCGAGGACCGTGGCGAGGAAGCCGAGCGGGCGGCCGAGTACGAGGAGATCGCACAGCGGAATGGCGAGCGGATCATCGCCGAGCCGGAGCGGGTGCTGGAGGCAATCACCCGACAGCAATCGACCTTCACGCGGCGCGATCAGGTGCGGTTCGTCAACCAGCACACGGTGAACGAGGATCAGCTGGCGATGGTGACGGCGACGATGGAGGCCCTGCCGGAGCTAGTCCGGGTCCGGGTGGACCTTCTATCGGTGGCGCAAACAATATGACGGGATGAACCGCGACCAGCTGCACGATCTGAAGGAACTCCAAAAGAAGAACGAGCAGCTGCGCAAGGCGGTGGCCGACCTGACATTGATAAGCGGCGCGCCAGGAAAATACGGCGACCTGATTGCGGTATCATAACAAATAATCGACTACCTATTATGGGTAGGGTCCATTAAAAAAATACCCTAAAAGGGTCAATCGGCAAATTGTAACAAAGATTTACAAATGATGGAAAATCGATTTTTTCCCCTGTTGACATTGTCTAAATCGACGCACTACTCATTCTAAACTGCGCTGGTCTCTAAGGAACGATTGTGATTGTCCAGTCACCTCCAGTCATACATATGGCAGGGAATTGACGGTCCACAGTCATTGCGACACAGGTATAACGTGACATAGATTATGTGACCAGATATGTGACAATTTTTGCAATGGGGTCCGGATGCGAGACCTCGTGCCAAGCAATCGGACGTTTATGGAACGCGGCTTAGAGCTCCTTTCAAAGTCGCCCTGCCAACGCGCGCAGGCAGATAAGCAAGCGAGTGAGGTGAGGGCATGGTGGACGTCGAGCCTTCGTTCATAACGAATGATGAGCCGTCGGAACCTGTAGAACCATACGAAACTGCCCTCGATCACCAATCGGTGGAGGCCAAGCTTGACGCTGGTCAAGCGGTCCCATCGGTCGATGCGCAGTTCGATGCGACGGCGCAGGCAGACACTTCTATGAGGATCGGCTATATGCGAGCGTCTAAGGCAGACGGTTCACAGGTGATCGACCTGCAGCGCGAGGCTCTGATCGCCGCCGGAGTCTCTGCATGCGACCTCTATGAGGACCTTGCCTCCGGTCGACGGGACGATCGACCTGGCCTTAACAGATGCATCAACACCCTCCGCAGAGGCGACACACTGATCGTTTGGAGACTCGATCGCCTTGGTCGCGATCTGCGCCATCTCGTTAACCTAATGCATGCCCTCACCCACCGCGGCATCGCCTTTAAGGTGCTTGCCGGCGATGGAGCGGCGATCGACACCACAACCGCCGATGACAAATTGGTGTTCAGGATCTTCGCCGCACTGGCAGAGTTTGAACGTGCACTGATTGTCGAACGCACCAGGACGGGTCTCGTCGCGGCCCGCGCCCGCGGCCGGAGTGGTGGCGCACCCTTCAAGATGACGGCGGCGAAGCTACGACTAGCACAGGCTGCAATGGGAAAGCCTGAGACGAAGATCGCGCCGCTCTGCCGGGAACTGGGCATCACCCGGCAGACGCTCTACCGTCATGTCGCTCCCGATGGCTCGCTCCGCGAGGATGGTGCCAAGCTGCTCGGCCGGCATCTGTAAACTATCGCCCATGCCGTGCGGTCATGCTTTTCCAGGCACCGGGCACAGGTATTTGGGCGTGTCAACGAGTGCCCGCTTGAATTGCTTCTGGTCACTCGATCCAGGGAGTTGTGCTCGATAATGGCGCACGCTACGGCTCGAAGATCTGGTTGGATACCGGCGTTAACCTCGTTCTTGTCATTATTGAGATTGAGATTCCGATATAATGATCGAGCATGGCTCGTTGGCATAGAGTGACCTCTGCCTTATTGGCGTAGGCTGATTGTGGATGAAGGACAGACCTATGGATGGAGATGCGCGGGCAGCTGTTGCGGCCGATGATAAGCTCGCCTACGAGCCCACTGCTTCGTCTGGGCCGAGCACAACTTCCACAGACGCTCAGACCAGCGCAGGCCCTTCGAAATCGAGCTTCCCACCACCTGCGGAGACGCCGACTCAGCTGGGACCGCACGGCATCCGCTTCGATATCAATCACGGCGCACGCGTGCTGCTACCCAATCGCGCCGAAGGCGCTTGGCGGGTCAGGTTGCGCGATGTCGATACCAGCAATATCTTGTTTGACAGCGACAACAAGGGCGCCTTCGTTCGCTCTGCGAAGCGCTTCTTCGTCCGTTTTGGAATCGATGTGTGGAATGTCGACGCATCCGGCGCCGCGACGCATGTGTTTAGCCATGAGTATGACGCGCGCGGCAAGGAAGTGCTGATCCACTTCCCGGTTGGCACGCTCGGTGACACAATGGGCTGGTTCTCCTATGCCAATCGCTTCGCCGAGGTCTATGGCGCGCGTGTCACCTGCGCAATGTCCGGGCTCATCATCCCGCTGCTGAAGGGCGCCTATCCGCATCTGCGGCTGGTGACACACGAGCAGGTGGCGGAGCAGAAGCTTTCGGACACCGCCTATGCCACCTATTGCCTCGGGCTGTTCTTCGACGACATCGCCTCGGAGTGGCAACCGACGGATTTCCGTCATGTCGGGCTGCACCGCACGGCGGGCTATATTCTGGGCGTTGATCCGACCGAGGAGGTGCCGCGCCTCGCGCTACCGGACGAGAGCCGGCCGATTGACGAGCCCTATGTCTGCATAGCGGTCCAAGCCTCGACCCATTGCAAGCACTGGACGAACCCGCACGGGTGGCGAGAGGTCACAGCCTTCCTCAGTGGACGCGGCTTTCGCGTCATCTGCATCGACCAGAAGGCCGTGAATGGTCAGGGGATAGTGTGGAATACCATTCCGCATGGCGTGGAAGACGAGACGGGAGACCGACCGCTAGCGGAGCGCGCGCGGTGGCTGCGCCATTGCACAGCCTTCGTGGGATTAAGCAGCGGTCTTTCCTGGCTTGCGTGGGCGGCAGGCTGCCCGGTGGTGATGGTCAGCGGCTTCACCCACCCCAACAACGAGTTCGATACGCCGTATCGCGTGATCAACTGGCACACCTGTAACAGCTGCTGGAATGACGTGCGGCACCGCTTCGACCACAAGGATTTCCTCTACTGTCCGCGCCACAAGGGTACCGACCGGCAGTTCGAATGCACCCGGCTCATAACAGGCAAGCAGGTGATCGGTGCGCTGAAGCGAATTCCCACGATCGCCGCGATGGGCTGACGTTTGAACGTGCCTTGGTCTTCCAGACTTCGGCTGGTGGCGTAGATGGCTTCAGCGACCGAAACCTCGCCCGACCATTGGTTGCGCTATACCCGTACGGTGCGTGAAGTTGCGGGTGACCGTCGTGACAATGTTGGCAGGAGGATAAATCAGCATGTCGCACCGGCATTAGCCACCTCCCTGTAACTTCAGCATGAGCCAGAGCGCTAGCAGTATTTTGGCAGTTCTCGTTGGAGCGTGAGTCGTTGGGTTTTGCAGGCGTGGTGAAACTCTACAACCATTCCTAATGCCAGCAACTGTCATGCAGACCGTCACACAATCAACGTTATATTAATCTATTCCGCAACGATTATGGAACGCTATGAATAGATTAAGTGACATGTGGACTGTGACCACGCAATGCGAAAAGTTCTGAAAACACCGAGAAGCCGGAGGATGTAGCAAACACATATTAGACGGGTAGCAGGCTAACATGTTGCTCTTTTAGCGGACGTGCAACGTTTTGTTACAATTGGTTGATTGACCATTTTGGTGTATTTTTTTTAATAAACATATTCACACGAGGCAGTCGCTATCTGGCTATGATACAGCAACCCGGTTACCTCAGTTACCCGTCGTTGCGATTGTCAAAGCACCTGGTGCTTACAAACCGTAGATGGAGTGCCGCCTGTCATGAAATTGACTTGGGTCGTAGTGCCCGGCGGAATATCGGCGGAGAGGGTCAGTGGCTTTGCCCACCTAACAAGCAAGCTTCCAACGTCGCTCCGGGTCATGGGCGAGCACGCGTATAATAGCTACTGGCAGGACCCGCAGGGGCGCTTCGATCATAAGGATTTCTGGAATTCTCGCGTCATACTGGAGCATCGCTGTGGTTTGAACGCATCCGCCTGATCAAGAGCAATCATAGAATTTTGACCATCCCGCGTGTTCCGCTTTCGGGGAACGTGCCACGTCTACTGCTGATCCCAGCTCTCCGACAATTCTGACCGTCGAAGGAACGACACGATGACGACCTATACTGTTAGCTCTGGCGTGACTAGCAGCGGGCTCCTCATTTCGGCCGGGAGCGTTGAATACGTTCTTTCGGGCGGCACGGCGACAAATACCACGGCCTATGGGGAGGTACTCGTCTCCTCCGGTGGTGTTGCGAACTCCACAATAGTCGAGTCCGGCGGCGTGCTCATCGGCAATCTCACCGCAAGCGGCACCGTGGTGGAAAATCACGGCCTTGAGCAACTGGGGGGTACCGCCGTCGACATCGACACTATCGTGTCCAGCGGCGGTGTTCAGTGGCTGAACACGAGCGCCCTAGCCAGCAACACGACGCTGAGCGGCGGCACGCAGATCCTCGGCGGGGTGACCTCCTCGATACCATTTGGCGTCCAATCGGCCACAGGGGGAACTGCGATTGGGAACGTCGTTGACGCCGGAGGCAAGGAGTTCGTCGGCACCGGAGCCACAGCGAGCGGCACGGTCCTGAACAGTGGCGGCCAGCAGCAAGTCGGAGGCTCGACAACCTGGGATTACTATTACGGAGTGTCATCCGGTACCACGGTGGTTATGTCGACCAATCTCAGTGGCGGCCTTGCCTCCGACACCACCGTCAACAGCGGCGGTGACCAGATTGTGTCATCTGGCGGTACGGCGATCGGAACTACCCTATACGGTGAGGAACAGGTCGTATTGGGTGGTATCGCATCCGCCACGACGATCGAAGCAGGCGGCGCGCTCCTCGCGGGCAGCAGCACTGTAAGCGGCACGGTGGTGCTGAGCCGTGGCCTAGAGCAGCTTGGCGTCGCTACCGTCGATAGCGGCACCACCGTATCTGTTGGCGGCACCCAGTGGCTATATCAGGGCGCCTCGGCCACCGATGCGATACTGAACGGCGGCATACAGGTCATCGGCGGCCTTACCTCGTCGACCGCATTTGGCGTCCAATCGACCACAGGTGGAACGGCGACGGGTACCGTCGTCAACTCCGGGGGCGCCGAATACGTCGGCACCGCCGCTACGGCGACGGACACGGTCGTCACCAGCGGCGGCACGCAGCAAGTCGGCGGTTCGACGGAATGGAGCTATTATTATCAAGTCTCGGCCGGGGTATCCGGGTCGACGATGTCGACAAATCTTAGTGGCGGCATTGTCTCCGGAACCGTCCTCAGTGCCGGTGCGGCGCATGGCAGCGGTGCCGAGACGACACAGATCGTCGGCTCCGGCGGCACTGCAATCGATACCGCCCTGGAAAGCTTCGCGGTGCAGCGTGTGTCCGCCGGCGGTGTGGCGAGCGGCACCACGATTGACTTTGGCAATGTGCAAGCGGTGGCGTCTGGCGGCTCCTCGATTAGCGCTGTGGTGAACAGCGGCGGGCTTGAGCAGGGCGGCGGGACCTTCACCAGCACCACGGTGAACAGCGGTGGTGTTGAAGCTATCGATAGCGGTGGCACTGCAGTCAATGTAACGCTGAGCGGCGGCACACAGATTGCCGGCGGCATCCAGTCGTCGACGCTCTTCGGTCAAGGATCAGTAGCACCCGAAACGGCATCCGGCACCATCGTGAGCGCCGGCGGTATCCAGTATGTCGGCTCCGGCGGCAATGTGACGGCAACGACCGTCGGCAGCGGTGGCACCGAGCAGGTCGGCGGCACCACGACCTTTGCCTATGATTACACGCCAGGTGCGACAATCTCGGTCAACCTCGACGGCGGCGTTGCCAGCGGCACCACGGTGGATGGTGGTGGCACTGAGATTGTGTCCTCGGGTGGCGCGGCTGCAGGCGTCACGCTCTCCGGGGGAACGCTCGACATCCTGTCCGGTGGCTCGGCCACTGGCGGCATCACCTTCGCCGGCACCGGCGGTGCGCTCGACGTCGCCGCCCCGAGCCTGGGCGCGACGATCTCGGGCTTCGCGACCGGCGACACGATCGATCTGGAGAATGTCGCCTTCACTGGGGCCACCTCCGCCACAATCACCGGCGGCGTGGCGACGATTACGGAAGGTGCCACCACCTACACACTGAATTTTGCCAGCGCCGACGATGGTGACACCCTCTATACCGTCAGCGACGGCACCAACGGCACAGATGTTGTGCTATGCTTCTATCCTGGCACACGCCTCTCCACACCCTCGGGCGAGACCGCGGTCGAGGCTCTACGTCCCGGCGATCTCGTGCGCACGATGAATGGCGATCTGCCCGTGCGTTGGATCGGCGAGAGCCATGTTTCAACGCGTTTTGCAGACCCGCTGCGTACTTTGCCGATCCGCATTAAAGCTGGTGCTTTGGCAGATGGCATTCCCGTGCGTGACCTGCTGGTCTCACCCGACCACGCGATTTTGTTGGATGGCATTCTGGTCCAGGCCAATGCGCTGGTGAATGGCGTCTCTATCGTTCGCGAGCGGAACGTGCCGGAATGTTTTACCTACTACCATGTCGAGTTGGCCACGCATGAGTTGCTGCTGGCCGAAGGCACGCCCGCGGAAAGCTTCGTAGACAATGTCCATCGCATGGCGTTCCACAACTGGGACGAACACGAGGCGCTCCATCAGGATGCGTCTCCGATCGCAGAGATGAGCTATCCGCGTGCCCTATCCCATCGGCAGGTGCCGATCGACATGCGATCGCACCTCACTGTGCGGGCACGGTGTCTTTTCGAGAGGGTTGGGCAGCAAGCAGCGTAGTCTCCCATCGCGGTGCACGGCTTGTCTGGGTCATTGCCTTGTAGCATTCCGTGCCGACATTGCTGGCTCGCTAAGCGAGCGATGTCGGCATGGCAGTGCGATGGTCGCAGAACGACTAAGAATCATAGTGAAGTAAATCATCTCCACGCTTCTATATAGAGAGACCGGCACCACCAAAGGCGCCACTTACTCCGAACTGTGCGCATCGAGTTTTTCCGGTGTAATCGGACCGGTCATGCAACCTCGCTGTCAACTAAGCCGCCAACGCACAGGTGACCGCTCGTGTAATCTAACTCGCATGCGAATATGTGAGTCTAGAATTATGACAATAGGAATCACGCGAGAGAATGACGACGCAACCTATTGCATTGCCTTATCTCTTCAGGTAGTAGATTACTCATAGTTAATTTCAAATTGAGCCATGTGGACGCCACCCGGCGTCAGAGGCCTTGAGCCAAGTTGTGGAGGGTTGCGTTATGAGTGGAACAACGACGGTATCGGGAGGTATTGTCCCGCAAAACTTCTCAGACGCGAGTGGCTCGACCAGCGCGTTTTCAAACTACTTTACCGCCACGACAATTTTGTCGGCGGTGTCGGTAAGCGGCGCCACCTCCGTAACCGGATCAGCCGTCATCACCAATTCGAGCCTGGCGGTAACCATCTCCGGCGCATCCGTCATCGACGATGCGGCTCAAAATGGTGGCAGCTCAATTACCACCACAAGTCCGGCGGCGGTATTTGCATCGCAAAATGACACGATTTCGGCCGCAAGTGGATCGACCACGTTATTTGGCGCGTCTTCCCAGCAAACCACCTTTGCCGTAGGAGGCACTGGCAACTCGATTGTTGGTGGGTCTGGATCCATTTGGGGCGTGGCGTCCGGCGACAACAGCACTCTTGTTGGCGGGTCGGCCGTAAGCCTATTTACAGTCACAGGCTCTAACAACTTAGTTGTCGCCGGGTCGAGTGGCACGACGGGCGTTGATTTGTCGAGCACGACGGGTCCGGAGCAAGTCACAACGAATCCTCTCGGCAATTCGGGCACGTTGGTGGCTACACTCGGTAGTGGTGCCGATACAGTCATTGCGGGCGGGGGCGCATCAACCATTACCGCCGGCTCTGGCCAGGACGTCTTTGGTTTTGTCGATGGCCATGCGGGCGGGACTGTCGTCATACTCGGATTCAATGCAAGTGACAATATCGCCTTCGGTGGTTACGGCTATTCGGCAACTAATGTTCCCACTGAAACAGTGACCAGTGGCGGCGATGTCATGACCCTCTCGGATGGCACAACGATTCTCTTTGCGGGCCTTGATCACAAGCTGTTCTGAGGCGCATCAACACTCGGGATGAGTGCATGTTGGTGGCGTTGGGCAAGGCCGCCTGCGTTGCGGGCGGCCTTTGCACAATGTCGAGGTGGCGGCCAACCATTCCAAGGTGAGAGTTTGGCTGTCGCGCTGTTTGGAAAAAAGCACGACAGTCACTACTGGCTAGGAAAGCGCTTACTTTGTAGTACACGCTGCGTCTGGAATGCAGAGTAGAACATGCACTTTCGGTGACGATCGCCATTGGAGACGGTCCGTCGGCCACGGTCTCAATCAAACAGTTGCAATGGGCTGCGCACAACTTTGTAACAGCCGGGTGATGTTATGCTGGATCGTCTGAAGGCGATGCAGGTTTCCGGAAGGTTAGATGCTGCCGAGGCAACTTTCCGGCGCATGCGTGATGTGGCACCCGATATGGTGCACGCATGGCTCGGGCTTGGTTACTGCTCGAGCCTGAAAGGCGACGCAGAAACGGCGTTGGAGGCCTTTACGAAAGCGGTCGCCGTCTGTCCCGATGACGAGGACGCCACGATCGCGTGCAGTCAAGCTTTGAGTCACCGAGGTGCCTTCGATGCGGCCCGCAGGATCCTCGCGGGTCGCTCGGTGACCTTCGCGCAACAAATGGCACTCGGGGCGTTGGAGGAACGGGCCAGCCAAACTGACGGAGCCGCAGCCTGTTACCGACAGGCTTCGGCGTTAGACGCCTGCGCGGATTTGCCGCTCAGGAGATTGATCGACCTTCACCTCCGCTCGGGCGAGTATGCCGCGGCCGAAGCGGTCATTGACCGCCTAGCTGCATTGGACCCACGGCATGAAACAACGGCTTGGCATTGTCGCGGCCAACTGTACCGAGCGACGCAGCAGTGGCAGAGCGCGATCAGTGCATTCCAGCGGGCCTTGGACCACTTACCGAATGCCGACTATATCGCCATCGATCTGTCACGAGCGTTGCAAGCTGTCGGCCGAGGTGAGGAAGCCTACGCGGTCCTAGCCGACCGGCCCTCGAGCTACCGCCTGTCGCTGGCTCTAGGCGATGCCGCCTTGTTGCAGCGCAATCACGATGCGGCGCTCCGCCATTTGGCGGCGGCTCACGCGCTGGATCCCCGGCAAGTGGAACCCTTGGCGCGCAGTGCCAAGGTGGAAGCCGATCGCGGAGAGTGCGCCGCTGCACTCGCGATAGCAGATCGAATCGAAGCAATCGGACCGGAGCATCGCCTTGCGGCTCTACGGTGTCGGCTCGAGACCTTCAGAACTGAAGGTGAGGCTGAGAGTGTGTTCCACCTCGCTGAGCAGATGGCAGGGCTTGTCCCGGCCGACGCTGGTATCTTGGCCGAACTTGCACGACAGTATCGGCTGCGCGGTGACGCCCGCGCCGCGCGACAGGCAGCACAGAGGGCTTTGGCATGCGACGAGCGAAGCACAGCGGCTCTCTTGGAGGCGGCGGAACAGGCCTTCGTATCCGATGACAAAGATGCAGCTCTGGAATTCCGTCGACGCGCACTGCACCTTGCGCCGGAGAATGTTGCACATCACATTTTGCTTTCGCGCCTTTTATGCGAGATGGATCGCGTGGACGAAGCGAAGCAGCTTCTCACCTCAGCGGAGGCGCGTTTTGGTCCGTCCGCCGAGCTCTGGGGTGAGCACATCCGCATTCTGCGCGAGGCAGGCCACTCTTATGTGGCGCTGCGCGAGGCGCGCCGCGCGCAAGCGGCTTTTCCACAGCATTTCGGCCGATGGCTGGATCGCTTTCAGCTGGAGTTGTCCCTCTCACCTCTCGCAGTGGCCGAAGCCTGCTGCGACGCCGCGCCCGTAAAAAATAGACACGAGGAAGCGCAGCTTCACTTCGCTCGGGCTAGTCTCACGCGGCGTGGCCAGGATATCGAGGGTGCGATCGTTCACCTCAAAGCCGGCCTACTGCGACAACGGCATCATCCATCTATTTGGAGCACGCTCTTCGAACTGCATATGCGTCTTTTCGATATCACCGAGGCAGTAGAGTGTTTTGACAAAGTGACGGCGTTTCAGGCGCCAAGTCGGCTGATGCGCGGCACAACAACCAATGGCTCGCAATCGCTTAATGGGCAATTGTTGAACGAGTTTCTGATCGATCGCGGGGCAATTGCGGAGGTGGCAGCAGCCCGAAAACTCGACTCTGCGGCCGAATTGCAGAGACTCCTTGCCCTGGTCCGGAAACGCCCGGATCATGTTCCGACAGCTTTCGGGCTGCTGAGTGCATTGCGGCGTGCCGGTCTGCTCGATCGAGATAGCGCGGAGCTCGGACAAGCAGAGGCGGCGAGCGCAATCCCCAAAAAAATCGGCCAATTCTGGGATGAGCCGGAGCTCTCGGAAGAGCTGCTCGATTTGGCCGCCAGTTGGCGCGCCAACAATGAGGATCACCATTACTATCTGTTTAACGCCGACACGGCGCGAAATTACCTGCGGCAGCATTATCCGCGCGCGGTGACCGTCGCCTATCGTCGTTGTGGGGACCCCGAGACCCAGGCGGACTTATTTCGCCTCGCTTTCCTGCTGCGCGAAGGGGGGGTATGGGCCGACATGGACGACCGCTGCCTTAAGCCCTTATCTGCCTTCATTCCGGCGGGCGCGCAGGCTTGTTTCTGGCAAGAAGCCCCGGGGTCGATCGGCAATAACTTCATCGCCGTCGTGCCGGGCCATACGATCTTGCGGCGAGCCCTGGTGACCGCCGTGAACGCCATCAATCGCGGGGATCGCGACACGGTCTGGATGCTGACCGGACCCGGCCTGCTCAGCCGAGCCTTCTCCCTTGATCTGGCGGAAGCCGGGGATCAGTGGAAGGCAAGGCTGGATCGAATCACCATTTTAGACCAATATGACATCACTCCGAACGTCGCCATCGGATGCCGGACTGCCCATAAGCGACTAGGTAAGCATTGGTCTAAAACCGCCTTCGAAGGATCCGGCAAGCAGCCAGTGGCCGTGTCCGAGTTCTACGCCGCCGTACCTGAGGCTTCCAGACACTCCCGGGGCACACTACAAGTTTAATGGTGTGGTAGTGCGGAAACTACTCTTTTCAGCCGCATGGACTGTCCCGGCAGTGCCCGGCTCGACACCCATCTGACGGAAGCCCTTTCGTTCTCCAGTGACAACCTCACCGACAACTATCCTACCGTTGGCACAATCGGCCATTTTGCTGTCGTTTTCCGGCAATATGGGTGGCGCTCTACACTCAAGCTCGATCCCGAGATGAGCCAGCACGAGCAGACCGAGAAAAGAGCTGCCAAGACGCTCGGCTGACGAGGAACAAAGCGCGTGGAACGAGCTCGGGCGCTTCGGAATCTGGATCCGCAGGGGAAGGACGTCCTGGACGCCGTCACGCCCGAGATCGAGTCGAAGCTCGGGTAGCTGCAGGAACGGGCGGCCCTGCGCACGAGGTTCAAGAAATGAAAACACAACGAGAGCCTGATCATGAGTAGACTCTCGAGCGTAAGCTAAGTGCCCACGTATCGTCATCCATGGATGCCTTCTCCTTCCCGTGGAAATCGCTCAATCCGTTCTTAGTCCGACACTTAGTCAAAGAGCTAAATTGACTTTTCACTTTGATGGAGCAAAGCTAGCTGTGCCAGCTAATCGAAGAGGAGTAGCAGGCAGGGCGGTCTCGTACCGCTCAACCGGGGCCGCTACCTGCCCGCAACAGGCAGCGGCCCCGGCGAGTTCTGGTACCTCGTCAAAGCGCATCGAGCATACTGCCAAGTGATGTAATGACCGTCGGCTTGATCAATGCCGATTGTGCACGGGACTTGCCATCGCCGGAAACCGCGAGCTCTCTCTGAAGGGGCCAGACCGCGAGCACCTAAGTAGGCATTCATGAGGTGGCGCATTCACCCGCACTGCGTCATGTGGTCGGTCAATGGATGTTCCATAACGGGCGCTTGTTGCGAATAACATGACATTGATTTCTTGACTATCTATGTGACAAACGGGGTCCGCTAGAGTTGGCGACGCAGCCTTATTCACATGCAATCTGCTATTTACGGGATATGGTTTAGGTCTATGGGAATCTTTTATCCGGTCGCCGGGACGATCGACCCGGCCTTAGCACCTTCACCAACGTCCTCCGCGGAGGCGACGCGCTGATCGTCTGGAGACTCGATCGCCTCGTCCGCGATTTGCGCTATCTCGTCTGCCTAATGCATGCCGTCACCCACGGCGGCATCGGCTTGAAGGTGCTTGCCTGCGATGGAGTGGCGATCGACACCCCAACTGTGGATGACAGATTGGTGTCCAGGATCTTCGCTGCACGGGCAGAGTTTGAGTGTGCGCTGATTGTCGAACGCACCAAGACGGGGCTGGCGCCGGTCACCGCCTCGAGATAGGCGACGCGTTTGGCGAAATTTGCATTGGCAGGGTCCAGCCGGAGCGCCTGGGTTGCCGCCCGGGCGGCCGCCGGCATGTCGCCGGCCGCCAGCAGCACCGTCGACTCCTGAAAATGGCTGTTCGGGTCCGCCGGGTTGGCCGCGGTCGCCCGTCTCCCGCAATCGAGGGCGGCGGCCATGTCGCCAATGCGGAGCGCGATTTCCGAGAGGCGGCGCAGCAACCCGACATTGGACGGGGATGCTGCCAGTCCCTGTTCCGCTGCGGCGCGGGCGGCTGCCAGATTGCCGTAGGTCACATGCAGGCCGGAGAGGTAGTTGAAGGCGCCGGCATCCGTAGGCGCCGCCGTGAGCGCGCGTTGGGCCCAACCGAAGGCGCCGGCGACGTCGCCCCGGCGATTGGCGATCTCGGCCAGCCGATGCATAATCCCGACCGCTGCGGGTGTGCCCTCCGCCCGTTCAAGCGCCTCGTGGAAGGCTGCTTCAGCCTCTTCCAGCCGGCCGGCGCCGAAGTGGAGATTGCCGACTTGCTGGGCGCCCGCCGGCGATGCCGGGAAATCCTCTGCCATGCGCTGCGCCCAGTGGTAGGCGCCGTCCGCGTCACCGCGCCGCATCAGCACATCGCTCAGGCGGCGGTGGAAGGCAGGGTTGTCGCCGGCCAGTTCCGTCGCCTGGGTGAGCGCGGCCTCGGCGGCCGCAGCATCCCCGCGGGCCAGTTCCAGGCTCGCCAGTTGGTCATAGGTGCGCGGGTCGCGTGGATCGGCCTCGAGCGCCCGCTTCAGCCGAGCCAGCGCGACATCATGATCGCCCCGTCGCTGGGCGAGGTCGGCCAGCCGGCGCAGCAAGGCCAAGTTGCCGGGTGCGCGCTCCACCACCGGCACAAGCGCCGCTTCGGCCGCCGCCCAATCTCCGGCGCTTTGATGAAGCGTCGCGAGGGGGGATACTCAGGCTTCATCTCGACCGAGTGCTCGAACATTTGCTCGGCTTCGCCGTGCCGTCCTTCCTCGCGCGCCAGCAGGGCAGATCGATGTGCTGGCAGTCTCCCACTCAGCGAAGGCACTCGCGGCCGTCGTTGGCCGGGAAGTGCGGCTTCTCGTCGCGAATAGTCAGTTGGGCGCTTGTACGTCCGGCCATCCGAGCAGTGTGTCCGGGCTTGCGTTTAATCCCAAGGGCAAGCGCCTCGCGGTCGCGCATTACGGGGCGTGACCCTGTGGTGGACGGTGACGCTTGGGCAAACTCCAATGAGGCTCGCGTGGCGTGGATCGCATATCGGCGTATCTTGGAGTCCAGATGGCTGCTACGTGATGACCGCGATGCAGGAATGCGAGTTGCACGGTTGGCGTGTGGCCCACGGAAGCGATTTCGCAATGCGGGGTTACGCGGCGAAGGTCCGATCAATGGATTGGGCCGTCAAGCCGCCGACCCTGGCCACATCAGGCGCCGATTGCGTGGTAGCCTGGCCGTTTTCCGGCTCAGGACCGCAGGGCTTACGCGGCAGCGCCGGGTGGTCATGCGTAAGCTGCTAACGGCAACTCGCCCGCTCACGGCCTATGAACTGCTTGATCTCGTTCGGCCAGAGGATGCTGCCATCACGCCCGCGAGCATCTATCGCAGCCTGGACTTCTTGGTTGAGGCGGGTCTGGTGCACCGGCTGGATAGCAAGCGATCTTTTGTCGCGTGCAACCATCCCGACCATCCACACGCTGTCCAATTTCTGATTTGCCGGGAATGCGGGACGGTCGTGGAGGCCGAAGATAAGTGGATCGAGCGGGCAGCCGAGGATCTGGGAGAGCGCCATGGCTTCACGCTTGAGCACCGCAGCGTGGAGCTCTCCGGCCTGTGCGGTATTTGCCGGACGAGTGACGCAAGTGGACCCCGCGCCGGAGCTGCGCCACGTTCCTGACCGGGCTGCTTCAGCAACCCGGTCGTCAACGGGAACCTCAGCCGTGGCAGGTGCAGCCGGCGTGCTCGCAGCCGGTGCCGGTCTTATGGTGATCCGCGCACGGTTCACCGCAGAAGATGCGCCCGTCTCGCTTCACACCCTTATCCACGCTCACGACGCAAACGCAGTCGCTGCACGCGCATTTAACATGATCGACAGTCGCACTCATATCGTTGCTCCTATTTCGGCGTTGATATCGTCATCTTGTTCATGCGGTTCGATGAGATGCTCGATCATATTGGTCAGCATGTCCCGCACATGGCAGTCGGGGATACTGTAGAAAATCTGCTTCCCTCGCCGCCCTGCCTTTAGCAGCCGAGCCGCCCGCAGAAGCCGCAGATGGTGGGACACCAGTGACTGGCTCAGCGCCAGTCGATGGGTGATTTCTCCGACGCTGAGGGGGCCATCGAGGCAACTCGCGACGATGCCCAGGCGGTTGGGTTCCCCTAGCAAACGGAAAAGTTCAGCCAGTTCGGTAGTTTGATCGGGGTTGAGCATCAAGCGCTCCTATGAACACGTATTCATATGTCATTACCTAACGCCGATGTCAACTGCTGGTCGCAGCGCATGCGGACTTGATACAATATATCGTTCTATGCTGATCTCTGAACGACATCGACGAGATCGCCATGCCCGAGTTTAGCCCTCTCTCTACCCAGAGACTTCGCCTCAGGCCGCCCCGTGCGGGTGCTCCCCGCCGAAGCACAGGGCGTGGTGTCGTCGACGATCGCCTGCCCGTCACGGTGCTCACCGGTTTTCTCGGCGCCGGCAAGACAACCCTGCTCAACCAGCTTCTGCAGCAGCGAGAGTTTGCCAATACGGCCGTTCTGATAAATGAGTTTGGCGAAGTGGGCCTTGACCATATCCTGGTCGAAGCCCTCGATGAAGAGGTCGTGCTTCTGAATGCAGGCTGCCTTTGCTGCACCGTGCGCGGCGACATCGTTGGGGCTTTGAGGAAACTACTGGATCGGAACCACAATGCTGAAGAGAGACTGTTCGAGCGGATCATCATCGAAACAACGGGGCTCGCCGATCCCGCACCGATACTTCACACAATCATGAGTGACCCGCACATCAACCTGCATGTCAGGCTTGATGGTGTGGTGACGGTCGTTGACGCGGCAAACGCGCAGGCAACGCTCGATCAACAGTCAGAGGCCGTCAAGAAAATCGCGGTCGCCGACCGCCTTGTCGTGACAAAGTTGGACCTCTGCATGCCGGCTCATCTTGCCGCACTCTGCCGAAGATTGCGCAAGCTTAGTCCGACCGCTCTGATCTTGCCGGCACGCGATGGCGTGATCGACCCAAAGCTTGTACTGAATCTCGGACCCTTCAAACCCGAAACGAAGATCTCCGAGGTGCTGACTTGGCTCAACGCTGAAGCTCTACCGCAGCCGAATGCTCATCACGAGCATCACAATCACCAAGGCCACGATCCCAACCGGCATGATGCGCGGATCAGCACTTTTTGCCTGACCTTTGATCAACCCCTAGTGTGGAGCGGTGTCGGCCTGTTTCTGGAGATGCTCCTCGCGATCCATGGCGAGAAGGTTCTTCGCGTCAAGGGCTTACTGAATCTAATCGGCCAGGAGCGCCCCGTCGTTGTGCACGGCGTACAGCATACGTTTCATCTACCCGTTATTCTTGGGGCATGGCCGAGAGAGATGAGCGCCGCTCTCGTCTCGTCTTCATCACGCGCGACCTTGATCGCTCGATCATCGAGGCCGGCGCCCGGGCCTTCCAGGAGGCGACAGAATCCACATCTGCAGCCGGACAGAGTGTTCATTAGTCGCCCTGATCGATGCAGAGGACAAGTCGGGAACGACGGTCGGGAGGCAGCTGGCTTATCGGTGGAGAGCGGTGAAGCACACGCGGTCCATCACCAGGAACCTTGCTGCCCTTAAGGATCGCAACCTCCATAGGCCACATATGGCGCGTGATTCCACCCTCGTCGAGCCATTCCGTGCCTGGCCCTACATAGGTGCAGAGCAGTCGATAGCCGACCTGATCGACATGGAATTTGCGACAGGCGTCATCATCCACATGCTCAAGCCTCAGGCGCGCGTGGACCGCGCCAGTCACCCTCGCGAAGCAGAGCGCAAGCTTGGTGACGTCGATAGAGAGTGCCCAAGGGAAATAGGGGATATCGGCGAATAACCTACGCGCCGCTACGGAAGGCGACCCTTCCGACTCCCATCTGAATGCAGGCTGCCTCAACAGCGGATAGCTGGAGAAGAGAATGCGTCGGCGCCCAAATCGTCGCCACATCGCGGCGGCGACAGTCGGAGACCGCACATGTTCTAGGATCGACGAGGTGAAACCTCTGACGACGGCGGGTTGGCCCGCCTCCATCCCGCCGGATACCGGCATCGGATGATCACGCGGCATCCGCTTGCCTCGCATTGGTCCCCGCCATGGTTCCAGAACTAGCGGCTAATCGAGGTCTGAAGGTCTTGCGTAGATCAGGCGTTGACAAGTGATGATACCTTATAGCATACGACTGCACCAGACGTTACGTTATAACGTTCATTAATTTAAGTGGCGCGCCAACCTTCCTCAGCGGGGATTAGTATGAACAATCCGAATTTGTCGCTTCGAGATCCTACCTCCCAGACCGCAGCTGCAAGGGAGCATGGTGCGATGAAGCCTTCGGGGATTGCCTGGAGGGTCGCGCTGCTGGGTGCGGTCGCTGCCATCGCATTGGGGGTGGGCAACGTGCGCGCCGTTGCCGCGTCCTCGGTAGTCAATGCTATCGGTGTTGAGAACGAATATGCTGACGTCATCTCCCAGATCGGCGGCCAGTATGTTCGAGTTTCAGCGATCGAGACTGACCCGAACACCGACCCACATACCTTCGAGGTGAGCCCCAAAATCGCAACTCAGATCGCCGTTTCCGATCTGATCGTCGAGAATGGGATCGGCTATGATGATTGGGCTGATAAAATCATCGCTGCAGCGCCCAAGAGCACCCGCGAAGTCATCAACGTCCAGCATCTCCTTGGCCTGCCCGATAGCACACCGAATCCGCACCTTTGGTACGATCCGAAGACGATGCCGGCTGTTGCGGATGCCGTTGCCAAAAGTCTCTCCGCTCTGATGCCTTCAGAAGCCAGCGTCTTTGAAGCGAATGCAGCGAAGTTTAAGAGCTCTCTCAAGCCGTGGTATGACGCGATCGCGTCTTTTAAGAAGGACTATCCAAACACGCCGGTGGCCGCGACAGAGCCTGTCGCCAATTACATGCTGCAAGCAGCGGACGCGGATATCATGACCCCCTTCAGCCTGCAGGCCGCAATCATGAACGGCACCGATCCCTCGCCGCAAAATGTCAGGCTACAGAACAGTCTATTCTCGGATCATGAAGTCAAGGTCTTCGTTTACAATCAGCAGGTTACCGACTCGCTGACCGAATCTTTCCTTAATCTGGCAAAAAAGAACGGTATTCCGATCGTCGGCGTCTACGAAACGATGCCGCAGCCTGGATACACTTATCAATCCTGGATGCTGGCCGAGGTGGACGCCTTGCGCAAGGCCGTGACGAATAAGGCGTCAACCGAGACGCTGGTGGCCGGCAAGAACTGAGAATGCTGAAGGGAACCGACATGCTCATGGTCGAGCGGCTGGGTGTGTCGTTCCCCGGCCACATGGTTCTTCATGGTGTCAGCTTCGCGTTAGGCCGAGGCGAGTTTTGCGGCCTCATCGGGTCGAACGGCTCAGGCAAAACGACTTTGCTTCGAACAATCCTCGGTTTCCAAAAGCCAACCGCGGGGAGCATCCGAATCAACGGTCTCGAGGGGTGGACAGGATTGAGTGTCGTCGGCTACGTCCCGCAAAAAAGCTTTCTTGATCCCGACATGCCTTTGCGGGCGCGGGACCTGGTGGCTTTGGGCCTAGACGGCCATCGCCTCGGGCTGCCGATCTCTTCGCGGAAGCGCACGGATCTCATTGACGCGACGCTGCATGCCGTGGATGCTGAGAGCTTTGCCGATCAACGGGTCGGCAAGCTCTCCGGCGGCCAGCAGCAGCGTGTTCTCATTGCGCATGCACTGATCCGGCGACCACAACTGTTGCTTCTGGATGAGCCGCTGGCAAACCTCGACATCCGCAGCGTGGCCGAGATCGTGGCACTCCTGGGTCGCTTGTCTGCCGAGCACCACGTCTCCGTGCTGCTCTCGGCGCACGACATGAATCCGCTTCTGCCGGTGATGGACCGTATTGTCTACCTGGCGAACGGCCGCGCCGCGAGCGGCCGCGCTGACGATGTCGTTCGTACGGAGGTTTTGAGCCGGCTCTATGGCTACCATATCGATGTCATCCGTGTTCATGGCCGGGTGCTGGTCGTGGCGGCTGAGTCGCCGGAGGGGATACCTGAAGCCTTAGTCTGCGATCCGGCTCACGTAGCCTCGATTCCTTAGAGTCCATGAGCATGCTGTCCGCGATCTTCGAGCCCGACTTTTTCACGAGCCAGCCCGTCCATGTTGCCATGATCATTGGCGGCGGTGCCGCGGCTGTCTCCGCCATCGTCGGCGTCTTTACCGTGATCCGGGGTCATTCCTTCGCGGGGCATGCGCTCGCCGATGTCAGCAGCGCCGGCGGCTCGGCATCGTTTCTTCTCGGGATCAACCCCTTGCTGGGCTTCGCGATCATGGCGGTGATCGGAGCTGGCGGCATCGAGCTGGTTGGCGTCCGTCGCGCGCGGGAACGTAGCCTCGCTACTGGAATCATTCTTGGCGCCGGACTCGGCCTTTCCGCGTTGTTTCTCTATTTCGACGTAACGACTCACAGTACCACTGGTGCTGCGATCACCGTCATGTTCGGATCGATGTGGGCGATTCCGGCATCCATCATCCCGTTGACCCTAGCTACGGGACTCTGCGCACTGCTTGTCTCAGGCCTTCTCTATCGTCCCCTCCTGCTGAGTTCGGTTGATCCGGATCTTGCGGCTGTCCGAGGCATCAACGTTCGGCTGGTGGGATTCCTCCATCTGTTGGTCTTGGCTTTGGCCGTCTCCCTCTCTGCCATGACGGTGGGGGCAATTCTGTCCACGGCGCTGCTGATCGGCCCTGCTGCTGTCGCCTTACGGCTGGCAAAGCGCCCTGGCTGGGCCATGCTCCTATCGGCCCTGATCGGAGTTGGCGCGACCTGGGGCGGGATCCTTCTCGCTTATGACAGCTTCTACTGGACGCCCGGTCACGGTTGGCCTGTGAGCTTTTTCATCGTCATGCTGATTTTTGTTGCCTACGTCGGCGTCGTTCATATTCCGGACCGGCGTAGCCCGGTCTCGCGCGGGCCCGGCTATGCCGGCTCCGACGAAATGACCGAAGGCTGAACATGTTTTCCAGTTTCATGGTCAATACCTGGATCGTCGGGACAATGGTTGCCGCCGTCTCGGGCGTCATCGGTTTCTTCGTCATTCTCCGAGGAGCTTCATTCGCTGCCCATGCATTGCCGTTGGGCGCCTTTTCGGGCGCCGCAGCATCCGCCCTTCTTGGACTTGATCAGTTCTATGGCCTGGTGGTGTTTTCAGGGCTCGGTGTCTTAGGCATCATCCAGCTCAGCCGAAGAGCTCGCCACGAGGTCGCGACGGCCCTGTCGCTCGTCGCTTTGCTGGGTGTGGGAACACTGTTGCTAAGCATGACCAGCGAGTATTCCCAGGCCGTTTATTCTCTCTTGTTTGGGGAGGTGTTGGGCATCAACAATAGCGAAATCCTTCCGGTCGCGATCGTCAGCGTCATTTCAATCGCGATTATCGCATTCTTCTTTCGGCCGCTTCTACTGAGCTCCCTGTCACCCGAACTAGGAGAAGTGCGAGGTGTTTCGTCGCGCCGCATGGAGCTGTGGTTTCTGGTGGTGCTCGCTCTCGCGACGGCGATGGCTTTACCCGTTGTCGGCGCCCTTCTGGTTTTCAGCCTGATGATCGCACCGCCGGCCATTGCGCGCGCTCTCACTGACCGACCAAGCTTTGCGGTCTTCCTGTCAATCGCAATTGCTCTCGCCACGATATGGAGTGCAATCGCGCTTTCCTATGTCTCGGATTGGCCTATTGGGTTTTTTGTAGGAACCATAGGAGCGCTCCTTTATGGTCTCGAGCGGTTCGTCACCTCGATGCGTCTGTCTGCGACCATAACCCACGTCGGCAGACACAGGATCCCCCAGCATTAGATCCAGTTTAGGGCGCCGCACGGTGCCCGGTAGCGGATGGCGCGCAAGCCGCACACAGTCCGACCAGTTCGACGATGGCGCTTTCCGTTAGGAACCCCTGTATCTCCGCGGCGCGCTTCAGCGCACGGGATGTCGGGCCATCCTCGATCTCCGTGACCGTGCCGCATTGCTTGCAAATCAGGAATTGCGCGGCATGATCGCGATGATCGGCGTCGATACATGGAACGAAAGCATTCAATCGCTCTAACTTGTGGACCAAGCCTTGTTCCATAAGAAATTCGAGCGCGCGATAGACAGTGGGAGGCACCGCGCCTTTGCGGGCCTCCTGCATGCGGTCGAGAAGCTGATAAGCGGTCGGGGGTGCCGCCGCGTCGAGGATTAAACTCAAGACAAGGCGACGCAGCTCGGTGAGCTTTGCTCCTCGCTTCGCACAAATCGCGGCAGCCTCGTCGAGGCGATGGTCCGTCGCTCGTCGGTCTTGAGTGCTCATCGATTGTCAACCTCTGCCCCATCCTGCTTATGTTATATTGTAGCATGAGACGCGATGCTGTCATATGTCTGACCGTCTCGCTTGATATGTTATATCGTTTTATTGGGTCGAGCATGCTCTGATCGCAGGCGGGGCAATGGTTTGCTCTGGCAAGCGATTAACCTCAAGGAAAGACAAGTCATGAACAGCCAAGCCCCTCAAGAAAAGCGGCTGGCTGTTACCGTCCTCTCGCCGGGCAGTACTGTGGTTAGAACGGATTGGCCGCCCGAGATCACGGCCGTGCCGCCATCAAGCGCGAGCGTGGCCCTGCGGAGGGCAACATGACAGTATATACCTATCTCCTGCGCTCCCGTGTGGCGGTCAGCACAGCCCCAGGCTCCCAGGACCGGCTCACAAAGGTGATGTCATCACTGACGCGCCGCCGGGCACGCCCCAGGTCATGCTGGAACATCACCTGAAGGCGCTGCGGCTGCGGACCTTCCTGCGCGAGCACGACAAGCTGGCGCGGATATGCGCAAGCGACGGCGTGGATCACGTTCGCTATCTGCTGCGGTTGACCGAACTCGGGCTGATCGACAGAAAACCTTGGATGGTTGAGCGTCGCATCAGGGAGGCACGGTTCCCATCGCTCAAAAGCCTCGACAGCTTCACCTTCCTAGCGTTGTCATCGCTGAACAAGACATTGGGGCTGGAACTGGCCCGCTCGGATTATGTGCTACGACGACAGAACATGATTGCGGTCGACAACAGCATGGCACGCTACGCTATGTCCTAGCGGACCACATACCGGAGCGCACTGACCACCTTCCGCAGCGAACACTCCGCTGCAGCGCTGCCACTCTAGTGACGAAACCGACCGTTGGCCAGCGTGCGACCTCGTTGCCCTAGCCTCGCCGCAAACGGAAAAACTCGCTTATGGGATTGGCGACTGCTTCCCACACTCGTAATCCGCCAGCGCCTATGCGATGTAAGGCTATCTTGAACATGGACATCTTCTTCGACATCAACATTCTCCTGATGGTTAGGGACCAAACGCCTGCTCCTCTGAGCCCCTGGGTCCCCGATATACGAGGCTCCAGGATATCCGATAAGGTTAGTAGCCGCTGAAAGCTATGCAAGAGGTCCACGGAGAACCTCGGTCGCGCGCCGACTTAAATTTATTGCCCGAACGATGGGGTCTGGATTTTGACTTCGAGGATTCCTGCTGTGCGGCGCCCAATTGAGACGCACTCCGATACCTGTGTTAGCCGCACTGTTTCGGGTGCCGTCAATATTGCTGCAGTGGGCTTGCCGATCGTGTTCTCGTTGGACACTTGCCATAGGAAAAGTCCGTGTGAGTCTTAGGATAAGGCACCGAAAGATCCGCAGGGGAACGGGTCCTTTCTACGACCTCCGGATGACCGAGGATCGCTCGCCTCGATCGCCGCTCGATAAAAGGGCATAAAATGACGCCGACTTTGCCGGCTGACGGGCCATTGCCTGATCCGTAATTGACATCGTCTGGTTCGGCTTCCCTTTGATTTCTCTGTCTCGCTCAACGGCCTGACGCAGGCTATTTGCCGATGTCATCGCCGACCGCCCACCTCGTCGAAATGTCTCAGCGAATCGGTGGGATCCTCATAAACCCGAGCCGCTCCGGCTCGCTCTAGTTCCTCCTGGCCGTAGCCGCTGGAGAGGAGGCCGACGCCCAGGCCACGGCAGCGCCGGGCGGCGAGCATGTCCCAAATTGCGTCGCCGACGATCACTGCCGTTTCGATCGGCGCGTCGAGCTTGGCGGCTGCCGCGAGGAAGAGATCGGGATCCGGTTTGGCGAATTTGACGTGGTCGCGGGTGACGACCGGCACCTTGTCCAAATCGACCCCCAAAGTGCAAAGGTTCGGTCCCGCCGTTTCCATACGGCCGCTAGTTGCGATCGCCCAGCGATGGCCGCCCTCGTCGAGAGCGGCGAGCAGTTCGCGCGCCCCCGGGAGGGGTCGGACCTGCTTCACGTGATGCCGGTAGGCTTCAGCGTGCAGCCGGCCCAGTCGCTCCACACGCTCCTGGCTGATCTCGAGACCCGTCTCCCGCAGGAGCTGATTCATAAATAATCCGCCGCTCATTCCGATGCGGCGATGGATGCGCCACACGGACAACTCAATGCCTTCCTCGTCAAGCGCATCTCTCCAGGCGAGAACATGTTGATAGACGCTGTCGACCAGTGTGCCGTCCAGATCGAAGAGAAACACGGACTCTATGCGCGTGGACATGAACTTTCCTTTCATAAAGAGAGCTACTGTCGACCAAGCTTGATCCCGAGTGTGTTTGTAGCCACCTGCCTACCCTGGCGACTACGGGGGATCCGACCCTCCGAGTACTGCTACGCGTCAAATGGCGGTGTAGGAAGGCGTTGCGTTGGTCATCCCGCGCCTCGTGCGGGGGTAAGTGGCTTCCCTGCATGTTCTCGCGCTACGGAACGCATCGATTGGGCGGCGGGCGACGTCACAAGGCCGGGGTCCCTGGCCTACGAGCAAGTGGACTTTACCGACAAGACCGCGCGAAACCCGGCGTGAAACCGCCCGGGGGTGTGAGAAGGTAAGCCGGGCGTATGGCGCAATGGTCGGGCGACGAGAACAGAAAAACCAGATTGACGATAGGCACTTTCAATGCGCGCGGGCTTGGCGTGACTCTGTTTCCGCGAACTGCGAACGGGCGTGCGGCATTTGAAGGCCGTGTAGGAGCCCGGATAGATGTCCGCACCCGACACATCGCCGCCGTTGAAAGCTTTTCTAGCACTCCCCAAGGCGTCCCCGCATATACTCAAGGATATCCCGGGATCTTTCTGCGTAGAGTCAACGTCCCACGACCGGGATAGCCCAGTGATGTCATTGTCGTAGAAAAGCATCGACCTTGGGCGAGGTAGTGCTCAACAGCCGCCTCTTTCTGAGGAACTGCCGCCGGGAGACGGCTGCCGAGCTTGACGCAGAACCCGAACCGGCATGGTTCGCGTCGGCACCATAGACCCGCGATCACGTCGTCGAAGCCGCAGCGTTACAAGATCCTCCCCGTCGCATCAGACCTGGCGCCGTTATCGATATCTGCTCTTCTCCGTTGATCAACCGCCTAGCTCACAACGCTTGAATCCGCAGGAATGACTATGGTCCCCACACTGCATCAGTGCCTCTCGTGGAGCAAAGCTGAAAGAACCTCGCCGCTGGCGTCGACCCTATTTGACCGCACCGAAGGTCATTCCCTCCACCAGGCGGCGACGGAGGATCATCGTGGCCAGAAGGATAGGTGCCACCGTCACGGTTGCCGCCGCTGTCAGGCTGCCCCATTGCGTGCCGTACATGTTGGTAAACTCGCTAATCCCAACAGGCGCAGTCTTAGCGGCCGATCGCGTGAGGGTCAGCGCAAACAGGAACT
>Ga0310811_10001528_pt1 | contig 28859 bp, 28 predicted proteins | sample YCmetagenome_FD_207642 | JGI IMG/M metagenome (GOLD analysis project Ga0310811, IMG submission 207642) | Soil microbial communities from experimental microcosm in Duke University, North Carolina, United States - YC | ecosystem: Engineered > Artificial ecosystem > Soil microcosm > Unclassified ...
CTCGGCCGGAATTCCCTTCAGGCCCCGGCGCTGAAACATTGGCCAGACTCGCGCGTCAGGCAGAGCTGATCGCCTCGTGATGCCTTTGCAACATCATCACGGCGCTTTATGGTGCGGCGCACAAAAACAGCTAAGGACGACGGACAATGACAAAGGCGAAGTCACGGCTGCCATGGCCGAATATTGCCTTGGCCAACATGGCGGCTCAGGGCGCCATGCTGGCCTTCGAGGCGCAGCAGGTGGTCGGCCTTCGCTTGGCCAAAATGGCGCAAGGCGGGCCGGCGATGGGCCATGAGGCGGCGCTGATGCTCACGGAAAAGCTCGAGACACTGACCGAGAGCGGACAGCTGATGGTGCAGGCCGCGCTGGGCGGCAAGGAAGATCTCGGCGCCGCGGATGTGATGCAGCTTTACCGCAGCAAGGTCCGCGCCAACCGCCGCCGCCTCGCCGGCGCCTAAAGGTGAAGAAAGGCTACTTTTTGTGAACAAAAAGTAGCAAAAAAACTTTGCTTCTTTGGGGCCTGTGGCGTTTCGCGCCACAGGCCCCAAAGAAAAAGCAACTTTGGCTACGGGGTTGCCGGCGTTGCGACGAGTTCCCGGAAGGTGCCCTTCTGCTCCGGTGTCAGCAGCGCGTATGCCTTGAAATGATAAGGAACCATGGCGAGGCCGACCTGCGTCTGGGCGAGCCCGACCGCTTTGATGTCAGCGATGATTGTTGCTTGAGATAGGCTCGCCAGTGCGGCCTCGGCTTGATACTTCGCATAGGCGGCCTGCAGGCGGGTGACACTGGCTTGCGCCGCCGCGACCATTCCTGCGGCGAGCGTTTGTTCGGCCGCGACTTGGGAAGGCGTCAGGTGCAGTTGCTCCCGGTGGCCCAGAACCCATCCCGGTCCCGGATGGTGCGCACGAAAGATCTGAGGAAATTCAAGCGAATTCGCCCTGAAATATGTGCGCCAAGATGATGCTCCCGCGTTCGCCGCGGGCATTGTCATAGTTGCGGCCTGAGCCTTCATGCTGCCAAGCATCGCAACCGAAGCTGCCACCAGTGCGAAACAGCACGTTTTCTTTAAACTCATCCTTACTCTCCACGGAATCCCGCCAGCTGGCTACCATGCAGAGGGGCCCGGTCCAAATTGTCGGGCTACGCCCTTAGCCTGCCTTGGCGAGGGCCTGGATGCGCTCGACCATCGCCGCGACACCATTGCCGCGGTTCGAAGAAAGGGCGCCGATCAGCCCCAGATCGTGCAGAAATTTGGCCGAAGTAGCGAGAATCTCCGCGCGTTCGCGCCCGGAATAGACACGCAGGACCAGCGCCACGAGGCCGGAGACGATGGCCGCGTCCGAGGCGCCGGTGAAATAGAATTTTTCGCCCTGTCGGTCCGCCGCCAGCCATACCTGGCTTTGGCAGCCCTGCACCTTGTGCGCCTCGTCCTGCCATTCGGCGGGGTAGGGGGGCAGCTTGCGGCCGAGCTCGATGATGAACTGGTACCGGTCCATCCAATCGTCGAAGAGGGAAAGCTCGTCGCCGATGGCGGCTATCGCGACCGCGGCGTTGTCATCTTCAGGTTGATAGAATTGAGTCACAGCCAGCCTTTTACGCGGAACCGGCGCCGGAGCAAGACGGCGCGTGTGATCCCTGGTGCCAAAAGCTCAAGATAACCGGATTTACGGGCCATTCCAGTACGAGATGGACATTTTTGCCGATCACAAACGTCTTTGTAACGACTCCGATCTTTCACCGAACCGTCGCGGTGCTGTCATTGAACTGTCATCAAATTCGCGCGGCCACCCCCTAAAAGCGGCGCCCTTCACAAGGAGCCACTATGCCGCACACTGGATTCAAACCGCTCGACGATCAACCCTTCAAAGCGTTCCATTGGCGCGCCGTCTTCACCACCGGGATGGGCGTGTTCACGGACGGCTATGACCTCGCGTCGATCGGTGTGGTGTTGCCGCTGGTGCTGGCCTCGTTCGGCATCGCCCATATCGGCAGCCTGGATGCCGCCCTGCTCGCCGGTTCCGCCCTGCTCGGGGCCGCCGTTGGCGCGATCATTTTCGGCATGCTTGGCCAACAGGGGCGGAAGACGTTCTATGGGCTCGACGTGGCGATCATGGCCATCGCCGCCGTGGCGCAGATTTTTGCTCCCAACCTCGTTTGGTTGATCGCCATACGCTTCATTCTCGGGATTGGCGTCGGCGCCGACTATGTGCTGTCGCCGACGATCATGGCCGAACATTCCAACCGCGCTGATCGCGGCCGGTCGCTCGGTTTTGGCTTCTCGGTCACCTGGTGGCTGGGTGGCGCGGTCGCCGGGCTGCTGCTTCTGGTGCTGCATGCCTGCGGCGTGGCCCCCGGCCTGATCTGGCGGATCGTGCTGGCCGCCGGCGCGCTGCCGGCGCTCTCGGTGCTGTATCTGCGCCGGCAAATGCCCGAGACCACGCGTTACCTGGCGCGCATGGCCGGCGACACCGAAGCCGCCCGCGCCGTGACCGTGACGGTGACCGGCCAGGCTCAGGGGCTTCCGCCGGTCGACCGCCGCAGCTTCGGTTCCGTGTTCTGCGCCCATGCGCCCCAGATTTTCGGCGCCGCTCTGCTGTGGTTCGTGTTCGATATCGTGATTTATTCGACCGTGCTGTTCGGCCCGTCATTGATCGCCAAGGGGCTGGGCATGACCCCGGCGGGCTTCACCGTACTCATGGATCTCGCCTTCATCATGCCGGCGGTGCTGGTGGGCGCGCTCTTTCTGCTCGACCGCTTCGGCCGCAAGCCGGTGATGACCTGGGGGTATGTCGGCGCGGCACTGGTGCTGGTGGCCTTTGCTGTCCTGCACCAGGACATCATGCACAACCCCGTCCTCGGCCTGGTGCTTTTCGGCGCCTTCAACATGCTGATCATGGGGCCGAGCATGGTGAGCGGCTCGGGCATTCTGGGGGTGGAACTCGCGCCGACGCGCATCCGCACCGTGGCCCAGGGCATCACCGTGGTCGGCGGCCGCCTGGGCGCCTCGCTCAGTGCTTTTGTCTTCCCGCTGCTGTTCGTGAAGCTGGGTGAGAACGCGGCGATCGGGCTCCTCGTCGGGCTCTCGATCGTCGGCGCCATCCTGACGCAGGTCGTGATCCCGGAAACCGCCGGCCGTTCGCTCGAGGACCTGTCCGGCGAGGTGATGGACGCCGCGGCGGCCGAGTAAGTTAAAGAAAGGAGGCCGCTTTTTGGAAGAAAGCGGCGCAAAAACTTTTGATTCACTGGGCCTGTGACGCGGAGGCGGCACGGGCCCAGAAGCTATTGCGGCGTACCGGTTCCGGATCCAGGCGCGAAATTGCCGAGGCTCGGTGCATAACCATTGGGGCCGGGACCAAAACTACCCCAGCTCGGGGCAAAGTTGCCGACGCTTGGCGCATAGCCGCCATTGTTTGTCGGAGCTATAGAAGGGCGGGCCGCGTTGCCCGTACCGGTCATCCCGGCGCCGCCGCCAAATCCGCCGTTTTGCGTTGTCCCAGGGCCCGGCCCGCCACCATTGCTCACCCCGCCATTCCCGACCGTCCCGGGAAGCGGCGGGAGCGGCCCGTACTGGCCGTTACCCAACATCTGAGCGATGGCCGGGCTGCCAAAGCCGAGCACCATGACCACCGTCGCCAAGACCGTTCCAAACCGAATAGGCTTGCGCATTGCCGGACTCCCCAAGGGGCCCAGCTCCCGTGATAGCGGCACAATTGAGATCAAACACGCTGGCACGCGAGGCGGGCTGTCTCTATTGCGCGCAGCTTACCATTCTTTCCAAGCCGGTGACAGCTCAGGCGAGCAGGGCGGCCAGCCGGTTGACATTGAGATGATATAACGTATCGTGCGCCCTACACGAACACCTGCGGACCCGCAGCTGCTCGTCTCCAGACTTGTCCGGTCAACGAGCCTGTCGTTGACCGGGCTTTTTTGCCGCGATGTCCGGTTCACCTCGAAGTACCACGCCAGGTCCGCCTCAAGAGGCGCGGCGGACGAACGCAGCTCGCACTATGACAAGGCATAGTGTCGCGAAATCCGTAAGTTTTTGAAAGAGTAACCGCCATTTTCATATGGCTGGGGGACCTGGATTCGAACCAAGGCTGCCCGGGTCAGAGCCGGGAGTTCTACCGCTAAACTATCCCCCAGAAGCGGTGCGCGCCCAACTAGCATTGCTCGCGGCGGAGGGCAACTGCCCGAGGCCACTAGGTCGGCATAAATATTTTAATTCCGTGCTTTGGCACTCATATTCGTTTCCGGCTTGCCCATTCCCGCCTTGGCGCGACTATATTGGCTTTATGTCCAACCCATTGCCCACATCGTCTGCGTCTTCCGCCGATTCCCGGCGCGCCTCTCGGCGTCCGGTGTTCGGCGGCATCGATCTGGGGACGAACAATTGCCGTATGCTGGTTGGCACGCCCACCGGGCGTGGGTTTCAGGTTCTGGACAGTTTTTCCCGAGTCGTGCGGTTGGGGGAGGGGCTGTACGACACTGGGCGGCTTTCCCCTGTGGCGATGGAACGGGCCATCGCCAGCCTCAGCATCTGCGCCGAACGGGCCAAGCGCTGGGGCCATTCGGGCGTGGGTCCGCTGACCTTGCGGGCCATCGCCACCGAAGCCTGCCGCCAGGCCGAAAACGGCGCTGAATTCATCGACCTCGCGCGGCAGAAGACCGGCCTGCCGCTGGAAATCATCAACCCTCGGGAAGAGGCGGAACTGGCGGTGGAGAGCTGCGCCTCGCTGATTTGCGAGGGCGGACGCCGTGCGATCTTGTTCGACATTGGCGGTGGCTCGACCGAAATCGCCTGGGTGCGGGTCAATTGCGACGGCGCCGCCCCGGAACTCACCGGCTATCTGTCGCTGCCGGTGGGCGTGGTCACGCTGTCGGAGCGCTGCGCCGAGGCCTGTTATACCGAAGAAGGCTTCTCCAGCGTGGTGGCGGATATCACCGCCATGCTGCGGCCGTTCGAAGCGGTGCACCGTATCGGCCAGGAGATTCGCCAGGGCGGGGTGATGATGGTCGGCACCAGCGGCACGGTCACCACCCTGGCCGGGGTGTCGCTGAAGCTGGAACGCTACCGGCGCGGCCTGGTGGATGGCTTGTGCCTGCCGCGACACACCGTGGATGCGGCGCTGGCCGAGACGCTGGCGCTGGGGCGCGAAGGGTTGCGGCGGCACCCCTGCATCGGCGCCGATCGGGTGAATTTCGTGCTGCCGGGCTGTGCGATCTTTGCGGCGATCCATGAATTGTGGCAGGTGCCCACGCTCATCGTGGCGGATCGGGGATTGCGAGAAGGTATGTTGATACGGTTGATGCGGGCAGCACGCTCAGTACGGCGGGGGTCGCGCCCGGCATGACGGAAAATTCCTTTCTGCCGCCGCGCCGCGAGGCCGTGCGGCTGAAGCGCGCGCGCAAACTAAGCACCTCCTCGCAGCGCTGGTTGAACCGGCAGTTGAACGACCCTTACGTGGCGGCGGCCAAAGCGGCGGGCTACCGCTCGCGCGCGGCGTTCAAGATGATGGAGCTGGACGACAAGTATAAGCTCATCACCAAGAATGCGCGGGTTGTCGATCTCGGTGCTGCCCCCGGCGGCTGGACCCAGGTGGCGCTGCAGCGCGGGGCCGCGAAGGTGATCGGCATTGACCTGCTGCCGATCATTCCCGTGGCAGGCGCAGAATTCATTGAAGGCGACTTTATGGCGGAGGGGATGGATGTGCGGCTGACCCAGATGCTCGGCGGCAAGGCGGACCTCGTGCTCTCCGACATGGCGCCGAACACCACCGGCCATGTCGCCACCGACCATATCCGTATCATGGCCCTGGCCGAGACCGCGCTGGCCTTCGCCTGCGAGATCCTGACCCCCGGCGGCGCGTTCGTCGCGAAACTGTTCCAGGGCGGGGCGGAGCACGGCATGCTGAACACGCTGAAGCTGCAATTCCGCAATGTGCGCCATGCCAAGCCGCCAGCCAGCCGCAAGGATTCAAAGGAAATGTATGTCGTCGCTACGGGGTTCCGCGGCGGGGCTTGAACAGCGAGGAAGAAAGTGGCCGCTTTTTGAAAAAAGCGGCGCAAAAACTTCTTTGACTTTGGGCCGGTGGCCGTGAAACCAGCACGGCCTAAGTTAGCAAAGTTTTTTTGCTACTTTTTGTTCACAAAAAGTAGCCTTCCTTCTTTCCTGTTTTTCTGACCGCCCCTCGCACCTATTGCGCCGTGCCGCCGCCCAGCCTAATGAGAGCCGCCAAGGTCTGATTATTTGAAAGCGCGGGGCCATGGCGATCGACATTTCTGCAAAAACCGATTTTACCGACCGTATCTCCGAGGCGCTCGCCTTCGACGATGTGCTGCTGGTTCCTTCTTACTCCCAGGTACTGCCCACCACGGTGCGCACCGGCACGCGGCTGACGCGCACGATTTCGCTGAACATCCCGCTGGTCTCGGCGGCGATGGACACGGTGACCGAGGCGGCGATGGCCATCGCCATGGCGCAGCAGGGCGGCATCGGCGTGATCCACAAGAATTTCACCATTGCCGATCAGGCCGCCGAGGTGCGCCGGGTGAAGAAGTTCGAGAGCGGCATGGTGGTGAACCCGCTGACGATCTTCCCTGACCAGACGTTGGCCGATGCGCGCGCGCTGATGGCGCAGCACAATATCAGCGGCTTTCCAGTGGTGGAGCGGGACGGGCGGCTGGTGGGCATTCTCACCCATCGGGACGTGCGCTTCGCCACCGACCCGAGCATGAAGATTTCCGAACTGATGACGCGGGACAATCTCGCGACCGTCACCGCCGGCGTCTCAGCCGAGGAGGCGCGGGCCCTGCTGCACAAGCGGCGGTTGGAAAAGCTGTTGGTGGTCGATGAGGATTATCGCTGCGTCGGGCTGATGACCGTGAAGGACATGGACAAGGCCCAGGCGCATCCGCTCGCCAACAAGGACGAGCTGGGCCGCCTGCGTGTCGCCGCCGCGACCGGCGTGGGTGCCGACGGCGTTGAGCGCGCCGCCGCCTTGGTCGAAGCCGGTGCGGATGTGGTGGTGGTCGATACCGCGCATGGCCATTCCGATGGCGTGTTGCGCGCGGTCGAACGCATCAAGCGCGAGTCCAACGCGGTGCAGATCATCGCCGGCAACGTGGCCACGCCCGACGGGGCGCTGGCGCTGATCGATGCCGGGGCGGATGCGGTGAAAATCGGCATCGGCCCTGGCAGCATCTGCACCACCCGCGTGGTGGCCGGCGTCGGCGTGCCGCAATTCTCCGCCGTGCTGGAAACCGCCGCTGCCTGCCGCGCCCGCGGCGTGCCGGCGATCGCGGATGGCGGCATCCGGGCCTCGGGCGATCTGGTCAAGGCGCTGGCCGCCGGCGCGGATGCGGTGATGGTCGGCTCGATGCTGGCAGGCACCGAAGAAGCGCCCGGCGAAGTGTTCCTGTATCAAGGCCGCAGCTACAAATCCTATCGCGGCATGGGCAGCCTGGGTGCGATGGCGCGCGGTTCGGCGGACCGGTATTTCCAGCAGGAGATCAAGGACACGCTGAAGCTGGTGCCGGAAGGGGTCGAGGGCCGCGTGGGTTATAAGGGCTCGATGGCGGCGGTGGTGCACCAGCTGGTCGGCGGCTTGCGCGCCGGCATGGGCTATACCGGCTGCATCGATATCCCGGCGCTGCAAACCCAGGCGAAATTCCGCCGCATCACCGGGGCCGGCCTGCGCGAAAGCCATGTGCACGACGTCGCGATCACACGCGAAGCTCCTAACTACCGGCAGGAATAGATAAGAAAGCGGCCGCTTTTTGAAAAAAGCGGCGCAAAAACTTTTGTTCCGCTGGGCAATGGGCACTGTCGAGAACAAGCCCATGGCCCAGCATGAATAATTATGGCCATATCGCTTCTTAAGTACTGATGAAAATATTGAGGGGTCCGGGGCCTTTCGGCCCCGGCGGGGTTGAGGGGCAGAGCCCCTCGACTTGCTTTTTTGGAGACTTCCCATGACCCCTGCCGGACAACTGGCCGCCGCGATCGATCTTCTCGCGGAGATCGAGGCCGATCCTCGCCCCGCCGATGCCGTAGCGAATCATTTTTTCCGCACCCGCCGCTTCATTGGCGGTGGCGACCGGCGGCAGGTGAGCAGCCTGGTCTGGGGGGTGTTGCGGGCGCGCCGGCATCTGGGCTGGTGGCTGAACCATTTCGACGCGCCGGAGACGCCGCGGCTGCTGCTGAGCTTGCAGGCGCTTTTCACCGGCATGACGCCGCATAAGATCGCCATGGCCTTCACCTCCGGCCGCTACGGCCCGCCGCCGCTGAGCGCCGAGGAGATGGCGGTTCTGGAAAAATTCGCCGGCCGGACACTCGAGCATCCGAACATGCCGGAGCCGGTGCGCTATGAGATCCCGGATTGGATCATGCCCAAGCTGCGCGCGCAGTTCGGCCCGACCTTGGCGGCGGAAATGGCCGCCCTGAACGGCCCGGCGACGCTTGATCTGCGCATCAACGCGCTGAAGGTCACGCGCGAAGCGGCGATGCTGGCACTGGCCAGGGAAGGGCTCTCCGCCCAGCCGACCCCGTTCAGCCCCTGGGGCCTGCGCCTTGCCGGCCGGCAATCCGTCACGCAGGGCAAGGCGTTCCAGGACGGGCTGGTGGAAATCCAGGACGAAGGCAGCCAGCTGATCGCGCTGCTGGTTGATGCCAAGCCCGGCATGCGGGTTGTGGATTTCTGCGCCGGAGCGGGCGGCAAGACGCTCGCGATCGCCATGACCATGGAGAATAAGGGCCATATCGTCGCCTGCGATGTATCGGCGCCGCGGCTGGAGGGCGCCGTCAAGCGGCTGCGTCGCGCCGGTGTGCATAACGTGGAATCGCATCTGCTTGGCCCTGGCGACAAATGGGTGAAGCGCCAGGAACAGAAATTCGACCGCGTACTGGTCGACGCGCCCTGCACCGGCACCGGCACCTGGCGGCGCAACCCGGATGCGCGGCTGCGTCTGCGTGAGGAGGATCTCCAGGAATTGACCTCGAAGCAGGCGGCGATTCTGGATCATGCGCAAAAATTAACGAAACCCGGCGGCAAACTGGTTTACGCGACCTGCTCTTTGCTCGATGATGAAAACGAGGCTCAGGTGGAGGCGTTCTTGACCCGACATCCAACCTTCAGGCAGGTCCCCGTTGCAGCGCCCGAGGCGCTGCGTGGTCCGCATCTGCGCTTGTCCCCGCGGTTGCATAATACTGACGGGTTTTTCGCCGCGATCCTGGAGCGGCTTGCGTGATCGCGATCCGCCGCGCACGTGCCCGGGATGCGCCCGGCATCGCGGCGGTTCATGTGGCGACCTGGCGCAGCGCGTATGCCGGGCTGCTGCCGGATGATTTTCTCGAACGTCTCTCCGCCATCAGGCTCGCCGGTCAATATGACCGGTCGATCCGCATGGGGCTTGGCATGTATGTGGCCATCGACGCCAGCGGTGCCGACCCCGCTTTGGTCGGCTTCACCTCGGCCCGGCGCAGCCGCAGCGACCGGCTGGGCGAGGGCGAAGTCGAGACCTTGTATGTGCTGGATGACTGGCAAAATCAGGGCGTCGGTGGTTCGCTGCTGCGCGCCTCGGGGAAGTTTTTAGCCGCACTCGGCTGCCGCTCCGCCTATGCCTGGGTGCTGCGCGACAACCCCGCCGGATTTTTCTATCAGCGCCTCGGCGGCAAATGCATCGCCACCAGCATGACCCAGGTCGGCGGCCAGGCAATTCCGCAGGTCGCCTATTCCTGGGACCCGATCGAAACCCTGTTGGATGTCGACGCCTGATGCGCTAGCACGCGGCATGAGCGAAGAAAAAATCCTGATTCTCGATTTTGGCAGCCAGGTCACGCAGCTGATCGCCCGCCGCGTCCGCGAGAGCGGCGTCTATTGCGAAATCCTGCCGTTCAACGCCGATCCGGCGCGGATCGCGGCGTTTGGCGCCAAGGGCATCATCCTGTCCGGCGGCCCCGCCAGCGTGTTTGATGAAGGCGCGCCCCGCGCCCCTGATTACGTGTTCACGGCCGGCGTGCCGGTGCTGGGCATTTGCTACGGGCAGATGGCGATGTGCGTGCAGCTGGGTGGCGACGCCAAGGGCGCGGACATTCGCGAGTTCGGCCGTGCGTATATCGACGTGATCGGGGATTGCACGCTGTTCGATGGAACCTGGGTCAAGGGCGCGCGCGAACAGGTGTGGATGAGCCATGGCGACCATATCTCCGCGCCGCCCCCCGGCTTTCGCACCGTGGCGGTCTCCGAGGGCGCGCCTTACGCCATCATCGCCGACGACGAACGCCGCTTCTATGGGCTAATGTTCCACCCTGAAGTGGTGCACACGCCGCATGGCGCGCAGCTCCTGCAAAATTTCACGCACAAGGTTTGCGGGCTCAAAGGCGACTGGACCATGGCGGGCTTCCGCCAGGCCGAGATCGCGAAAATCCGCGCCCAGGTCGGCACCGGCAAGGTCATTTGCGGCCTTTCCGGCGGCGTCGATTCCTCGGTGGCGGCGGCCTTGATCCATGAGGCGATCGGCGACCAGCTGACCTGCATTTTCGTCGATCACGGGCTGTTGCGCGCCGGTGAGGCGGAAGAGGTGGTGCGGGTATTCCGCGACCAGTTCAGCATCAAGCTCGTGCATCGCGACGCGTCGGACCTGTTCCTCGGCCAGCTCGCGGGCGTGACCGATCCGGAGCAGAAGCGCAAAATCATCGGCAAGCTGTTCATCGACGTGTTCGATGAGGAGGCGCAGAAACTCGGTGGCGCGGATTTTCTCGCACAGGGCACGCTCTATCCCGACGTGATCGAATCCGTGAGCGCGCTCGGCGGTCCGAGCGTCACGATCAAATCGCATCATAATGTCGGCGGCCTGCCGGCTTACATGAAGCTCAAACTCGTTGAGCCGCTGCGCGAACTTTTCAAGGACGAGGTGCGCGCGCTGGGCCGGGAGCTTGGCCTGCCGGAGACCATCGTCGGCCGCCATCCGTTCCCTGGTCCGGGCCTGGCCATCCGCGTGCTCGGCGAGGTGACGCGCGAGGCGGTGGCGGTGCTGCAGAAAGCCGATGCGATTTACCTCGAAGAGATCCGCGCCGCCGGGCTGTATGATGCCATCTGGCAGGCCTTCGCCGTGCTGCTGCCGGTGAAATCGGTCGGCGTGATGGGCGACGGCCGCACTTACGACAAAGTGTGCGCGCTGCGCGCCGTGACCAGCACCGACGGCATGACCGCGGATGTTTATCCTTTTGACATCGCGTTTCTCTCGCGCGTGTCGAACCGGATCGTCAACGAAGTGCGCGGAATCAACCGTGTCACTTATGACATCACCAGCAAGCCGCCAGGGACGATCGAATGGGAGTGAAGCCGTGCTGGCTTCAACGCCACTGGCCCAGGCAAGCAAAAGTTTTTGCGCCGCTTTTTTCAAAAAGCGGCCACTTCCGCGCTCCGAGAACCCGGCCTACGCATGATTGGGTACTCTGAGCGATCTTGGGCCACTGACGAACGGGCTGGCGCAAAGATAAAATCGCAAGAGGCGGTCCGCATCCCGTGTCACGCCGATCCTCATGCTCTGCCGGATTTCACCGGGTTCCTGGTCACCCTGTCCCAGCCACAGAGGTCCTTCTTGGCATAGATCGAGCCCGTCGAGCCGGCGATCAATCCGCAGCGCGGCAGCGAGCCTTCCGGGGCCACGCGCCAAGTCACGTAAGGCCTCGGTGCCGCGATTGGCCCGCATGATCGGGATGCCGTCGCGCGGCTCGAGCGCCCTGATGAGGACGCCGGCTCCGATCCCGGGCATGTCGCCCGATACATTCAACATGTATGAGCTGCCGTAGGTGAGATAGACATAGGCATGCCCCCGCTCGAGAAAGAGGGAACGATTGCGCGGGGTCATTCCCCGGTAAGCATGTCCCGCGGCATCGCCGACGACGTAGGCTTCGGTCTCAACAATACGACCGCTGACGACGCCTTCCGGCAACTCACGCACCACGATCTTGCCGATGAGATAGCGGGCGAGGGCGGCGGTATCCATCGGCAGGTCCGCGCGCGCGAGCGGCCGGTGGCCATCCGTGGGGCCGCCCGGCTTCAGGGCAGGCGCTCGACCCACTGCGCGCGTGAAGGCCCAGGCTCGAACGGGTCGCCGAAATACTGGGTCTCGCGGGCGACCTGGCCGTCGAGAAACTCCATGATACTCACGGTGTAAGACGGCCGACCGTCATAACTCAGGATAAATTCGCTGACCCAGAGGTCGCCCGCCCCGACGATCCGCCGCACGGCGAAGCGCTTGCGGTTCGGCTGCGCGGCACGAGAGGACAGGATATTGCGGCGGCCACGGATGCGCTCGCCCGATTGAGGATATTCCAGCACCGCGTCCTCTCGATAAATCTGGTGCTCTGCCTCGAAGTCGTTGGCATCGGAGGCGGCCCAATGGCGATCCAAAGCAGCTTGAATCTCTCGGTCTTCCATATCAAATCCCCTTGACCATCGATGTCGGGTACCGGCGATCCTGACGGAAGTTTTTTTTATGAAACGCTGGGGCATGTCGCTTGGGTGGATCAAACAAATCCCCCACCGAAGCTGATAGTACCTGAAAAGAAGAAATTTTCCGAGCGGCAAAATTCCTCTTTAAAAACAACATCTAGTCTCATCTGAAGGCTGCTCGACCGAAGTTTTTCCGCGGCGGAAATCGAAACTGAAGGCAATATGAGGAGAAACGGCATGACGCGGATTTTGTTGGTGGGCCTGGAGCCTGAGGCCGTGGACTATTCCGATCCTGCATTGCCGCCAGGCATGAACGCGGCAAAGATTCAGGCCGCCATTGATCGCGGCTTAAAGCAAATAACCGACCGTGGATGGCAGGCGGATTCCTGCCTGGTCCAGCACAACGCTACGGCAGCTCCTGCTGTGGCGCAGCGGCTAAGCACCACGGCCTATGATTGCGTCGTCATCGGCGCTGGGGTTAGGCTCCCGCCAAAAAGCCTTACTTTGTTCGAGGCCATCGTCAATTCAGTGCACAAGACGGCACCGAACACCCCCATCGCGTTTAACACGGAGCCGGAAGACAGTGCGGCCGCAGCGGCTCGCTGGGTTAAGTAGATCCACCGATTGGTACGGCACATTGCTTTCGAGCGAAGAATATGTTTGCACCGGAAGATCAACGCGTTACCATGGCTCCAATTCTTTAAATTGGAGTGTTTGAACCCGTGCCCCACGCCCCTGTGAGCATGACGCCGAACCGCAAGCCGGGCCGGCATTTTTTCGCCAATCCGGGTCCGACGAACATTCCGGATTCAGTGCTGCGCGCCATGGACCGCAACAGCCTGGATTTCGTGGAAGCCGACTTCCTGGACATCTACGACCAGGCGCGGGCTGGGCTGAAGCGCATCTTGTTCACGGAACATGAAGTGTTTTTCTACGCCTCTTCCGGCCATGGCGGCTGGGAAGCGTCGATGGTCAACCTCTTCTCGGCCGGCGATAAGGTGCTCATGATCGGCGGTGGTTACTTCTCCAGCACCTGGGCCGCGCTGTCGCGCGCCTATGGCATCGAGGTCGAGATGCTTGAGGTGGACTGGCATGAGGGTGTGAAAATCGCCGACCTCAAGGCCCGGTTGGACGCCGACAAGGCGCACGAGATCAAGGCCGTCTGCGTTGTGCATAACGAGACCTCCACCAGCGTCGCGCTGCCGCTGCGCGAAATCCGCGCGGCGCTCGATGCCGCCCGGCACCCGGCGCTGTATCTGTGCGACACCATCTCCTCGCTCGGCTGCTTCGAATTCAAGATGGATGAATGGGGCATTGACGTGGTGGTGGGTGGCAGCCAGAAAGGGCTGATGCTGCCGACCGGCATGGCTTTCAGCGCGGTCGGCCCGAAAGCCCTGGCGGCGCATCAAAAGGCGACCTTGCCGCGCTTTTATTTCGACTGGACGGCGATGCTGGCGCGGCGCTTCCGCAGCTTCACCGGCTCGGTGCCGATCGTGCCGTTCTTCGGCCTGGTGGAATCGCTCCGGCTGTTGGAGCAGGAAGGCATCGAAAATGTCTGGGCGCGCCACCATCGCCTGGCCGAGGCGGTGCGCGCGGCTGCGCGCGTCTGGGGCAGCGGCAATCAGGGCCCGACACTCTATTGCCGTGACCCGAGCCGTTGTTCCGACTCCGTCACCACATTCGAAGCGCCGGAAGGCCATGATGCCGAGAAGCTGCGCAAATGCCTTCTCGACCGCTACAATGTTTCCACCGGCGGCGGGCTCGGCACGCTCTCCGGTCGCGTGTTCCGCATCGGCCATATGGGGGACCTGAACGAGGCGATGATCCTCGGCACGCTGGCGACCGTGGAGGTCGCCATGGGCGAGGTCGGCATGCCGCACACCAAGGGCGGCGTGATGGCGGCCATGGAGTCACTCACGAAATGACATTGCAGGTCAAACTCATCCCGGTTACCCCGTTCCAGCAGAACTGCGCGCTGATCTGGGACAGTGAAACCAAGGATGCGGCGGTGATCGATCCCGGCGGCGACGTCGCTTCGATCACCGAAGTCATTGGCCAGGAAGGCGTGCAGGTGAAAGATATTTTCCTCACCCACGGCCATCTCGACCATGCCGGCGGCGCTGAGGAACTCAAGACCAAGCTCGGCGTGAAAATCACCGGGCCAGGCGAGGCGGACGATTTCCTGCTCCGCAGCATCAAAATTCAGGCGGACTCTTTCGGCTTCAAGGCTGAAGACTGCGTGCCAGATGTCTGGTTAAAAGAGGGAGATGTCATCACCATCGGCGGTGTGCCCTTCGAGGTGCTACACTGCCCGGGCCATACGCCGGGCCATTTGGTTTTCGTCAGCCGCGCTTTGAACTTCGGCATTTTCGGCGATGTGCTGTTCCGCAACTCGGTCGGCCGCACGGACTTCCCCTACAGCGATGGCGCGGCATTGATCGCCGCGATCAAGACAAAGCTGATGATCCTGCCTGATGATTTCGCTTTCATCTGCGGCCACGGCGCGGCTTCCACGATTGGCGCCGAGCGTCAGAGCAATCCGTTCATTCGTTAGAGAAAGGGGAAGAAAGCGCTACTTTTTGTGAACAAAAAGTAGCAAAAAAACTTTGCTAATTTGGGCCGTGCTGGTTTCACCGCCGCGGGCCCAGTTTCAAAAAAGTTTTTGCGCCGCTTTTTTCAAAAAGCGGCTACTTTCCTAAACCGGATCGATATCGATCCACGACAAATGTCCGCCTTTCCCGGCGCCAGTGTCCAAAAACACCGCGCGGCCGCCGGCGTCATTGTTTCGGATGTATGGGCGTCCATCCTGGCTGCGGCGGTCATGGCCGCAATATACGGTGATCCCGGCGGGAATATCTTCTATCCAGTCCAGCAACCGTTCCGGCCGGCCCGCTTCGGTGGCGCGGCCGGTGGTCTGGCCGAACAAAGCGCGTGCCAGCAGCGGGTCGGGGCGGCGCGCGGGGAAAAGCGGGGGCGCCTGGTGGCGCATCGCCGGATGAAACCCGCCATGCACGAACAAAGCGCGTCGCGTGGCCACCCAGGCCGGCGCGTTCATAATCTCCTGCAAGGTGCGTTTGTGCATGGAAAGCGGCAGTTCGCCCAAGCTGCGTTCCACGGAAGCGCCCGTCACGCGATGCCCGAGCAGACCGCGCGCGAGTTTGAAATCATGGTTGCCGAGCAGGAACATGCCGCGCTGCTCGTCGATCAACCGGAACATGATGGCCAGCGCGCCGGGCGTGTCCGGCCCGTCATCCACCAAATCGCCCAGTTGCACGATGTAGCGGTCGGTCTCTGCGGCCAGCGCAAAAGCGCGCGCATCGCCATGCACGTCGCCAACCACGCGCAAGGGAGCGTCGGCGGGAATCATGATGTTATCCGTGCATAGGCCGCGAGCGCGCGCTCCCGCCCTTCGCTCAAGGAGACGATCGGCAACGGATAGGTCTTTCCCAGTTCCACCTTTGCTTGCGCCAAAGTTTTTGCCTCGGCCTCCCATGGCGCGTGGATGGCCTTGTCCGGCAGCAGGGCCAGCTCGGGGACATAGCGGCGCACATAGGCGCCATCGGCATCGTATTTGCGCGCCTGGAGCACCGGATTGAACACACGGAAATAGGGGGCGGCATCGGCGCCGCACCCAGCCACCCATTGCCATGACGCGCCGTTCGCCGCCTCATCGGCCTCACACAGCGTGTCCCAGAACCATGTTTCGCCGTCTTGCCAGGGCAGGAGCAGGTGCTTGGTGAGGAACGAGGCGCAGATCATGCGCGCGCGGTTATGCATCCAGCCGGTCTGACATAATTCGCGCATACCGGCATCGACGATCGGAATGCCGGTGCGGCCGCGCTGCCAGGCCCGCAGGGCCTGGGCGTCGCGCCGCCACGGCATCGCGGCAAATTCCTGGCGGATTGGCTCTTTGCGCAAGGTCGGGTGCTGCCAGAGCAGATTGATGGAGAATTCCCGCCACAGCAGCTCGCCGAGGAATTTTTTCACCCCTTCGCCTGGCCCGGCGGCAACCGCCGCATGCCAGAGCCGGCGCGGTGAAATCTCGCCGAAATGCACATGCGGCGAGAGTTTTGAGGTCCCGGCGATGCCGGGATAATCGCGCGTCGCCGCATAATTTTGCACAGGGCCGGCCAGGAAGGCGCGCAGCCTTGTCTGCGCGCCGGCTTCGCCTGGGGTCCAGCTTTCGCGCAGGCCGGCGGCCCAGTCGGGATGGCGCGGCACGAGGTTCCAATCCTCCAGCCGGTCGGTTTTTACGCCAGTGACGGCCGGAATCTGCGCCGGGCTCGGGCAAAAATCCTCCGGCACGCCGGCCTCGAAACAGGCTTTCGCGAAGGGGCCGTAAACGCCGTAGAAACCGCCGGTCCGGGTACGGATCTGGCCCGGCGCGAACAGGCTGGCGGAGGGATGCTGCTGGAGTGGGATGCCTCGCCGCCGCAACGCCGTCTCCAGTGCCTGGTCTTGCCGGCGCAGGGCCGGGGTGAAACTGGCCGCCACATGCACACTGCCGGCGCCGATTTCCGCCGCGAGTTCGGGAATGATCTTCGCCGCGATACCCTGCCGCAAAACCAGCGCCGCGCCGCGCGCTTGCAGGTCCGCGGCTAAAGCGGAGAGCGAATGATGCAGCCACCACCGCGCGGCCGCCCCCATGGCTTCGTCAAGAATATAGAGAACAAGGACGTTTTTGCCCGCCGCCAGCGCGGCGGCGAGTGCTGCGTTATCGTCCAGCCGTAGATCGTTTCGAAGCCAGACGAGGCTTGATGTCATGCCACCTCGGCCATGCGGCCGAGCTGTTCCAGGGCGAAGGAGAAGAGCTGATCCTGGCCGAGGAGGAACACGCGCAGGCCGCGCGGGAACAGGCGGGAGATCGCCGGGTCGTGCACATCCAGCCCGCCGGTAAAGGTGCCGAAGGCGGGCAGCATCAGCCGGGCGGCATCGGTGACGAAACAGGGGCGGCTGATGCGCTTGGCGCGGGCCTCAATGGTGGCTTTGGGATGGAAGTGGCCGGAGATTTCGATCTCGCGCGGGCGAAGGGCGGGCAGGGCCTGGTGGCGGAAGGTAAACGGGCCTTCGCGATATTGCGCTACCGACAGGCCGGGCATGCCGGTCTGCGCGGCATCATGGTTGCCGGTGATCCAGATGAACTGCGCTTCACGAGCCATGGCGTCGATGCGCCCGCGATCGTCCTGGCTTAGCCGGCTGGCGGCGGTGCGATCATGAAAACTGTCGCCCAGGGCGATCACCTTTTTGGGCCGGTACAGCCGCACCAGACGGTTCAGCCGTTCCAGTGTCGCGCGCGTGTCGTAGGGCGGCAGCAGGGCGCCGCGCGCGGCGAAGGAGGAGGATTTCTCAAAATGCAGGTCGGCGACGATCAGCACCCGCTTGGCTGGCCAGAAGGCGGCACCCGCGGGGTCGAGCATCAATCGTTCATCACGAAAGTGTAGCGGTGCGGCGGTCATGGCGGGTCAAGAAGCATATTCTGCCCGTGAGGGCTACGAATAAATTTTTGCTTAGGAGGGGTTCCCATTGTCGCTTCCGCTACCAGAGATTCGGTCTCCGCTAACAAAAACTCTTCAGTAGCGCTGTGCAGAACCTGTTCGCGCCCGATCTCCAGAAGCACCGGCACTGCAAGAGGCGAAACCCTGCTCAGCACCATATGCGTGATCTTCCCCCGCGCGCGGCGCAGCAGGGCGGCGATACGGCCAAGATCGATCAACCGCGTGGCGGCGTCGGCGCGAGTCGCGCGGAGCAGGATATGGTCGGGCTGGTGCTTGCGCAGCACCTCATAGATCAGGTCGGAATTCACCGTCACCTGACGGCGGTTTTTGTCGGCGCCCGGCTGGTGGCGCGGGATCAGGCCGGCGATCACCGCTACCTGCCGGAAGCTGCGCCGGAGCATGGAGCTGGTTTCCATCCAGGCCTCCAGATCGTCGCCGAGCATGTCCTCTTCCAGCAGCCGGGCGACATCGCGCGGCGGCGAGAGCGACCAGGTGGCGAGCACGTAGTCGGTGGCGACGAAGCCGAGCGGGGCGTAGCCGAACCGCTCCATCCGGCGGGTCAGCAGCATGCCCAGCGTCTGATGGGCGTTGCGCCCCTCGAAGGCATACACCACCATGTACCACCGCCCGCCGCGCGGAAAAGTTTCCACCAGCAGCCCGTCAGGGCCGGGCAGGCGGGAGCGGCGCCGCTGCAGCAGCAGCCAGTCCTGCACATCGGGCGGAAACGCGCCCCAGGAGGCGGCATCGTGCAGCATGGCGCGCACGCGGGCGGCGAGGTTGGTGGTCAGCGGCATGCGCGCCCCTTCATAGGCGGGGACCTTGGGCTCCGTGCCCCGGCCTTCGGTGACCTCCACCACGGTTTCATGCAGGCGCTGAAAGATCAGGAGGCGGCCGGCGAACATGAAACTGTCGCCCGGGGTGAGAAGGTTTACGAAATATTCCTCCACCTCGCCGAGCGCGATGCCAAAGCCGCGCTTCTTACCCACCAACCTGATTTTCAGCATCGGCGCCTCGACGATCGTGCCGATATTCATCCGGTGCTGGCGCACCACTCGTTCACTGGCGGCGTAGACATAACCTTGCGAATCCCGGAAGAGCTTGCGGTAACGTTCATAGGCGGCGAGGGCGTAGCCTCCGTTTTCGACGAAACGCAGCACGTCGTCGAAGTCGCTTCGGGAAAGATCGGCGTAGGGCGCGGCCGTGGTGACCTCGGCGAACAACGCGTCTGGCAAAAACTTCCCCGCGCAGGCCATGCCCAGAATATGCTGTGCCAGCACGTCCAGCCCGCCGGGGCCGGGCGCATCGCCGTCCAGCGCCCCTGCGGCCACGCCCGCCATCGCCGCCTCGCATTCCAGAACCTCGAAACGGTTGGCCGGCACCAGAACGGCGCGGGAGGGCTCGTCCAACCGGTGATTGGCGCGGCCCAGGCGCTGCAGCAGGCGGGAGACGCCTTTCGGCGCGCCGACCTGCAGCACCTGGTCCACGCCGCCCCAATCCAGCCCAAGATCGAGCGAGGAGGTGGCAATCACGGCCCGCAGCAGGCCGGCGCTCATGGCTGCCTCCACCTTGCGGCGCTGCGCGACATCCAGGCTGCCATGGTGCAGGGCGATCGGCAGCGTCTCCTCGTTATGCTTCCAGATTTCCTGGAACATCAGCTCGGCCTGGGCGCGGGTGTTGACGAAGACGATCGTCATGCCGGCGGCTTTGATGCGCGCCAGCACCGCGCCGGCGGCTTGCAGGCCCATATGGCCGGACCAGGGAATGGCGCCGGGCGGCAGCAACAGTTCCACCGCCGGGGCGGCGCCGGGGCCGGCCTCCACCAGCCGCGCGGAGGGCCCTATGTAATCCAGCATCGCCTGGCGATGCGCGACGGTGGCTGAGAGCCCGACGACACGGGCGCGCGCGAGTGTCCTGATCCGCGACAGGCAGAGCGCCAGCTGGTCGCCGCGCTTGGTACCGGCCAAAGCATGCACCTCGTCCACCACCACGCAATTCAGCGTTCGGAAGAAGGCAGCGCTGTTTTCGTCGGTGAGCAGAAGATGCAGGGATTCCGGCGTCGTGAGCAGGATGTTGGGCGGCGTTTCCCGCTGCCGGGCACGACGGTTCGCGGGCGTGTCGCCGCTGCGGGTCTCGATGGTGACGGGCAGCGCCAGATCCTCCACCGGGGCCTGAAGGTTGCGGGCGATGTCCGTGCCCAGGGCCTTCAGCGGGCTGACATAGAGCGTGTGCAGGCCTGGCCCGGGTTGCGCTGCCAGGGTCACCAGACTGGGCAAGAAACCGGCCAGGGTTTTTCCGGCCCCCGTCGGGGCGATGAGCAGCGTGTCCACCCCATCGGCGGCGGCCTCCAGCATGGCTTGCTGGTGCGGCCGCAGGGCCCAGCCTTTTTTGGCGAACCAGGCGGCGAATTGAGCTGGCAGGGCGGCCATGGCCCACCATATGGTGTTTTCATGGTTTGTTCCAGAAACTTCGTTTCGGCGATGGTCCGGCCCGGCCCCTGATGCCGCCCCATCCGGGAAGCTGGCTCTGCCCCACGCCGCAGGGGCTCTATTGCCGGCCGGGCGATTTCTACATCGACCCGCTGCGCACGGTGGCGCGCGCGGTGATCACCCACGGCCATTCCGACCATGCGCGCCCGGGCCATGACCATGTTCTGGCCACGGCGGCGACGCTGGCGCTGATGCGTACACGCATGGGCGCAGAGCGGGCCGGGGCGCGGCAGCAGGCGCTGGGCTATCACGAGCCGCTGACCATCGGCGCGGTGCGGGTGACCCTGGTGCCCGCCGGGCATGTGCTCGGCGCCGCGCAAGTGGTGCTGGACTATCAGGGCGTCCGCGTCGTGGTCTCGGGCGATTACAAGCGCCAGCCGGACCCGACCGCAGCCCCTTTCGAACCGGTGCGCTGCGACCTGTTCGTGACAGAGGCAACGTTCGGCCTGCCGGTGTTCCGGCATCCGCCGGTGGAGGCCGAGCTCAACCGCCTGCTGGGCTCCATGGCGCTTTTTCCCGAGCGCACACATGTGGTCGGCGCGTATGGCTTGGGAAAATGCCAGCGCCTTATCGCGACGCTGCGGCACGGCGGCTACGATCAACCGATCTATGTGCATGGCGCGCATTTGGCGGTTTGCGAAGCTTATGAAGCGCTCGGCGTCGCCTTGGGCGTGATCCGCCCGGCCACCGTGGCGGCGAAGGCCGATTTGCGGGGCGCGCTGGTGCTCGCCCCGCCCGCCGCCATCGCCGATCGCTGGGCGCGGCGGCTGGAAGACCCCGTGGTGTGCATGGCCTCAGGCTGGATGCGGGTCCGCCAGCGCGCCAAGGCTGGCGGCATCGAGTTGCCGCTGATCATTTCCGACCATGCGGACTGGGACGATCTGCTGCGCACCATCGAGGAAACGCAGGCCCCAGAAGTCTGGGTGACGCATGGCGCCGAGGAGGCGCTGATTCATGTGCTGACCAACAGGCAGATCCGCGCGCGGGCGCTCTCGCTGGTCGGCTATGAGGACGAGGAATGAAGGCGTTTGCCGACCTGCTGGAACGGCTGCTTCTGGCCCCCGCGCGCAACACGAAGATCGCGCTCCTGCGCGCCTATTTCACTGGGCGCCCGGATCCGGAACGTGGCTATGCGCTGGCCGCCATCGCCGGAGCGCTCTCCTTTTCCGGCGCCAAACCGGCGGCGCTGCGCGCGCTGGCGCAAGCGCGGACCGATCCGCTGCTGTTCGAGCTTTCGTACGATTTCGTCGGCGACCTCGCGGAAACGATCGCGCTGATCTGGCCGGGCACAGGCACCGCGCATCCCCCCGAGCTGCCAACGGTCATCCACAGCTTGCGGGGGGCCGCAAAAGACGAAGTTCCGGCCCTGATGTCCGGCTGGCTGGATGCGTGCGATCCCTCCACCCGCATCGCGCTGATCAAGCTCATCACCGGGGGCCTGCGCGTCGGCGCCTCGCTGCGGCTGGCGCAGCTGGCGCTCGCGGAAATGGGGGGCGTGGAAGTGCAGGAGATCGAGGAACTCTGGCACGGTCTGGAACCGCCTTACGGCGAGCTGTTTTCATGGCTGGAAGGCAAAGGCGAAAAACCGAACCCGAAAGAGCGGCCGGTCTTTCGGCCGGTGATGCTGGCACATCCGGTCGAAGAGGAGGATCTGCAGCGCCTCGACTTTGCAGCGCATCGCGCGGAATGGAAATGGGACGGCATCCGCGTGCAACTGGTCGCAACCCCCTATGGCAAGCGGCTCTATACCCGCACCGCCGACGATATTTCCGGCGCGTTTCCGGAAATTCTCGAATCCATGAATTTCCATGCGGTGCTGGATGGCGAGCTGCTGGTGATGCGCGATGGCGCGGTGGCACCGTTCAGTGATTTGCAGCAGCGGCTCGGACGCAAGAACGTTTCCACCTCCTTTCGGGAAAAATTTCCGACCGCCGTGCGGCTTTACGACATTCTGTTCGACGGGCCCGAAGACCTGCGCCCGCTCGTTTTCGACGATCGCCGTGCCCGGCTGGAAGCCTGGTTCACCCGGGAACGGCCGGAGCGAATGGATCTCTCGCCGCTGATCCCCTTCACGGACCTTCCGGAACTGGCGGCACTTCGGGCTGGCGCGCGCGAAGCGGCGATCGAGGGGCTGATGCTCAAGCGCGGGGATTCCCCCTATCTCGCCGGCCGGCCGAAAGGGCCCTGGTGGAAATGGAAGCGCGCGCCGCTGAGCCTGGACGCGGTGCTGATGTATGCGCAGCGCGGCCACGGCAAGCGCTCCTCTTATTACTCGGACTATACGTTCGGTGTGTGGAACGAAATCGGCGAGCTGGTGCCGGTCGGCAAAGCCTATTCCGGCTATAGCGATGCTGAGCTGATCTTTCTCGACCGCTGGATCCGCAATCACACCACCGCGCGCTTTGGCCCGGTGCGCGAGGTGGAGAAGAGGCTGGTCTTTGAAGTCGGGTTCGACGCCGCACAGCTGTCCAACCGCCATAAGTCCGGCGTCGCCTTGCGCTTTCCGCGAATCTTGCGGCTGCGGACCGACAAGCCGGCGGCGGAGGCGGACCGGTTGGAAACGGTGCTGGGCTTGATCGTTTCTTGATTGTTTAAGAAACGTGGCTGCTTTTTGAAAAGCGGCGGAAAATGGTTTCTGCATTCGGCCTGCGCGCTGATGCCAGCACGGCCCGAATTAACAAAGTTTTTTTGCTTTGTTTTGCACGCCAAAAGAAGTCTTTTGCTTGCCCCCTGGCGGCACCAAAAGTGATGGGCAGCAGGGCGACCATTCGATTGCTCCTGCCGAGATTTTTGTTGTAATGGTGGCTCTCCCATAATTTGTCCCAGAGCCCCGTTCACGAAGGATCAATCCGGCTCTGGCGTTTTTTGCGCGCGCGGTTGCCGGCACGAACCGCTGCGGGATTTGCTTCCCATCGTTGTTAGGCTGATCGCGCCCCTGAGGGCGCGAGACGGGTTCGGTAGGATGATGAAACAGGAGAGGGCGCGGTGAAACCGTTCGTGGGGGACCTCTCTTTCGCATGGCTGTTTCGTTAAAAGGTCCTTTAGGACAATAATCTTCATTATCCGCTGGCCCCTGGGATGCGTATAGTTGTCACCCTGGAGGAGAAAAACGAATGGAAACTTCAAGACAAGATTCCGCACAGGAACGGACCCGTGCGGCTTTGACGCTAATGCCCGAGACTTTCGTACGGAATTGGCAGATGACTGGGCTCAGGGTTTTGCGCGCGCAAGAGCGGATGCTGCACGGTATGATGTCCGCGGCGCGGCTGGAGATGCAATTCGGCCAGGATCTGATCATGAATCGGATGGTCCGCTTCAATCCCAGAGACGAAGGGGGGCGCGCCGACGGCGCCTTCCAGGAACTCGACCGCCTGATCACGATGATCCGGGAAGTTACCGAGGAGTTGCGCAGCGGCTTCAATGATGCGACGCAATTGCTGACCGAGACCGCCGATGAAGTGATCCAGGACACGACAAAAGCGGCCGGTACGGCGGCGCAGGCGGCAACGGACAGGGCCGCCGAAGCAACGCATGAGAGCCTGCAAAGCAGCGGGAAATTCACCAAGAAGGCGGCTGAATCCGCTGCGGAAACCGCCAATGCCGAGAAGGAAGAGCGCCGGCGCTCCGGCTAAACGGGGCGCGCCGCCGGTGAACATGACGCGGGACCGGCCTTCACCGGTCCCGCTGCGTTACTGCGCGGCTTTGACTTTGGCTGCCGCCGGTTTGGCCTTGGCAGGGGCCTTGGCCGGCTTTGGCGCTGCTTTTGCGGCCGGACGGGCTTTTGCTTTTGTCGCGGTATTTGTGGCGGCCTTCGTCGCGGTCTTCTTTGGCGCGGCTTTCTTCGCCACCGGCGCGGTCCCGGCCTTGGTCGGCTTTTTGGCCGCCGCCTTGCGGCCGCGCGGGGCCATGACCTTGCCCTTTTCGGCCAGCAGCGCCACAGCCTCATCCAAAGTCACTTCGGTGAGTTCGGTACCTTTGGGCAGATTGGCGACCACATTGCCCCATTGCGCATAGGGACCGAAGCGGCCTTTGCGCGCGACCACCGGTTCCTTGTCCTTGGGGTGTTCACCCAGGTTGCGGATCGAATCCTGCTTCTTGCCGATCAGATCCATCGCCCGGTTCAGGCCGATATGCAGCACGTCGTCATCGCGGTCGAGCGAGGCGTAGATCGCACCCATTTTTACATACGGTCCGAACCGTCCCACGGCCGCCTCGATTTTTTGCCCCGTGTCCGGATGCAGGCCGATCAGACGCGGCAGTGACAAGAGGCCAAGCGCGTCTTCCAGCGTCAGCGTCTCCGCGCTCATGCCGCGCGTCAGCGAGGCGCGCTTGGGCTTCGCCTTCTTGTCGGCCGGGTCGGGCTCGCCCTGCTGCACATAGAGCCCGTACGGGCCGCGCTTGAGGGAAATATCCTCAGCCGTCTCGGGGTGCTGGCCGAGCAGGCGCATGCCGTCTTTCAGCGCATCGTCCTGGACATCGCCGCCATCCACCGCCAGCTTGCGCGTATATTGGCAGGTTGGGTAGTTCGAACAGCCGATGAAGCTGCCAAAGCGCCCGAGCTTGAGCCCGATGCGGCCGGTGCCGCAAGCCGGACAGGTGCGCGGATCGGCCCCGTCCTCACGGGCGGGGAAAAAATGCGGGCCGAGATCGGCGTCCAGCGCGTCGATCACATCGGAGATCTTCAGCTCCTTGGTCTGCGCCACGGCCTCGGAGAAGTCGGTCCAGAACGCGCGCAGCACGTCGCGCCAGCGGGCATTGCCTTCGGCAATCTCGTCCAGCTGCTCCTCAAGATTGGCGGTGAAGCCGGTATCGACATAACGGGAGAAGAAGCTCGTGAGAAAAGCCGTGACGAGGCGGCCGCGATCCTCGGGCATGAAGCGCCGCGCCTCGAGCCGCACATAGTTGCGGTCACGCAGCACGGTCAGGATCGAGGCATAGGTGGAAGGACGGCCGATGCCCAGCTCCTCCATCTTCTTCACCAAAGAGGCCTCTGAATAGCGCGGCGGCGGCTGGGTGAAATGCTGGTTCGCCTCGACCTTGGCGGTTTTCAGCGGATCATCCTTGCCGATCGGCGGCAGAATCCGCGCGTCATCATCCTCCGCCGGATCATCGAGGTCCTCGCGGTAGAGGCGCAGAAAGCCGTCGAAGGCCAGCACCGAGCCGGTCGCGCGCAGGGTCTGGCCCTTGCCGTCGGTCATGTCCACGCTGGTTTGGTCCAGCTCCGCCGCCTGCATCTGGCAGGCCATGGCGCGCTTATAGATCAGCTCATAGAGCCGCGCCTGTTCGGGGCTGAGCATCCGGGCGACGCGCTCGGGCTTTAACGTCGCGTCAGTGGGGCGGATGGCCTCATGCGCCTCCTGCGCGTTCTTCGCCTTGGAGACATATTCGCGGGGGGCTGCCGGCAGATAGTCCGGCCCGAAATCGGCCTTGATCTGCGAGCGCAAGGCGGAAACCGCTTCTTTCGCGAGCTGCACGCCGTCGGTTCGCATATAGGTGATCAGGCCGATCGTCTCGCCGCCGATTTCCACGCCCTCATAGAGCTGCTGCGCAAGGCGCATGGTCTGCTGTGAGGAGAAGCCGAGTTTGCGGCTTGCCTCCTGCTGCAGGGTGGAGGTGATGAAAGGCGGCGGCGGATGGCGGCGGGTGCGCTTCTTCTCGACCGCGGCGACGGTGAATGCTCCGGCCTCGACGGCGGCTTTTGCGGCGAGTGCCCGGGCTTCATCGGAGAGATCGAACTGTTCGAGCTTTTTGCCCTGGTAATGCGTCAGGCGGGCAGGGAAGGGCGCGCCCGAGGGCGTGACCATGCCGGCTTCGATGGTCCAATATTCACGCGGCCGAAACACCTCGATTTCGGCCTCGCGCTCGCAGATCAGCCGCAGCGCGACGGATTGCACGCGCCCGGCCGAGCGACTGCCGGGCAGCTTGCGCCACAGCACAGGCGAGAGCGTGAAGCCGACCAGGTAGTCCAGCGCGCGGCGGGCGAGATAGGCCTCGATCAGCGGCTGGTCGAGCGCGCGCGGCGCCGCCATCGCCGCCTTCACGGCGGACTTGGTGATCTCGTTGAAGGTGACGCGCAGCACTTTCACGCCCTTGAGCGCGTTCTTGTCCTCCAACATGGCGCGCACATGCCAGGAAATCGCCTCGCCTTCGCGATCCGGGTCAGTCGCCAGATAAAGCGTGCCAGCGCCTTTCAGCGCCCGGGCGATCTCGCCAATATGCTTCTGGCCGCGGTCATCGGCTTCCCAGAGCATCGCGAAATCCTCGTCGGGACGGACCGAGCCGTCTTTTGGCGGCAGGTCCCGCACATGGCCGAACGAGGCTAAGACTTTATAGGAGTCGCCCAGATACTTGTTGATTGTCTTGGCTTTGGACGGGGACTCGACAATGACGATATCAGTCAAAAACCATTTCCGATCATGGGTCTACGTGGCGTGCCACCCGGTTGCCGGCAAGGGTTTCTACCCTTCCCGCGAGTTCTAGTTCAAGCAGGACCGCCGTGATGGCGCTCAGGGACAGTTGGCAGCGCCGGGCGATCTCGTCAACTCCGACCGGTTCGGCACCGATCATGTCCAGGATCGCACGACGCCCGCGCGCCAGTTCCGCCTCGTCGGCTTTCTCATCCTCCATCCGCAGCGGCAATGATGATTCAGCGAAGCCAGACGGCGTCCCGCGCTGAAACATCGGATCGCGGGACAGGCCCACCCGGCCCGGGACATCGGGCAGGTTGGCGAGCACATCGGCAGCCGCTTCGGTGAGATGCGCGCCCTGGCGGATGAGGTCGTTGGCGCCGGCGGAGCGCGGGTCGAGGGGCGAGCCAGGCACGCCGAACAATTCGCGTCCGGCCTCGAGGGCAAGACGGGCGGTGAGCAGCGAGCCGGAGCGCGCCGCCGCCTCGATCACCACCAGCCCCAGCACCAGCCCGGCGATGATGCGGTTGCGCTTGGGGAAATGTCTGGCGACCGGTGCGGTGCCGAGCGGGGCCTCCGTCACCACCGCGCCCTGTTCGGCGATGCGCGCCTGAAGGGCGGCATGTTCCGGCGGGTAGGGCTGGTCGAGCCCGCCGGCAATGACGGCGATGGTTTTGCCCGCGCGCATGGCGCCGGTATGGGCGGCGGCGTCGATGCCGCGCGCAAGGCCGGAGACCACCGCCAGCGTCGCCGCCAGTTCCGCACCCAGGATCTCCGCAAAACGCATGCCGTTGGCCGAGGCATTGCGCGCGCCGACAATCCCCACGGCGCGGGCGGAGAGGTTCTCTGGTGCGCCCAGCACCGAGATCGCCGGTGGGGCATCGAGCAGTTGCGCGAGCAACGGGGGGTAGCCCGGACCGCCGAGGAAGAGGATTTGGCCGCCCATGCGTTGCACGGCGCGGAGTTCGGCTTCGACCTTCGCGGCGGGGGGAATCACCGGCGGCGTGGCCCGCCCGCCGGCGCGGGCGAGTTCAGGCAGCGCCGCGAGCGCCTCTTTGGGCGTCGCAAAGCGCGCCATCAGCCGCCGATAGGTGACCGGCCCCACGCTTTCCGTTCGTATCAGACGCAGGCGGTCGAAATCGGTCATGGGGACGAACTCATGCCTTTCTGCCGATGCGCGGTTCCGTGCCCGCGCGCAGCCGCGCGATGTTGCCGCGATGTGTCCAGAAGACAAGCACGGCGATGACGGCCGCCAGAATGGCCAGATGCCAGCGCCCGAAAAGCAGCGCCGCGAGTGGCGCGATGGCGAAGGCGGTCAGGGCCGAGAGCGAGGAATAGCGGCTCGCCCGGGCCATTGACAGCCAAGTTGCGCAGGCGACCAGCCCCACCGGCAGAAACGTGCCGAGCAGAACGCCAAGCCCGGTGGCAACACCCTTGCCGCCTTTGAACTGCAACCAGATGGGGAAAAGATGGCCAAGCAGCGCGGCGAGGCCGGTGGCGAGCATCGCCGCCTGGCCGAACGGCGCCGCAATCACCACCGGGATCGCCCCCTTTGCCCCGTCCAGCAGCAGCGTGGCCGCGGCCAGGGCTTTGTTGCCCGTGCGCAGCACATTGGTCGCGCCGATATTGCCCGAACCGATGCCGCGAATATCCCCGAGCCCGGCCGCGCGCGTCAGCAGCAATCCGAACGGAACGGACCCGCAAAAATACCCAAAAAGGAGCAAGGCGGCGCAGATCATCATCCGAAGACCCGGCGGCCGGCCTTCCACGTGCCGAGCACCACGCCCTCCAGCGCCCTGCCGTCGAACGGCGTGTTCTGCGCCTTGCCCGGCAGTTGCCCGGCGGTGACGCGCCAGGAACGGTCCGGGTGGAACAGGCACAAATCTGCCGCTTTACCCTTGGCGATCCGGCCTGCATCGAGGCCCAGCCATGAGGCGGGTTTGGCGGTCAACAGCGCGAGCGCCTGGGCCAGGGACAAAGCCCCCGCCTGGACCTGCGCGAGCGTGACGCCGA
>Ga0310811_10001530_pt1 | contig 28847 bp, 24 predicted proteins | sample YCmetagenome_FD_207642 | JGI IMG/M metagenome (GOLD analysis project Ga0310811, IMG submission 207642) | Soil microbial communities from experimental microcosm in Duke University, North Carolina, United States - YC | ecosystem: Engineered > Artificial ecosystem > Soil microcosm > Unclassified ...
GCGATTGGCGCAAAGAAGTGATACGGGCCGGGGCAAAAAGCTCGGCACTGCTACGCCCGGCGCCAAGCGCCGGGCGTAGGCCGTTCATTGGGATTCTGTGAACACCAGCAAAGGCCGCGCTGTTTTCAAACCTTTGTCACGAACTCTGCGCGGCATCGCGTTCGAGGGAACTTCCTTCGGGGCCAACTGATTCCTGGAGTGAATCAGTTCACGACCCGGAGGACACGATGATCCGACAGAACGTTTTGCGGCTCGCGTTGGCGATGGCGGCCGCCGCCGCGTGCGGCGGTGCCAGCGGCGGCGATTATGGTACGTCGCCCACCAACAATCCCTCGACCAACAACCCGCCGGCGAGCCCCAATACGGTGATGATCGCGGACAATGCATTCAATCCGACCGACGTTACCGTGAACGCCGGTACGACGGTGACGTGGAAGTGGGCTACGTGTACCAACACCGGCGGCGGCGACGGGTACGGCGGCTACGGTTCGAACCCGTGTCCGACTCACAACGTCACCTTCGACGACGGCAGCAACATCGCATCGCAAGTCCAAGATGCGGGGGATTACTCCCGGGCGTTCTCGACGCCGGGGACCTACAAGTACCACTGTTCGGTCCACGGCGCATCGGTGATGTCCGGGCAGATCGTCGTCAAATGAGCATCCGCTCGTAAGCAGCCAGGCTCGAGCGGCGCGAGAGCCCGCGGTCAGCGCGGGCTCTTCGATTGTAAGGAGTCGTGGGCTTCACCGGCGCACGATGGCCGGGGCAGGTCGGTGAGCGTTATCTTGTCCCGATTCGTCGGCGAGACGAACGCATCTCGTCGTCGCCCCGCTCCCACCGGCCCAGTCTCCCATCGGCGATGCGGTTCCGCGCGATCCCACTGCTCGTTTTCGCGGCGTTGGCTACCGCCAGCGGTCAGCAACGATTCACGACCCAGACAATGGTCGTCCCGGCCTTCGCCGGTTCCGACCGGGGGCTCGCATCCAAGGCGACGGATATCGTGCGGTCGCGCGTGGCCGCCGCGTTCCCGAAGAGCGAGCTCCGAATGATCTCGGGAGGCGACGTGGACGATTGGTTACGTCGTTCCGGGTTCGAGGAAAACGTCATTCTGAGCGAGGGCGAGCTCAAGGAGATGGCGAAGAAGTTTCGCGCGGACGAACGCGTGACGGGAACCGCTATCCGAGCAGACGGGAAGGTCAGGATTGCCGTTACCCTCGCGTTGATTCGCGACCTGCGTCTCGCGCAACCGATCGCCGCAGAAGCGCCATCGATCAACGAGGCGGGCGAGACCGTTGCGCGAGAGATCATCGCTGCGCGACGTCAACTGGTTTCGCTGCGCCAGTGCGAGAACCTGCTGCGCGAGGGTAAGCCTGCCGCGGCCGCCACAGCCGCCGCAGTTGCAATCGAGGCGTACTCGCGGGCCGTTCCAGCGCGCGTTTGCCTGCTCAACTCTCTGGCCAGACTCGATGTTCAGCCGGACACGACCATCGCGGTGGCCCAGGCGACTCTTGCCAGCGATGGGGCAAACCCGATTGCGCTCGAGGCACTCGCCTCTGCGCTGGACCGCGCGCACAAGGAAAGCGTCGCGGCTCCGATCTGGGTAAAGCTCCTCGCCACCGACTCGACGAACGAGGAGCTCACCGAGAAGGTCGTCAATGCTCTGTCGCACGGGGGCAACGCTGTTCTAGCGCAACCGATCATCGATCGGGCAACGGTGCAGCACGCCGAGAATCTCGTGCTGTTGAAGTTGAAATGGCTCGTACACCTTGCGACCGGCGACTGGAAAGGAGCGATCACCGCGGGGGAGCAGCTGTTTGCGCATGACCCAGCAACGCAGAGCGACGCTGAGTTCTACGTTCGCCTGTCGAGTGCCTACCGTGCCGATAGCCAACCGTTGCGCGCGTTGTCGGCCGCCGCGACGGGCGCGGCACGGTTTCCCGACGATGCAGGGCTCTACGTTGCCTATCTCCAGCTGCTGCGAAGCGAAGGCGACGCGGCGCTGCCGCGCGGACTGACGGCGTTCCCCGAGAGTCCGGAACTGCACGTGATGGCCGCGAGAGCGTTCAAAGGGGTAGGGAACACCGCCGGCGCATTAGCGGAAACCAAGCGCGCGCTCGCGGCAAATCCGAGGCTGCCGCACGGGTACCTGCAGCTTGCGCAGCTCGAGATGGACGCGGGCGAGATCGACAGCGCGTACGTGGCGATCGACAAGGCGCCTGCCCACGGCGAGGATTCATCGACGACGGCGCAGTTCGCGCTGGCCCGTGGAAACGATCTGTTCAAGGCAGCGACCGCGTCGCAGAAGCGCGAGGATTTCCAGCGAGCCATGAAGTTCCTCTCCCTGGCCACGCGGCTCGCCCCGACAGCTGCGGCTCGATTCCTTCTAGGCGCTTCGGCGCTGTCGGTGGGGCAATCGGCGGCAACCGAGGCGCCGACCATCAAGAGCTGTGATCTGTCGAAGCTGGCCGAGTCGTCGTTGACCGAGGCCGAGATCAACCTCGTGAGTGGTGGATCAGCGGCGCCCGATGCCGCAAAGCAGTATCTCGACCACCTCGCCAAGTTGAGGCCGTACGTCGCCGATCAGGTCAAGTCGTTCTGCTGACCAGCTCATCGCCGCGCACCGCAGGCCGTACACTGTACGATCTTGCGGATATGTCGACTATCTACTCATAATAGGTAGGCAGTCGACATATAGACCATCGCGAGGCTCCCATGTCCTTCATCGACGGCCTTCGTCACCGCATGCGCGTCTGGACGCGCCGCGCGGAGTACGATCGTGCGCTCGAAGACGAGATGCGCTTCCATGTCGAGCTGGACGCGACACAGCAGCCACTCGCGCAGCTCGACGCGGCGGCCGCGGCGCGCCGGCGATTCGGCAATTCGACATACCTTCGCGAGGAGACTCGGCAGGCTGCTGGCTTGGGCGGGGTCGACGCGCTCCGCGCAGACGCGACGCATCTGGTTCGTTCGCTTCGCCGCTCACCGGCGTTCGCGATCGTCGCGATCCTCACGCTCGCGCTCGGCATCGGCACGACTACCAGCGTCTTGAGCGTGGTCGACCACGTGCTCGTTCACGCCCTGCCGTTCCGCGATGCCGGAGAATTGGCGGTGCTGCTGGAACGCGACGACCGTGGAGATCTTCGTACACCGTCGTATCCCACTCTCGACGATTGGCGGCGCGACCCAGGAATGCGTCAAGCCTTCGAAGGCGTCTCGTTCGAGCGAGGTGAGGGCGTATCGATCGCCATCGGCGAGAAGACGGATCGGTTCCCGGCCGCATTCGTCGACACCAGCTTCTTCCCCTTGATCGGCGTTCGCCCGCTGCTGGGGCGGGTCCTATCGTCTGACGACGCGCGCGACGGCGCCCCGCCCGCGGCGGTCCTGTCCTACGGTCTCTGGCAGCAACGATTCGGAGGCGATCCGAGCATCCTTGGCCGGCGGCTCGACATCGACAGCGTTCCGACCACGGTTGTTGGCGTACTGCCGGCGGGGGCGCAGTATCCGGGGTTTGCGTCGCTCTGGCGACCGCTGTCACAATATCGGCATAAGGAAGTACTCACGCGACGCGGGCTCCACGTCGATAGCAGAACCATCGCCCGGTTCCGACCCGGCATCGACTCGCTGCGCGCCGCGCGGATGACCGCGACGATCGGCGCGCAGTTGGCGGCGGCTTATCCAGCCGAGCAGGGGAGGTGGTCTCCCGCGCTCTATTCTCTCCGTGACGAAATCATTGGCGACATCAAGCCAATGCTGCTCACCCTGGCCGGCGCGGCCGCGGCGGTCCTTCTTCTGGCGTGCGCGAATGTGGCGAACTTGCTGCTCGCGCGGGTGGCGGGCCGTTCCCGCGAGATCGCGGTGCGCAGCGCACTCGGTGCATCGCGCGGACGAATCGTTCGTCAACTGCTTACCGAAAGCCTGATCCTCGCCGTGATCGGGGGTGGACTTGGCACGGCGATCGCCGCAGCGGCCGTGGGTTTTGCGAGAAAGTTGCCCGCCGATCGATTGCCACGCGCCGAGGAGCTGAGCGTCGACCACCGCGTGCTGCTCATCGCCGCGGCTGCGTCGTTGTTCACAGCGCTTCTGTGCGGCCTGTGGCCGGCATTGCGAGCGACGCGACCATCGGGCGCAGAAACGCTTCGCGCCGGATCGTCGGGATCGGTGGGGCTTCGTTCCGAGTCGCGCCTGCGACGAACGCTCGTTGCCGTGCAATTCGCGCTCGCGCTCATGCTGCTCGTCGGAGCGGGGTTACTGCTTCAGAGCTTCCGTCGCGCGGCGGCCGTCGACGTGGGCTTCGACCCGCGCGGTCTCGTCGCGGTGAGGATCACCGCGCCCCCCGGAGTATATCGGACACCGGCGGAAGCGGCCGCACTCTACACGCGTATCCTCGACGCGGCGCGATCGGTGCCTGGTGTCGCGAGCGCGGGATTCATCCAGCACTTCCCGTTTGGGTCGGCTTCGATCCCGACGCCGGTCCAAGTCGAAGGTAGATCGGTGAACGATACCGCTTCGACACAGGTCTTCTACCGTACCGTCTCGGCGAGCTATCTGCCGACGATGAAGATGTCGATTGTCGGCGGTCGATGGTTCAACGACGACGACATGCGAGCGCCTGCTGGGAGCTTTGTCGTCAACGCGGCGATGGCGAAGCGATACTGGCCCGGCGAGAACGCCGTTGGCCATCGGATCACCGTGCGGCGCTCTTCGCAGGCGCGCGCCGATTTCGGCCAGCCGCTTCCCGGCGTGGTGATTGGGGTTGTGGGCGACGTGCACCAGACCAGCCAGGACACGCCGCCGAGTCCTGAGGTTTACGTACCATTCACGCTCGAGACGTGGCCCTGGGGAACGTTCGTCATGAGAACGCGCGACGGCGCGCGATCGGTCCCCAGGCTCCAAAAGGCAATCATGGCCATCGATCCGCGATTGGTGCGTACTGGCGCCGACGGCGCGCAGGACTTCGAGCTGGTAGAGGACATGATCGCCAGCCGATTGGCACCGCGAAAACTGTCGATGGCGCTGATCGGGGTATTCGCTGGATGCGCGCTCGTGCTCGCCGCGATTGGTATGTACGGCGTCATCGCGTACGGTGTATCGCAGCGCACGCGCGAGATGGGTGTTCGCAAAGCCTTGGGTGCGACCGACGGCATGATTGCCGGACTCATCGTGCGAGAGTCGCTGCTTCTCGCGAGCTTCGGTTTGGTGATCGGTTGTGCGGGTGCATGGGCAGGCGGTCGATTGATCAAGGGTCTGTTGTTCAACACACCACAACTCGACCCGCTCGCTTACGGCGCGACGATCCTGTTGCTCATCGTGGTCGCGATGGCGGCATCGTTCTTCCCCGCGCGGCGGGCGACGCGTCTCGATCCGACCATCGCGATGCGGGGTGACTGACCATGGCAAAGTCCTCATCGCGGAGCGGTCTACTTCCTGGGACGTTGGACATGCTAGTCCTCCACACCCTCACACTCGGAGCGCTGCATGGATACGCGATCGCGCAGCACATCCAGAAGTTGTCCGACGAGGTGCTGCAGGTGGAGCAGGGCTCATTGTATCCCGCGCTCGAGCGACTGCTGCAGAAAGGGTGGGTGACCTCCAAATGGGGCCAAACGCAGACCGGACGCCGAGCGCGCTACTACACGCTGACGGCGTCCGGTCGAAAACAGTTAGGCCAGGAGATCTCGGAGTTCGATCGCGTGCTCCTGGCGATCAACCGCGTGATGCATCGAGCTTAGGGCGTAGCAGGCTGCGCCTCCGCGGCGGTCGCCGTGCTGGCGACATCACGCTCGCGCTTTGCCGAGCGAAGGAGATTGATCGAGGTGTACGCAACGACGGCGACCACGAGCCATTTCACCGTGTCAAGCGGCAGGCTCTGCACGATGAATGCGGCGATGAGCACAGCGGGGATTCCCGCCACGAGCATTCCGATGACTGCATTCTTCGCGTAGCTGCCGGCCCGAATGAACCGCACGCTGGCGAGCGGCATGAGGAACGCGCACGATCCCATCATGATCGGGAATGCGGCCGTGGGCTTCATGCCAAGCAGGTAGATGAGGATCATGCACGGGGCGTACAGTCCAATACCAACCGTCATCACGGCGCCGAGCACGAAGTTTCCGACCATGCCGATCGCTAACTTTCCACCGGTCAGCTCGAGCGCATCGCCGCCAGCGGGAATGAGATTCACCTGCGGCTGCGACAGGAACAGAATGATCGCGAACCCGAACAGCAGTCCCCCCATGGCCATCTGAATCTGACGTCGTGGCCACGATGACACGAACCCTGCCCCAAGCCACGCGCCGACTACCGCCGAGGCGATCAGGGCGATGAGGGTTTTGGGGTCGACAGGGACTAGTTTTGTGTAGATGAAGGCTTGGGCAACGGTGGGGAGGACGTAGCCGACGTTGAGCGTACCCGGGATCTGCTCGTCCGGAACCATCTTGAATTGTCGGAGCGCCGAAGTCGTGGTCGCGAAGGAGCCGATGCCCAGGGTGTCGAAGAAGTTCGCGACGAAGCTGACTACGGAGATCGCGAGCGTTTTGTAGGCGCGCGAGAGAACGACCAGGTAGCCTGCGGTCACGAGGCCGAGCGAGATGAACAGCCAGTCGCGAGCCGTGAGCGCAGCGATGCTAAAGCCGGTGGCGTCCGAGGGTGCCTGCATGGTTGTCCGGGAAGGGGAGGGGAGGGGGCACGTGCAACGATCGTTTTTACCAGACAGACTACAGGATGACACGCGAACCACGCCTTGGATAGGGCGTAAGGTCAGCAAAGACATCCTTTTTGAACTTGCCAGCATCTAAAGTCAAGGATACTGTATCCGGCCGTGTCCTCGACATCAATCGTGGAGTAGGGATGACCCGCCGTTTGACCCCTGAAGTACCCGTCGCAACGCTATTCTCGATGACGCCGTCGAGCTCACGCCCAGGCGTCGTGCCGATTCAGCGTCAGACGATCGCCAGCATGACCGTGGAGGCCCTGCGAGAGCGGATCCTACGCGGTGATTACCCCGAAGGAGAGCCGTTGCGCCAGGATGCGCTGGCTGACGACCTCGGCGTTAGTCGAATCCCGGTACGCGAGGCGCTACGGCAACTGGAGGCCGAAGGTCTCGTAACGTTCAGCCCGCACCGCGGCGCCGTGGTTTCGAGCCTCTCGCTCGACGAGATCAACGAGTTGTTCGAGCTTCGTGCCGAAATCGAGTGCGACCTGCTGTGTCGCGCGATCCCAAAGACGAGCTCGGAACAGCTCGATCGCGCAGTCGAGGTGCTCGACGAGTTCGAGGATGCGCTGCGCGCCGGCGAGGCCACCCGCTGGGGGCCGTTGAACTGGCACTTTCATGCGGCCTTGTACGCGCCGGCAAATCGAAACTTGACCATGGGTGTCTTGCAGAAACTACATCAACACAGTGACCGGTATTTCCGCATGCAGGTGTTGCTCGCGCACGGCGGTGAGCGAGCGAACGCGGAGCATCGTGCAATCGCGGACGCAGTTCGCGCGAAGGACTCGGTTTCAGCCACTCGGTTGATGCGCGCGCACATCGTCGGGGCCGGGACGTCGCTGCTGGCGCTGCTCCAGGAGCAGCGAGGCGCCGCGGCGACTGCGAAGCTCGGCAGACGGTGAGCGCCCCAGCCTCCGCCCCCGCGCGCCTCAAGCATTTCGTCAACGGCGACTGGCGAGCGAGCGATTCCGATTCGTGGATCGCCGACGTCAATCCATCCGACTCGGAAGACGTGCTCGCTCACGTTCCGACCGGGACCGTTGACGACGTCACAGCCGCGGTCGCTGCGGCCAGCGCGGCCTACCCATCATGGCGTGCGACGACCGGACCGGCGCGCGCGGAGCTGCTGCACAAGTGGGCCGGCGCGATCGCCGCGCGCCACGAAGAGCTGGCGCAGTTGCTTTCTCGCGAGGTTGGAAAGCCGATCGCTGAGGCGCGTGGCGAGGTAGGGCGGTGTGTCGTAATCCTGCGCTACTACGCCGGGGAGGCCGTTCGAGAGATCGGCGAGGTCATTCCGGCACAGGTTGCGGTAGCGCTGCAGTTCAGCTCGCATCAACCGCTTGGTGTCGTCGCGCTCATCACGCCGTGGAATTTTCCGGTGGCGATTCCCCTATGGAAGGCGGCGCCGGCAATCGCATTCGGCAACACGGTGGTTCTCAAACCGTCGGAGATGTCGCCGCAGTCGGCGATCGTGCTGGCGGAGTGTGCTGCAACGGCGGGTTTGCCACCTGGTGTGTTCAATGTCGTTCTCGGGAGCGGAGCCGCGGTCGGTTCGGCGCTCATCGCCGCGGATGCCGTCCGCGCCGTGAGCTTCACGGGATCGGGCCGCGTCGGCGCGACGGTCGCAGCAGCTGCCGCGGCGCGCAACATTCGGTATCAGACCGAAATGGGTGGGAAGAACGTCGCGATCGTGATGCCCGATGCCGACCTTCGACAGGCGGCGGTGTTGGCGGCCGGTGGTGCGATGCGGTACGCCGGTCAGAAATGCACGGCGACGAGTCGAGTCGTCGTTGCGCGCCAGGTTGAAGACGCATTTCTCGCCGAGCTTCGCACGCAGGTCGCTGCGCTGCCGATTGGTCCCGTGACGGACGCCGCCGCGGCGATCGGACCGGTGATCAGCGACACGTCGCGATCGTCGATCTATCGAGCGCTCGACGAATTCGGCGGCGAGCCATTCTACGTCGGTGACGTTCCACGGACCGCTGCGTTCGCGCGCGGCTTCTTCGTTCCGCCGACGATCGTTCGCGGCGCGTCGCCAGATTCGAACATCGCGCAGCGCGAGCTGTTCGGTCCAGTGCTGGCGACGTTCACAGCTGACGATCTCGACGAGGCGATCGCGATCGCGAACGCGACGCCGTACGGACTGAGTGCCGCGCTGTTCACCCGCGACCTCACGAGCGCCTTGCGGTACATCGATCGCATCGACGCCGGCATGGTTCGGGTGAATGGCGACACGACGGGGGTCGATCCGCATGCTCCGTTCGGCGGTGTGAAGGGTTCGAGCTCCGGCAGTCGCGAGCAGGGATCGGCCGCGCGGGAGTTCTACACCGAAATCAGGACCGTTCAGATCAATCCATGAGTGACACGCCAACGACCATCCGTGTGATCGATTCGCACACCGAAGGCGAGCCGACACGCGTCGTCGTCGACGGATGGCCGCAGCCGAGTGGGGCGACGATGGAGGAGCGGCGCGACGATCTGAGGCGCCGCTTCGATCACCTGCGTCAAGCCGTAGTCTGTGAGCCGCGGGGCCACGCCGCCATCGTCGGCGCGTTACTCACGCCCCCTGTGAATGCCGACTCGCTCACCGGCGTGATCTTTTTCAACAACGAGACGTACCTCGGCATGTGCGGACATGGCCTGATCGGCGTCGTCCGTACACTTGCTCACACGGGCAGACTGTCGTCGGGTTCCGCTCGGTTCGATACTCCGGTCGGCACGGTGTCGGCGCAGTTGAATGACGATGGTTCGGTGACGATCGAGAATGTCGCGTCACGCTGCCACGCGCTAGACGTCGCGGTCGAGGTGCCCGGTCTAGGACGTGTGGTGGGCGATGTAGGCTACGGCGGAAACTGGTTCTTCGTGACGCACCTCGACGAGCCATTAGAGATGTCGAATGTCGCCGAGCTGACTCGCGTGACGCAGGCCATTCAGGACGCGATTACGGCGACGAAACCTGCTGGCGGCGTCCCCATCGACCACATCGAAGTGTCCGGGCCAGCTTCCCGTGCTGATGCAGACGCGAAGAACTTCGTGCTGTGCTCGGGCGGTGAGTATGATCGCTCGCCCTGCGGTACGGGCACGTCGGCGGTGATGGCGCTTCTGCATGCCAGGAAACGGCTCGCGATCGGCGAGGAGTGGCGTCAGGAAAGCATTACCGGGAGCCGATTCGTCGGCTGGCTCACCGCGGGTGCAAACGGCGAGCTCGTCCCACACATTCGCGGCCAAGCGTTCGTGACGGGCGAGGCGACGCTGCGCTTCGACCCGGATGATCCGTTTCGACTCGGCATCGGCGGAACGTGACGGCGAAAGGACGCTCCGAGGCGATCGTCATCGGAGCGGGGATCGTCGGCTCGGCCTGCGCGCTCGCGCTCGCAGAGGACGGGTGGCACGTGACGATTCTCGAACGAGCATTCGCAAGCGCAGGTACGACGTCGGTGGGAATGGGACACGTCGTCGCGATGGACGATTCTCCCGAGCAGCTCGCGCTGACCGCGTACTCGGCACATCTGTGGTCCGGGCTTGCGCCCCAGCTTGGCCGCCGTGCCGAGGTCGACGACTGCGGCACTCTCTGGGTCGCCGAGGACGAGGCGCAGCTCGATGCCGTGCGGACGAAGCAGCGGGTGTACGCCGACGCCGGAATCGCGACAGAGCTGCTTGACGATCGCGCGTTGGCCGAAGCCGAGCCGAGTCTTCGGCGCGGATTGGTTGGGGCACTGCGTGTGCCGGGCGACAGCGTCGTGTATCCGCCGGGCGTCACGGTGCGATTATCGGAATTGGCGGTTGCGCGCGGGGCCACCCTTCGGGAAGGTGTTGAGGTTCGTGAGATCCTTCCAAATGGTGTTCGCTGCGACGGCGAAACGATCCATGCGGAGGTGGTCGTGAACGCCGCCGGACCGTCGGCTGGTTTGTTGACGCCTGGACTTCCGATCGTTCCACGAAAGGGTCATCTCGCGATTACGGATCGGTATCCGGGCTACTGTCGACACCAGCTCGTGGAACTCGGCTACCTCACGAGCGCGCACGTGATGACGAATGAGTCGGTTGCGTTCAACGTCCAGCCGCGTGCGACCGGACAGGTGCTCATCGGGTCGTCGCGCGAGCTCGTGGGCTGGGATGCGGCGATCAATCACTCGATTCTGCGGAAGATGCTAGCTCGGGCCGTCGAGTTTCTTCCACGGCTGAACGAGCTGTCGATCATTCGATCGTGGACGGGATTTCGTCCGGCGACACCGGACAAACTGCCTCTGATTGGGCCATGGGATGCGACGCCCGGGTTGTGGATCGCGGCGGGGCATGAGGGGCTCGGCATCACCACATCACTCGCGACCGCGCGACTCATCGCCGACCAACTCGCAGGTCGAGTCCCGGCGATCGATCCGTCGCCCTTCTGGCCATCGCGCATCCACGACTCCGAGAGGGTCGCGTGAGCGCGAGAACGTTCGACATCACGGTCGACGCGAAACCCATCGAAGCTACGACGGGTGCGTCGGTCGCGAGCGTTCTGCTCAACGCCGGAATTCTCGCGTTCCGTCGATCGGAAAGCGCGGAACCGCGGGCTCCTCTCTGTGGGATGGGCGTTTGCTACGAGTGTCGCGTGACGATCGACGGAGTTCCGCACCTGCGTGCGTGCATGACGACCGTGTCACCGGGAATGAGGATTGAAACCGCGCCTGCGGGACCTGGGGCTCGATGACAGGGCAGGTCGAGCGGGTTGACGTTCTGGTCATCGGCGGAGGCCCCGCGGGGATCGCCGCGGCGACGTGTGCGTCTGAGCGGGGCACTCGAGTCCTGCTCGTCGATGAAGGGACGCAACCCGGGGGACAGATCTGGCGGGCGAGCCTAACCAAGCCATCCCCTGTCGTTGCTCGGCGATGGAGTGCTCGCCTCGGCGCGAGCGGAGCAACGGTCGCTTCGTCGACATCGGTCGTCGATGTGCAACCTTCGGGAGTCGAAGGGTTTGTCGTCAGCGCTCATAGACGGGAAGGGCCGTTGAGCATCGAGGCGCGCCGGGTGATTCTCGCGACGGGAGCGCGCGAACGGTTTCTCCCCTTTCCGGGCTGGACGCTGCCGAACGTTTTTGGAATCGGCGGCGCGCAGGCTCTCCTCAAATCCGGGATGTCGTTTCGCAACAAGCGAGTCGTCATCGCGGGCTCGGGGCCGTTGCTGCTGCCGGTAGCGGCATCTCTGCGCGAGGCGGGCGCGACGCTCACTCTAGTGGCGGAGCAGGCCACGGGGCGGCGCGTGGCGACGTTCGCTGCGTCGCTCTGGCGGAGCCCGTCCATGCTCGCGCAGGCGGCGCGACTTCGGGCTGGCTTCATGACGACGCGATATGCGACGGGAACGTGGATTGCCGCAGTGAAGGGTGACTCACGCGCGCAATCGGTTGTGGTGACCAACGGTCGGACGACGCGTGAGATCGCGTGCGACGTTGTGTGCTCTGCCTTCGGACTCGTTCCGAACACCGAGCTTCCGCGGCTCGTTGGCTGCACCGTGACGGCGGGTGTGGTTCGTGTCGACGACAACCAAGCTACCTCGGTTTCCGGCGTGTTTTGCGCCGGTGAGCCGACAGGGATTGGGGGCGTCGAGCTTGCTCTCGTCGAGGGAGAGATTGCGGGAAATGCCGCTAGCGGCTCGCCGATTCCGGAACGACTCGTTGCGCGTCGGCGGACGCTCCGGCGGTACGCCCGGATGCTCGAGTCCTCGTTTGCGCTTCGCACGGAGTTGATCGGCCTCGCCCAGCCGGATACGATCGTTTGCCGGTGTGAGGACGTCCGACTCCGCGATCTGAAGCCGGAATGGTCGTCTCGGCAGGCCAAACTGTACACACGCGCCGGGATGGGGCCCTGCCAGGGCCGAATCTGCGGCGCTGCGTTAGAATCCATGATGGGCTGGACGGCCGATTCCATCCGCCCGCCCGTGCAGCCGACCCAGCTTGCTACGATGCTCGGGAACGGCGAATCCACCGAGCGTCCGCACTAGGAGCGATCGATATGCAGCAACTCGACTGGCAGGGCGTATTTCCGGCAATCACGACCCCGTTTCTCGAAGACTTCTCGGTCGATCACGCGCGGCTATCGAAGCACGTGGTGTGGCTGGCGGATCATGGATGCCGCGGCATCGTCGCCCTCGGGTCCCTCGGGGAAGCGCAGACGCTCGGCTTCGAGGAGAAGATCAGCATTCTCGAAACCTGCAAGCGCGCGCTCGGCGACCGCATTCCCCTCGTCGCTGGCATCGCGGGATTGAGCACGGCGGAGTGTGTGGCGCTAGCCAAGCGCGCCGCGGCGGCCGGATGCGATGGGCTCATGGTGCTTCCGCCGTACGTCTACAAGGGCGATTGGCGGGAAAGCAAGTCGCATTTCGAGGCGGTGATTCGCGCGACGCCTCTGTCCTGCATGCTCTACAACAATCCGATCGCTTACGGTACGGACGTGTCACCGACGCAGATCCGCGAACTGTCACGACACGCGAATCTGCACGCCGTGAAGGAATCGAGCGGCGACGTTCGCCGCGTCACCGCCGTTCGCGAAGTGAATGGCGATCGCCTTGCGATCTTCGCCGGCATGGACGACATGATCGTCGAGTCGGTCCCGATGGGCGCGAGCGGATGGGTGGCCGGCCTGGTCAACGCGCTCCCAGCCGAGTCGGTCCAGGTGTACGAGGCTGCACGCGACGGACGCTGGGACGACGCGCGTGCCTTGTACGAGTGGTTCTTGCCGCTGCTGCGCCTGGACACCGTACCGAAGTTCGTCCAGTTGATCAAACTGGTTCAGACCGAGGTCGGTCAGGGCAACGCCGTTGTCCGTCCGCCGAGACTCGAGCTCGATGGCGCCGAGCTGGCCGAGGTTCGCGCGCTGATTCGCGAGCGGCTCGCGTCGAAGCCCGCGATTCGATCGATCGGGACCCCGCGTCGCGAGGCAGCCGTCGTCGGTTCGTGAGCCCGGCGAGTACGTCGTACGAGCGAATTTATGCGGCCGTGCGGAAGATTCCGCACGGCAAAGTGACGACGTACGGGACAATCGCGAGGTTGGCTGGCCTCGAGCGACAGGCACGGTTGGTCGGGTATGCGCTCAGCGCGCTGCGAGACGGAACGGTCCTGCCATGGCATCGCGTGATCAATGCGCAGGGTCGCTTGAGTCTCGAGCGCGCTGGTCGGGGATCCGGTCTCACGCAGCGGATGCGCCTTCAGCGGGAAGGCATTGTCGTCGATGCGTCGGGACGCGTATCGCTCACCCGCTTCGGGTGGAAGGTTCGCTCCAGCAAACCGAAAGCAGGTCGCGCGAAGGCTGCGAAGAGATCGGTGCGAAAGGCTGCGTCGAAGGCTACTTGAAAATTCCAAAATGGCCGAGCAGCCACCAGAGAAGGATGAAGATGAGAACGGTGCTGAAGCAGCCGCCACCCAGCTTCTTCGCACCGTAGCCCGCGGCAAGACCGCGCAACAGTTTGCTCATTGATCCGGCTCGTCGATAGTTCGTCTATCGCGCGGGAGTGCAGAGAGCATACCGAACGCTCAGGCGGCTACGAGCGAGGACGGCGAAGCGTCCCCCGGAGCGGACGATCGCCGATCGCTGTCGAGCGACGCCGAATGGCCTAAGACAAGTGGTGAGAACGACTTCCGCCGCAGCCACTGTGTCGCCGCGAGCTGGTCTTGCTCGTGCCTTCCTGAGTGTCGCGGGTGGTCAAGCAGGTCAACACTCAGCTCTCACTCCTATGCGCAGCCTTCGTAGAGTTTTCCTGGTGTTCGCCTCGTTCATCACGAGTCTGGTCGCAGCAGCGCCGGTATTCGCACAGGCGCCGGAATCCGGCACCGTGCTTCACGTCTCGCCGTATGCCGGCTACATGGTGTTCGGCAACTATTTGTCCGGACCGTTGGGAACGTCAGTGAGCAATGCTCCGGGGATGTTGTATGGAACCCAGGTGAATCTCTCGCTTGCTCCGCAGCTTTCCCTCGTCGGCAACCTCGGGTACACGGCGTCTGACATCAAAGTCGGGATCCCGATTCTCGGCGGAGTGTCGGTGGGTCATAGCTCGATGTTGATCTACGACGCAGGGCTCGAGTACAACCTCGGCGCCGCAACGGAGAAGACGCTGCCGATCGCGCCGTTCTTCCAGGCCGGCGTCGGCGCGATTCGTTACAACATCGACGAGTCCTTCATCACGACGCAGGCGACGAATTTCGCAGGGAACGTCGGCGTTGGGGCCGATTACACACTCAGTCGTGGCATCGCACTTCGATTCCTGGCGAAGGACTACATCGGCAAGTTCAACTTCCACGACGCAACCGGTCTCGGGATTTCGGGAAACACGGCGCACAACTGGGCGTTGAGCGCCGGCCTACGGTTCGACTTCTAGACTGAACGGTCTGGGTCGCTCACGGGCGCATCCGAGAGTGGATGCGCCCGTGTCGCATTTCGGGGCTTCGACTGAGTAATTTTCGCGCACGATTTCAGTCGACTTTCCCGGTGGCGATGCAAAAGACAACCAAATCCTCGAGCAAACGAACCGCGGGCACACGGCGCGCGGCTCAAACTGTAACAGCAACGTCGGCGAAGCGGGCACGCCCCTCTCGCCCCGGGCGGGTCGGCCCGGTCAACGAGTGGATGGAGCTGCGCCGTTCATCGATCCACGGACTTGGCGGATTCGCTCGTAAAGCCATTCCGAAGGGCACGCGCGTCATCGAGTACATCGGCGAAAAGATCACCAACGCCGAGGCGGACCGCCGCTATGATGACGAGGCGATGCGCAAGCATCACACGTTCCTGTTCATCCTGAACGAGCGGACGTGCGTCGATGCGGCGTTCGACGGCAACGAGTCGCGGTTTCTCAATCACTCGTGCGAGCCAAACTGTGAGGCCGTCATCAGCCGTGGCCACATCTGGATCGAAGCGCTCAAGACGATTCCGGCTGGCACCGAGCTGGTATACGACTACCAGTACGAGGACGACGCCGACTACACCGAGGAAGACCTGCGATTCTACGCGTGCCATTGCGGCTCGCCGAAGTGTCGCGGAACCATCGTCAAGACGCGGAAGAAACTCCGCCCATGAGCGCATTGCGGGCGCTGCTCGGCGGCATCGTCGACTACGCGGGGCTGTTTCCGCCAGCGGCGCTCGACATGCCGGCCGCGGTCCGCAATTTCGCCGAGTACCGTCACGACGCCGACGCATGGATGCTCGGACGGTTCGTCGTACCTGTCGCGCGCCTCGACGAACTCGCGGCGGCGCGCGGGCCGCTCCTTCAGGAGCATGACGTCTGGCGCCTGACTGCGATTCTCGGGACTGATCCGGAGGGCGACGTCACACGGGTTCGCGAGTTCAATCGTCAGCACGTCGGCACGTCGATCGTCGACTCGCTCGAGGGTGTGCTCTCGACGCCTGAGGACATCGAGCGCATCAGCGCCGCGATCGGTGACGAGTTCGAGCTGTTCGTGGAGCTACCTGGTGATCGTGACCTGGCACCGTTGATCGCAGCGCTGGCCCGAGCGGGCGTTCACGGAAAGATTCGCACTGGAGGCGTCACGCAAGCGGCGATTCCTCCGGCAGTGGCCGTCGTTCGATTCATTCGCGCCTGTCTCGACGCGGGCGTTTCGTTCAAGGCCACCGCCGGGCTTCATCATCCGTTCCGGGCCGAGTATCGTTTGACGTATGACGCCAACTCGCCGACGGGTCTCATGTACGGCTATCTGAACGTCTTTCTGGCCAGCGCGCTCATGGCGGAGGGGCTCAGCGACGCCGACGCCGTTCGCGTCCTCGAGGAGCGCGATTTGCACGCGTTCGAGATCAGTGAGTCCAGAATCGGGTGGCGGGGGCATTCGGTGACCGCCGATCAAGCGACGAAGATACGTCGTCAGGTTGCCCTGTCGTTCGGGTCGTGCTCGTTTCGCGAGCCGGTTGACGAGCTACGGCTCGCGACGGCGTGACGATGACCGACGGAACGACAGATCCGCAGCTGCGATCGTGGGTCGAGTCGGCAAACGACCCCGGCACCGATTTTCCAGTTCAGAACCTTCCGTTCGGCCGGTTCGCGCGTCGTGGTTCCAATGAGCGCGCTCGAATCGGCGTGGCGATCGGCGACCAGGTGATCGATCTCGCCGCATGCGATGCGGCGAAGCTGTTCGACTCCACGACGTCAAAAATCGTTTCGCGCTGTGCGTACGGCCCCTTGAACGGGCTGATGGGCCTCGGGCGTGAAGCGGAGACGCGGCTGCGGTCCGCGTTGAGCCGCCTCATGGTCGCAGGGTCGGCGGAATCCGAAATCGCTCGGCGAATGGCCGATGCGATTCTCATTCCCGCCCGCGACTGCCAACTCTTCGTCCCCGCGGAAATCGGCGACTACACCGACTTCTACGCGTCGGTGTATCACGCGCAGAATGTGGGCAGCATGTTCCGGCCGGACAACCCGTTGCTGCCGAATTACAAGTGGGTGCCGATCGGCTATCATGGCCGCGCATCGTCGATCGTCCCGAGCGGAACCGACGTGCGACGGCCGTGGGGACAGACGCGTGATGCGGCCGAAGGCGCGCCGACGTTCGCGCCGAGTCGTCGCCTCGACTACGAGCTCGAGGTCGGAGTCTTCATCGGTGCGGGCAACGCGCTCGGTACGCCGATCGCCATCCAGGATGCCGAACGCCATGTCTTCGGATTGTGTCTGGTGAATGATTGGTCGGCGCGGGACATCCAGGCGTGGGAGTATCAACCCCTGGGCCCATTCCTCGCGAAGAATTTTTCGACGACCGTGTCGCCGTGGGTGGTCACACTCGACGCGCTGGCGCCGTTTCGCGTCGCCGAATTCGCACGCCCGTCGAGCGATCCGGCACCACTGCCGTACCTCACGTCGGCGGAGAACTCGGCGACCGGAGGTTTCGCGATCTCGCTCGAGGTCTTGCTGTCAACGACACAGATGCGCGACAAGGGCTCGCCCCCATTTCGCGTGAGCGCGGGAAGCTTCACCGACATGTACTGGACGGTCGCTCAGCTCGTCACGCACCACGCGAGCAACGGATGCGACTTGAAACCCGGGGATCTGCTCGCGAGCGGCACGGTGTCCGGATCGACGAAGGAGTCGCGCGGATGCCTACTCGAGCGAACGTGGCGCGGCACCGAATTGCTGCAGCTCCCGACTGGTGAGACGCGCGCGTTTCTTCAGGACGGCGATGAGGTCACACTGCGCGGCTACTGCGAACGTTCCGGATATCGGCGTATTGGCTTCGGTGAGTGCATCGGTCGCGTGCTGCCTGCATCCTCGCAGCCATGACGTTTCGTGTGATGGAACGGCGGTTCCGTATGACCGCCATTACAAAGTTGATTGTCGCGTGCGTCGTAGCATCCGGAATCGCGGCGTGTTCGCGTCACTTCGATGTGCCGACGCCGTCGCTGGCGCCAAGTGCGGCCGCCGCGGTACCTCCGGCCGAGCCGGCGACGATCGTGCTTCCGATCGCGATCGCAATGTCGTCACTGCGATCGCGTCTCGACGTGGCGATGCCGCCGGTGGACAGCCTCGATCGCGCGAAGTGTAGCGCGCTCGGTGGGTTCGTCTGCCATCAGTATGTCTATCGTCGCGACAGTCTCGATCTTTCGATGGTCGGCGAGCGCTTTTCGCTCTTCTCGCGACTTCGCGTTCGTGCTCGCGTTGCATTGCCTGGCGTTGGCGGAATCGCGAGCTGCGGTTACGAACCGGAGACGATGCGCCGTGCCGAGATTCGTCTCGCCACGAATCTGTACTGGCGAAACGACTGGAGACTGGCCACGCGGTCGACGGTGATCGCGCCGAACATTCTCGACCCCTGCGAGGTGACGTTGCTGCGGGTCGACGCCACCCCGACGATCAAACGTCTCATCGACGGGCAACTGTCGCATTTTCGTCAGCAATTCGATTCGATCATCCCGGCTCTGGCGGATCTGAAGCCCGCGGCTGATTCACTCTGGCGAGTCATGCAGCGGCCAATGGGAGTGGATTCTGCCTCGACGGTGTGGCTGACGATGGCGCCAACGGCGGCAAGTCTGGGCCCGCTGAGCGGAAGCGGTGGGGCGGTCGCCACCGCGCTCGTGGTTACCGCACGCCCGCGGGTCGTCGTCGGGGCCAAGCCGACGACCGATGTGCGCCCGCTGCCGTCGCTCACCCTGTCGAACAAGACCTCCGGTATCCATCTCCCGCTCGAAATCGAAATTCCGTTCGACGATCTCAGTCGTCGCGTGACGGCGTTGATGTCGGGCGAGATCGCGGGGAAGGGCATCACGGTCGGCGACATCTCCGTATGGGGACTTGGTGATACCGTCGTCGTCAAGGTCGGCGTGCAGGGGCGCGTGTCGGGTTCGCTTTTCCTGCTTGGCCGAATCGGCTATGACGTCGCATCGCGCTCGGTTCTCATCAACGACCTGCGCTATACACTCGAGAGCAGCAGCAAGATGTCGAGCATCAAAGCGACGCTCGGCGCGCCACGCATTCGACACGCGCTCGACTCGGCGAGCGGCCACGGTCGTCTGGATGTCGGCGATCAGATCGAGCGACTGAAGACGCAGTTGGGTGCGCTGCTCAACCGCGAGCTCGCTCCGGGAGTGCAGTTGTCTGGGTCAGTCACCGACGCGCGCGTCGAACGACTCTATACCTTGCCGAATGCGTTCGTGCTTCGCGTCGTGTTCGACGGGGAAGCGCATCTCGACGTGCGTTGACTTCTAGAGCGCTGGGCGAACCATGATGACCTGGCCGACTCGAATGCGATTGTCGGCAAGCCGATTCCATGCGCGAAGTTTGTCGGGCGTGGTATTCCAGATGATCGCGATGTTCGCGAGCGCATCTCCTCGCTTCACCGTGTAGTACTTCGGCTTTCGGCGATCGGCTTCCGCCGCCTTGCGCTGCGCCTCGGCTTTTGCGAGGAAGGCGCGCTGAACGGCGCCCTGCGCGACAGCTCGTTCGCGACGGGCATTCATCGCGACGATCATGAGATCTGCTTTCGGGGACGCGTCCGCGGGAACGCCGAGTCGAAGCGTTTCATTGGGCGTTTCGACGACAATGGCTTGCGCAAGGCCGAAGAACGTGCGGCCGGACGAGACGTGAACCAACGTATCGATTGCAAAGCTCCGCTCTTCGAACGTGGGCGGCAGGTCCGGCGCGGCAAGGAGGTCGCGCGGCTCGAGGCCGAGGTACAGCAAACGGCGATTGGTGAGAACGAGCAATCCGCGCGTCGCGCGAAAGTAGTTGATCGCCGGACGCTTGAATACGGAGACCGATCGGACGACGTGCTCACCGGGTTGCAGTGTGTTGAGCTCCAACTCTCGTTCCGCGATCGCGCGCGTGTCACGCGGATCGGAGCGCGCGCTGTGCACGATGAACTGCAGGATCACCGCAACGATGAACAGCGAACCAAAGATCAACGCGTAGCGCGCACCGGGCTGCATGCGTCGCTTCCGTTTCGAACGTTTCGGCCGCGCCGGTGAGGCGCCGACGGGGTTGACGGGATTCGCGGGGACGGAACTGCTCATTGGGACCGGTGTTCTAAAGCGCGAGGGACTTGTGATTCGGTGCGCGCATCTCGCGTTTGTGGATCACAAAAAGGGTGCCGCCACGGACCGCCGAATTGTCACGGTTCAGGTTGCCCGGTTCGTGATTTCGGGCTAAGCTTCAGGTAGCGAAACTGTTCAGCCCCCTAGCGGGCTGATCCCGGGCGCGCGCGAACCACGCCGCTGCTGTGCCCGGCTGTGATCGATAAGGTCCATTCCGGACCGCTCGGGCCGCTTGTCGTCATTGATGGCCCAGCCTTGGCCGCTTCTCCGATGCAGGAGGAAGTTTATTCCGTCGAAGAGCTCCCTCTGGTCGCAGGTCGCGATTGCCGTCGGATGTATTGCGGCAATCGTGGGCGTCATGCGCCTATCACGGCCATTCAGTGGCAATCGCGAGCCCATCGGCGCGCAGCTGATTCAGCATCCATACGTGGACTCAACAGAGCTCCGCGCGCCATGGATGCATCGATCGGCCGAGTTCGCGCTGAAGACACCGCGATTCCTGCTGGACCGGGAGCTTTTTGCAATGGATCTCCTGCGCACCGGACACGTGAGTGTGAAGCGCGCCTGGGCGTTGGCCGACGTCGCAGTTCGTGAGGCCTATACGCGGCGCATTCCACCGGCGCTCGTTCTCGGCGTGATGCTGACGGAGAACGACGAGCTCAAATCGTCGGCGAAATCGCGCGTCGGCGCGATCGGCCTGATGCAGGTGTACCCGAAGCACTGGGCCAGCACGCTCGGCCGCAAGCTCGGGACGAACATTCGCGCCGATTCAACGAACCTCAAATACGGTATCTTCATCCTCGGCTGGGTCACAGGTCGTGCTGTGGACCGTGGCGGTGATCGAGACGAGGTCTGGAGAACGGCGCTACTCGGCTACAACGGCTGCGTGAAGGGAACGAACACCCCGAACTGTGCAAGCTATCCCGACGTCGTTCGACGCCAGGTTCAGGAGAGCGCAAAGTCATCGTGTCGCGGCGCCGACTTCGATAGCTGTGTCGTCGAACCGATGTGGGTTGGCCGACGTGATATGGAGCATATCGAGCCCGCGAGCAGCGCGGTCGTGTCGACAGGGTCGCAGAGCCGATAGGAAATCACACGAGACGCTAAGATCTTCGGGCGTGCCGAGACGGCACGCCCTTGTTTTTCTCGTCATCTGGACTTCCGGGCTCGATCAAACCACCCGATCTTCCGCGAATGCCGAGTCCGATCGAAGGAACGGTGGCTCTGAGCGCGCGAAACGTGTCGAAGCGTTTTGGCGATGTCGTGGCGCTCGACGGTGTATCGCTCGAAGTCCCTGCGGGCGCATGCGTCGCGCTCGTCGGAGAGAGCGGCTCGGGGAAGAGCACGCTCCTTCGATGCTTCAATCGCCTCATCGATCCCGATGCCGGGATCATCTGTGCGAACGACGTCGACATCGCGACGGTGGACCCGGTGAAACTGCGCCGGCGCATCGGCTACGTGCCGCAGGACGGCGGTCTTCTGCCACACTGGCGTGTGCAGCGGAACGTCGAGCTCGTTCTCCGGCTGAATGGCTCCGCCGATCCGGCAGCGAGCGCGTTGCGGGCCCTCGAGCTCGTGGGGCTCGATCCGGCGCGCTTCGCCGCTCGCTGGCCGCGAGAACTCTCCGGCGGACAGCGGCAGCGCGTCGCCCTCGCGCGCGCGCTCGCGGGAGAACCGTCGGTGCTGCTCCTCGATGAACCATTTGGCGCACTCGACGCGATCACTCGCTCCGAGCTCCAGGAAGCATTTGCGGGGATCCAGACGCGGCTGCGCACGACGAGCGTCCTCGTCACGCACGATCTTCACGAGGCTGTCTTGCTGGCGTCCCACGTCGCCGTGTTGCATCGAGGTCGCGTCGAACAAGTGGCGCCGCCGGCAACGTTGGTCGCTGAACCCGCCACCGACTACGTGCGTGTGCTCCTGCAGCGTGCGCGGGTCGGCCAGCTGAGCGATGTGGCATGAGAAGTCTCATACGTATGCTTCTCTATGCGTCCGTGGCCACGGCCCAAGCGCCGACGACACGCCCAGTCGTCGTCGCGTCGAAGCCGTTCGGGGAGTCGTTTCTGCTCGCCGAGATGTTCGCTCAGCTACTCGAGGCGCGTGGCGTACCGGTTGACCGCCGCCCGGGATTGGGCGCGACCGAAGTCGCGTTCCGTGCGCTGCGTTCCGGCGCGATCGATGTCTACCCCGAATACACGGGAACGGGGTTGATCGCCATTCTGGGCGAAGCGCCGTTGCCGAGCGCTCAGGCGGTGTACGAGCGCGTGTCGAAGGAGTTCCAAACACGTTATAGTGTGCGCTGGCTCCCGCCGCTTGGATTCGAGAATACGTATGCGATTGCCGTGCGTCGCGCGACCGCGGATTCGCTGCATCTCGCCTCGTTGAGTGATCTCGCGCGTGCGAGCGCGTCGCTGCGTGCCGGGCTCACGCCAGATTTTACGGGGCGACGCGACGGCCTTCCGGGTCTGCAGGTGGCGTACGGCCTGCGGTTTCGCGATGTACGGTCGCTGGGACCCGCGGTCAAGTATCAGGCGTTGGCCGCCGGCCAGGTCGATGTCATCGATGGCTATTCAACGGATGGGTTGATTGCGCGATATCAGCTCGTCGTACTGGACGACGATCGTCATTTCTTCCCGCCCTACGAGGCCGCGGCGCTGGCGAGCCGTCGACTTTCGGAGGAGAATCCGCGGGCGATCGCTGCATTGAGTGAGCTGAGCGGCCGGCTCGATGCCGTGACGATGCGCAAGCTCAATGAACGAGTGGAGGTCGATGCGACGCCGGTTGGCGTGGTGGCGCGCGACGCCCTGGCGGCGCTCGGCTTGACGACCGCGGCGGCGAAGTCGACGAGCGGCGAGTCGAGTCGTTCCACGGGTTTCGTGGCATATTTGCGCGAGCAGCGTGGTGTCATCGCACGACTCACGGGTCGTCACATCCAACTGGTGGCCATTTCGTTACTCGCCGCGATCGTGATCGCGATCCCGCTTGGCCTCGGCCTCGAGCGCGTGTCGTCGAGCGCCGAGGGAGTCATTCGGGCGGTGGGAGTGCTGCAAACGTTGCCGGGAATCGCATTGCTGGCATTCATGATCCCGCTGCTCGGGATCGGTGTCGTTCCCGCGCTCGTTGCGCTCGTGCTGTATTCGATCTATCCCATCGTTCGCAACACCTATACCGGGGTCCGGGACGCCGATCCTTCTGCCGTGTCGGCGGCGCGAGCCCTCGGGATGACGGACGGGCAGGTCCTTAGACAGGTTCGGTTGCCGCTCGCCGCTCCCGTGATCATGGCAGGGGTAAGAACGGCGGCGGTGATCGACGTTGGCACGGCAACACTGGCGGCGTTCATCGGGGCTGGTGGGCTGGGCGAGCCGATCGTGGCAGGCCTCGCGCTTTCCGATACGCGCATGATTCTTTCAGGAGCGATCCCTGCGGCGCTGCTCGCCATCGCCGTCGACGCCGGACTGGCGATCGTGGAACGCTCGATCCAACCCGGCCGATCATGAACCGCGAACGACTCACCGAACAGCTCGAGGAAGCGCGAGCTCGGACGCTCCACCTCGTCGAGCCGCTGAGCAGCGAGGATCTGCATCGCCAGCATGACCCATTGATGAGTCCCATCATGTGGGACCTCGGCCACATTGCGCACTTCGAAGAGCTCTGGCTCGTACGCAATCTCGACGGCCCCGTGGAGTTCGGTGAGATGCCGGGGATCTACAATCCGTTCGAGCATCCCCGTAGGGTACGCGGCGAGTTGACGCTCCTTCAGCTCGACGAATGCCGGCTCCTGATGGGCGAGATCCGATCGCGCGTGCTGGAGCGGATGTCGCGCATCGACTCGTCGGACGAGAACCCTCTCCTGCGCGACGGCTACGTGTACTCGATGGTGGTGCAACACGAGTATCAGCACAACGAGACGATCCTTCAAACGCTACAGCTCAAGCAGGGGGCGCCCTACCGCGCCCCGCGAGCCTACGCGCGTCCGACCTCCCCTTCGGTCGGGCCGACGAATCGCGCGGGTATGGTGCGATTTCCCGGGGGGACGGTGGAGCTGGGAACCGACGATCGTTCCGTGGCGTACGACAACGAGCGTCCACGTTTCGCGACGACAGTCGCTCCATTCTCCATCGATGTCTTTCCCGTCACGAATGGCGATTTCCTTGAATTCATTCGTGATCGCGGATATCAGCGCCCGGAGCTCTGGAGCGATGCCGGGCGCCAGTGGCTTGGCGAGGCGAATGTGGCGGCGCCGAAGTATTGGCAGCGCGACGGCGAAGATTGGTGTGTGCGCGTGATGGACGACGTGCGCCCCGTCACGCCCAATCTGCCGGTGTGTCATGTATCGTATCATGAAGCCGACGCGTTCGCACGGTTTGCCGGTAAGCGACTTCCAACGGAGCAGGAATGGGAGATTGCAGCGGGATGGGATGGGTCGACCCGACGAATGCGTCCGTTTCCGTGGGGCGATGATCGTGCAGCGCCGGCTCTCGCCAACGTCGATCAGCTGTCGTTCGGAACGGCGCCAATCGGCGCGTACGAGCGCAACTGGTCGCCGCTCGGCTGCTACGGTATGATCGGCGACGTATGGGAATGGACGGCGAGCGATTTCCATCCGTATCCCGGGTACGAGATGTTTCCGTATCCCGAGTACTCGCAAGTGTTCTTCGGTTCCGAATACAAAGTGTTGCGCGGCGGATCGTGGGCAACGCGACCAGGCGCAATTCGAAACAGCTTTCGCAATTGGGACTACCCGATCCGACGCCAGATCTTCAGTGGACTTCGCTGCGCCAAGAATGACTAGCCAACCGATTCTCAACGACGCGCAGCGCGGGAATGCCGAGGCGCGACGCAAGCGGACGATGCTCGCCGAGGTTCGCGACGGCTTGTCGCGCACGCCGCGCGAGCTGTCGCCGAAATTCTTCTACGACGAACGAGGCTCGCGCCTCTTCGAGCAGATCACGGCGCTCCCTGAGTACTATCTGACCCGTGCCGAGCGTGAGATTCTCACGGCGCGGGCCGAGGAGATCGTTGCGCCGGGGCACCGAACATTGGTGGAGCTCGGAGCGGGAAGTGCCGCGAAGACACGGATTCTCCTCGACGCGATGCGAGCCCGCGGATCGAACGTCACGTACGTGCCGGTCGACGTCAGTGAAGCGTTCCTCGATCAGACGCGAATTGCCCTCGAAGGCGAGATGCCCGGCCTGCACGTTCGACCGATCGTTGCGGATCTCACCGAGACACTCGATCTGCCGGCGCAACTCGGGATCGGCGGGCCAGTTCTTTTCGCGTTCCTCGGCAGCACGATCGGCAACTTCGACGGGCCATCGGCTGTCGGTTTGCTGCGAAGCATTCGCGGGCAGATGCGGACTGGTGACCAATTCCTCCTGGGCACCGATCTGCGCAAGGATCGCGAGACACTCGAAGCCGCGTACGACGATGCTGCAGGCGTCACCGCCGAGTTCAATCGCAACATACTGCGCGTACTCAACGCGGAGCTCGGCGCCGATTTTGCGCCATCGCATTTCGATCACATCGCGTTCTACAACGAGGAGGCGCACCGGATCGAGATGCATCTCCGCTCATCCGTCGCGCAGCTCGTGCACATCCCGGGAATGCCGGCCCTCGCATTGCGCGAAGGCGAAACGATTCGAACGGAGCTGAGCTACAAGTACGATCGGGCCGCCGTCGAATCGCTCGCCAGCGCGGCGCGCCTGGCGATCGCAACGTGGTTCACCGATCGCCGCGAGCGCTTCGCACTGTCGATTCTCGAGCCGCCCGCGTGAACGGCGTCTCACGCGGGCGCTTCGACGCGCTTCGCGACGGCATCGAAGCCGCGAGCTTTCGACCGGAGTCCGTGGAGGCGCGGCGAATCGGCGCGGAGGTGGAGTTTCTCGTCGTCGATGAGTCGACGGAACGGCCGCTGCGTCTGCTCGACGAGCCACGGGGGCTGATCGCACGCCTGCGTCGACATGCTTCGCGCGAGGGATGGGTCGAGGCGCCGGGGTATGGAGATGTGCCACGGTTCGACATTCCCGGGCGCGCGACGATCAGCTTCGAGCCCGGTGGACAGATCGAGGTGAGCAGTGCTCCGAACGCGAGCGCCTCGTCGTTGATCGCCGCGCTGCATCGTATCGTTGTGCCGCTCCGCGATGCGTTGGCGTCCCAGGGTGTGCGGCTCGACGCAATCGGCATCGATCCTCACAACGACGCCCGCGACATTCCGCTGCAGTTGAACGTCGAGCGGTATGAGCGGATGACAGCGTACTTCGAGAGCATCGGTCCGTTCGGCATTCGCATGATGCGCCAGACGGCGGCGATCCAACTGTCCGTCGATCGTGGGACGGCGCCCGCGGCGCGCTGGCGGCTATTGAACGACCTCGCGCCATATCTGATCGCCATCTTCGCGAATTCGCCGCACTATCTGGGAGCGGATAGCGGGCATCGGAGCTTCCGCGCGCACTGCTGGCGATCGCTCGATCCATCGCGGACGGGCGTCGCCATCGAAGATGACGATCCCGCCGCGGCCTACACGCGCTTTGCGCTTGGCGCGAACGATATTCTCGGGCCAGCCGGCAGTGACCAACATGTCGCGTTCGGGGAGTGTCTCACCGATCGCGAGGGCGGAGAGCAATCGTGGCAGAAGCACCTCACGACGCTCTTTCCGGAGGTGCGGCCGCGCGGGCATTTCGAGGTTCGGTCGTGCGACGCGATCAGCCTCGAATGGCTCGCCGTCCCCGTCGTTCTGATCTCGGGTCTGGTGTACGACGCCTACGCGGCGCGCGAGGCCGCGTTCCTCGCCGCGGACAGTCGCGCACTGTTGCGCGTCGCCGGTGTCGACGGACTCGATGACGTATCGATCGCGCGGACGGCGCGAGATCTCTTCCAGCTTGGCCTCGAGGGCGCGCGACGTCTCGGACCATCGTACGTCAGTCCGACGGATCTCGAGACAGCGCATCGCTTCTACGCGACGTACACCAGCCGGTCGCGATCGCCCGGCAGCGACCGCGTCTTGCGTACGGCCCGAGACGCGTCGGTCAGCGCTGGTCCGACGACGTAGCCGCGGCGGCGGACGCGTACTTCGCGCGGATACGAACGGTCCGCTCGAGATCATCGCGCGACTGAAGGATCTTCTGGCGAAGATCGAGCGGGAGGTTCGCGCGACGGGCGAGGAACGCATCGATCTCCTCGAGCGCTTTTGGCGTACGCTGCCCGCCGATGAACCCACCGAGCCACGATCCGAGGAAGAAAATGCGCCGATTCTTCTGGATCCACGACAGGCTGTCGAGCGCCGGCGTGAGATACGTCAGCGTCAGCGAATTGTGCTCCGGGGCGTTGAATGCGCGAAGGCTCGCCGTCGCCCAATCTTCGTTCAGCGTCGAGTCGGCAAAATATCGACGGAAGTAGCTTCGCTTGACGTCAGCGGAGGGTGCCGCCGCGCCGGCGACGAAGGCACTGCGGCGCCCATTCGCCGTCGTGTCACGGCGTACTTCTGCGGCAACGAGCGCGTCGGCGCCGGGCGAGCCGAGCTCGACGAGCCGCGTGACGATCGACCACCGCGTGGGCTGGCGAAGTGGAAGCCCCGCCGTCGAACTGCTGTCGAGCCAGGCGACGAGTCGCGCAGTCCCCTCTGGCGTACGCGCAAGCGAGATGAATGCGTCGAGCTGATTCTTTCGGAGGCCGTAGCTGCTCTGCGCGTTCGAGGCGCCGGCCAGTAGGAGCGCCTCGACTCGTCCGATCGTCGCGGCCTGCTGAGTGTCCGAGAGATACGACGACGCCGCTCGAGTCAAGCGGCTCACGATCCCCGCGGCAATCTGCTCGTCGCGCTCTCGGGGCAGCTCTCGCATCGCGGTGGCGATGAAATCGGTGGGAGCGAGCCGAGAGTCGCGTACGAGATCCCACATTGCGCCCCAAAGCATGGCGCGGAGGAACGTGTCGCCGACATCCCCGACGTGCGCGGCGAGCCAACGAGCGCTTACTGGATCGAGCATCACGAGGCCGTACGCGTTGTCGCCAGCATTCGCGAATACGAAATCGGGTGCTGGCATGCCGGCCGCCGCGGTCACGACCGTGGTTTCGGCCTGAATCTCCACCGGGATCGACTTGGTCAGCTCGCCGCCAGTCCAGAGTGCCACCTCGGTACGCATCGGCCACACACCGCGACCGGAAAGCTTCTGCGCCGCATGTTGGATGAGCGCGAGGCGACGAATCTTTCCGCCGGCAATGTCGACCTGCTGCTCGAGCACCGGCATTCCCGGCCGGAGGATGTACTGGCGTCCCCAGTCGGTGAGCGAGCGATGCGAGGCCTTGCCGATCGATGCGAGCAAGTCCTGCCATGTCGCATTCCCGTACTCGTGTGAGACGAGAAAGTCGTGTACGCCGGAGCGGAACGCGGAGTCGCCGACGAGATAGTTGAGCTGCTTCAGGATGCCGGGCGCCTTGTTGTACACGATCGCGCCGTAGTTGCTCTTTGCCTGATCGAGGTTGGCGAGCTGCTGCCACACCGGCGTCGTGCCCGACGTCTGATCGACATCGTACGCGGCCGGCTTGTTACGGAGATAGAACGACATCCAGGGACTCGGCTCGTGCGCGCGGGCCGGGTCGGACTTTGCCTCGATGTCCTGCATCTTCGCCGCCATGTAAGTGGCGAA
>Ga0310811_10001532_pt1 | contig 28831 bp, 23 predicted proteins | sample YCmetagenome_FD_207642 | JGI IMG/M metagenome (GOLD analysis project Ga0310811, IMG submission 207642) | Soil microbial communities from experimental microcosm in Duke University, North Carolina, United States - YC | ecosystem: Engineered > Artificial ecosystem > Soil microcosm > Unclassified ...
GCGATGCCGGTCTGCGCGAGGCGGATCGTCGCGGCGGAACTGGCCATCGATGAGCTCGTGTCCTGCCTGTCCGTGCCCCTGCCGGTGCCGGCGCGGGGGGTGGCCATGGCCCGCGTCCTGCTGACCGATGCCACTGGCCCCGTCTACAACAGCCGCAGCCGCGTCTCACTCACCGCCGCCGTCGAGGCCGCGATCACCCAGCTGGACCCGGCGCTGCCCCTCATGCCGCCCGCGCCGTCGCGCCGGTGACCACCTCACGAGGTGGTTCTGGCGCGCAGCGTGCGGTCGGCGACGGAGAGCAGGACCAAGGCGAGGCTGACAGCGATCATGATCCAGGCGATGGTGTGGACGCCACTGTCGCTGACGGTGTTGTGGAAGACGATGCCGGTGATAGCGGACGACGCGATGGAGCCGGCGTAGCCGAAGGTGCGCAGCAGGCCTGAGGCAGTGCCGAGTTGCTCGGCCGGCGCCTGGGAGTACAGGGCGGTCTGGTTGCCCGCGGCGCCGAAGCCCATGGAGACGCCGAAAACGAGCGTGATGACCACGATCCAGCCGATCCAGACGGACCCGGTGAGCAGCAGCACGCCGGCCGAGCCGGCCAGGCAGGTGAGCGCGGCGGCGATGATCGCGCCGCGCACCAGGTTGCGGCGGGAGACAGGCGAGATGACCAGGCCGGAGACGAGCGTCATGGGGAGCAGTAGTAGCCCGGACTCGGTCTCGCTGAGCCCGCGCACGCCCTCGACCCACTGGGTGAGGCCGTACAGCACGACGTACACGCACAGCAGCAGGAGGCCGAAGCGCAGGTAGGTGCTGGTCAGTGCCTTGTTCGAGGCGAGTAGCCGAAGGTCGATGAAGGGCGTGGCCGCCCGCAGTTCCCACGCCGCGAGAGCGAGCCACAGCACGGCCGAGATGCCCAGTAGGTACCAGTGCGGCGTCGGCAGCGCGAACAGGAACAGCAGCAGCGTGATCATCGCGGCGGCGAACCCGGCGATGCCGACCAGGTCAAGGCGCGCGGCGATGTCGCGGGCGCGCAGCGGGCGGTTGAGCGGCCCGTCCGGCGGGACCCAGGCCAGCGTCGCCGCCAGGGCGATCAGCGTGACCGGGACGTTGACGAAGAACACCGACCGCCAGCCCAGTGCCCCGACCAGTGCGCCGCCGACGGGGAGCCCGAGCGAGGCGGTAGCGCTGCCGGCGATCTGCAGGCCGCCGAGCACCCCGCCCGGCGGCTTGTCCAGGCCGGCGTCCCTGGCGCGGCGGCGGATCAGCAGCATCGCCGTCGGGTAGGCGCAGGAGGTCCCGAGGCCGATCAGGACCCGGCTGACCAGCAGCGTGATCAGGTCCTGGGCGAACCCGCCGACGAGCCCGCCGACGGCCACGAGCGCGATGCCCACGAGGAACACCCGCCGCGGCCCGAACACCTCGGCGGCCTTGCCCGCGGTCGGCTGCGCGATCGCGCTAGCCAGGTAGAGCGCGGTCACCAGGGCCGCGGTCTGGCCGAGCGGCACGCCGAGCCCGTGGGCGATCGGCAGCAGCGCCGTCGCGAGCAGCGAGCTGTTGACGGAGTTGAGCGCCGAGCCGAGGAACAGCGGGACGGTGAACTGCCACGAGAACGGCCGGGCCTGCCAGGATGCCTGGGCGGCGGCCGTGCCCGAGGGGCTTGCCTCGGGGGGCGAGGCGGGCATAACAGACTCCAGGTGCTTGTCTCCAGCGGCCGTCACAGCAGGTCGCTGAGCCGCTCGATCAGGGGGGTGGCGGCGCGCAGGACCGCGATCTCGTCGGCGGTGAAGGACGCCTCAAGGGTGACGGCGACCCGGTCCGCCAGGGCGCTGCGCCCCGACCGGATCGCGGTGCTGCCCTCGGGCGTGAGGGTCAGGATGGAGCGCCGCGCGTCGACGGGGTCGGGACTGCGCGCTACCAGGCCGCGCTGCTCCAGGCTGGCGATCGTGGCCCCCATGGCCTGCGGGGTGATCTGCTCGCGGCGGGCGAGTTCCGCCGTGGTCATCGGCCCGAGCCGGTCGAGCCGCGACAGGGCGATCAGCTGCGGCGAGCTCAGCTCGCCCTCGCTCGCTCTTTCCTGGGCCCGCCGGGTGAACGCCCCGATGGCGACCCGCAGCCGGGCCGCCGTCGCCCGGACCGCCGCCCGGCCCGGCGAACCAGGGCCTTCGGACTCCTTGACCTCGCTCACTATTAGAAGGCTAGTATTCTAAATCCAAACTTGCAAGTCTGGCCTTCTAATTAGGGCGCGGGTGGGTCCGCGTGGGTAGGGGCGGGGCAGCGCTGGCTACTGCGGGCGCTCCACCCGCGGTAGCCGTTCACGAGGGTCCGCCGTGGGAGCGCCACCGGTAAGGCCGAGGCCGGACGCCATGTCCTCGTACTGACCTGGGCGCTCATACTGACCTGGGCGCTCGTACCGATCTGAGCGCACCAGAGCCGGTCCGCGGTCCGGGCTGCGGCGGCCGCCGCCCACGGCGAGCCGGACGGCGAACGCGAGCGCGGACAGCAGGAAAAGCGCCCCGGTCACGGCGAGCCAGCGGCCCATGTACACGTTGGTCGGCAGGGTCGTGTGGTCCGCTTGGAACGTCGTTGGCAGCCGGAAGATGAGCGGAAACCAAATCAGCAGCAGGATGGCGGAGAACACTACGGGGACGCGCAGGTAGTTGATCCACGGCACGGCGGGCAGGGTCGGCGGGCGGCGCCGGAAGACCGTCATGATCGAGCGGTCAGCGAGCGCGTACAGCGGGAACAGGATCAGGTCGTGACCGACGACCGCACCGACAAGCCAGATGAGGATGCCCTTGACGTCGCCGCCGGCCGCCAGCTTGTTCGCGGCGTATCCGGCAATCGCGAAGCACGCGATCGTTACGAGGAGGTGCAGTGGATTGGATCCGTACAGGCGGCTGAACCAACGCATGCTTACCTCCGGAACGTCAAGCTGGAGACCCACTTGGTGTTGTGCACGCCCGGGGCGTCGGGCACGATCACCCGGGCAGGGTAGCCGTGGTCCAGCGTAAGATCCGCGCCGTTAACTCGCAGGGCGAGCAGCGAGTTAGGGTCAGTGGTCTGCGCCTGGGACATCACCGCCCGGCTGAATGCCCCGCCTTTCTGCAGCGACCGTGTCAGCATGCTCGACGGCTCGGGGACGCCGGCCATCTTCGCGAGGTCGGCCAGCCGGACGCCGGTCCAGGTCTGGTTTTCTGTGGACCAGCCCTCGACGCAGGCGATCGGCAGGCTGACGGTGTGCTGCTCCAGCTTGAGCAGGTCCGCGCGGGTCAGCGTGGCGACCTTGTTGACCGTGTCGGTGCCCTCCGGCGGCATACCGGTACCCGTTATGACCTCGGTGTTCAGCGTGAGCGTCCAGGCGGACGCATGGGCATCCGCTGCTGTCACCCCGGCGCCCTCCGCGGTCATGTTGACCTGGAAGTCGGGACTGGCGCCGTTGACGCCGGTCATCTCCTGGCCGTGCGGCGCGAGCAGCGCGGTCTTCCGGAGCACCCCGCCCACGGACTGACCCACGACTAGGAGGCCGACCAGCGCCGAGGCGCCGCCGGCGAACGCCAGCATGCCGCGCCGGGAGATGGTCGGCGGGTCGGGCTGCAGGGCGACCAGGCCCCCGGGGTCCAAGGGTTCCGGGCGCGTCTTCGCGAGGTTCGTGCGCAGCACGTCGATCATGCTGTGGCCGCTCAGCGCCCGGACCATGGCCGGGAACTTGAGGGCCACGTGCATGACGAAGCCGCCGATGAACACCCAGGCGCCGTAGAAGTGCAGCGTGTAGAAGTTCCCCCCTTGCGGGAACTTGTAGTACGTCTGGATGTTCAAGATCCCGGTGGCGAGTTCGAAGATGATCCCGCCGACCACCGCGACCAGCGAGATCCGCTCCAGCAGGTGCGCGAGGGAGTGCAGCGGCGGCCATTCGAACAGCTTCGGCAGCACCGACCACAGCTTGAACAGCACGATCGGCACCAGCATCAGCCCTAGGGTGACATGCGTGCCCTGGTTGAGCCGGTAGAGCCAGATCGGGTGGGTGGGCCAGGAGAACAGGTAGAACCCGAGCAGCCCCTTGTTCGGCGTCTCGTCGTTGACCGCGGCGAGGTTCGGGTTATAGGCGGCGTAGGAGAACAGGCCCGTCGCGAACATGATGGGGATGCCTATCAGCAGCACCAGCCCGAACACCGAGGTCAGCCACGGGCCGCGGATCGGGCTGCGCCAGAACGACTCGCGGAACGGCCCGGGAAGCGGGCCGTCGGTGCGCGACTTCGGCCTCACGAGCGGCCTTCCTTGCCGCCGTTGAGCACGCTGATAACGGACTGGCAGGTCCCGCTGCCCTTCGGTATCCAGACCACGGCGGGGCGGGGACTGCTCCCCGCGACCGGAACGAGCAGCGTGTCCGGGCCGGCAGGCTGCGGCTGCAGGCATTCGGTGTAGCTCTTGGTGAGGCCGGGCGGGTTGTAGAGCGGCCGACCAGGGCCGTCGCTGATGATCGCGCTGTACTGGTGGGCGGCGATCGCTTTCTCGGCGCTGGTCCGGTAGCTCTCGATCCCTGGCGGGTCGGTGGCTCGCATGATGTCGAACACGGCCCCTGGGTGCGCGGACGGCGTCATCCCGGCCAGCAGGCTTAGGGAGGGCTCGGCGGGAACGTAGACGTTTCCGCCGAGCGCGCGCATGCCCGCGGCCAGCCGCTCGCCGACGGCGCGGTCGGCGGAGGAGGGGATCGCCTGGGACAGGTGGAAGCCCGTCAGCAGCAGCGCGGACTGGGCGAGGACAAGCAGGCCCGTCGCCGGGGTGAGCCAGCGGACGGGGCTGCCGAGCGCCAGGCCCGCGAGCAGCGCCACGGCGAGGTAGGCGGGCAGCACGTCGTTCACCGCGCCGCCGCTGTGCACCAGGGTGGCGTAACCCCCGACGGCCAGCGCGGCGCAGCCGGCCAGCAGCTCGCGGGGCACCCGTCGCGCGCCGATCAGGGCGGCGCAGGCGGCCAGGCCGAGCGCGGTCAGCAGCAGGGTCCAGAACCAGCTGAAGTTGCCGTAGGTCAGCGCCTGCTCGCGCATCAGCTCGAAGACGTAGAAGAGGTACCAGCGGCCGTCGGTCTGCCAGATCGCGAGCGTGGCGGCGCCGTAGATCACGGCCCACGCCAGCGCGGCGGTGTAGGCGAGCCTGCGCCGGGGCGTCAGCAGCAGCACGCCGAGCACCGCGGCGACTTCCGCGAGCGCGGTCTGCTTGGTCAGGGTCGCGGCGGCAAGCAGCACGCCTGCGGCGACGGCACCGCGCGTGGTACTCATGTGGCGGGCGGCGTACAGGCCCGCGATGCTGAGTGCGAGGAAGAACGAGTCAACCCGGCCGACGTCGAACCACGTGCCCGTGGCGAAGTAGGTTGCCGCGAACAGGCCCGCCGCGCCGACCCCCGCCGCCGGGCTCCCCGTCTCCTTCTGCACCAGGCGGCCGAGCAGCGCGAAGCAGGTGAGCGAGGACAGCAGGGAAACCAGCCGCAGCGGCAGGTAGGAGACGCCGAGCACCTTGGCCACCGCCGCCGACACCGCGAAGTACAGCGGCGGGTAGCCGTCGGGAACGTAAGCGGCGGTCGGTGCCGGGTACAGCGGCTGCCCGGCCAGGAGGCGGTGCACCTCGATGAGCGAGTTGCCTTCCAGCGGTTCCAGGGCGAACGGGTAGTTCAGCCGGCTGCACGCGACGACCAGGTACGCGCCGATGGCGACAAGTCCGGCAAGCGCCGCAGCCAGCCGCGCGGTCTGCGGCACGCGCTGCCGCCAGGGCGGCTTCGTTACGGCGTGCGTGCCCGCCGCTCGCGGGCGTGACCGGACGTCGGGGCTAAGGCTAAGCGTCACGAGGTGTATTACATTCAGTCGCCGCACCTTGCGGCAAGGAATTCCTCCTTACAAAGTGATGAGCATGAGTGATCTTACAGACCGAGGACAACGTTAGATCTTGCGAATTCATTACGGATGTAATTACTGACGGAAACCCCGCGTGCGCCGCACGTACCCTCGGGGCATGCGAGTCCTGGTGACCGGCGGCGCCGGCTTTATCGGATCCCACGTGGTCGAAGCGCTCGCTGGCGCCGGCCACGAGGTGCGCGTGCTCGACGCGCTGCTGGAGTGCGTCCACCCCGGAGGCATCCCGCCCTTCTCCGGTGACCCCGGCTTCGAGTTCACGCACGGCGACGTCCGCGACGCGCAGACGGTCGACGAGGCGCTGCGCGGCATCGACGCGGTGTGCCACCTGGCGGCGATGGTCGGGCTCGGCATCAACTTCGACGACGCGCCGCTGTACGCCGGCTGTAACGACCTGGGGACCGCGGTCCTGCTCGCCGCGATGGCCCGGGCGGGTGTCAGCCGGGTCGTGCTGGCATCGTCCATGGTCGTCTACGGCGAGGGGGCCTACTCGTGCGCCGAGCACGGGCTGGCCGCGACGCCGCCGCCGCGGCAGGCCGCCGACCTCGACGCGGGCCTCTTCGAGCCGCGCTGCGAGCGCTGCGGCGCGCCGCTGTCGGCGGAACTGGTGCCAGAGGAGGCGCCGCTCGCGCCGCGCAACGTCTACGCCGACACGAAGGTCGCGCAGGAGCACCTCGTGAGTTCCTGGGCCAGGACGACGCAGGGGCACGCCGCGGCACTGCGGTATCACAACGTGTACGGCCCGGGGATGCCCCGGGACACGCCGTACGCCGGCGTGGCGTCGTTCTTCCGCTCCGCGCTGGAAGCCGGCCGCGCGCCGCGGGTCTTCGAGGACGGCGCGCAGCGACGGGACTTCGTGCACGTACGCGACATCGCCGCCGCCACCGCGGCCGCGCTTGAGGCGGTCGCCGGCCCGGGCGCCCCAGGCGGGCCAGGCGCGCTGCGCGCCTACAACGTGGGCAGCGGCACTCCGCGTACCGTGGGCCAGCTGGCGGCGGCGCTTGCCGACGCCCACGGCGGCCCCGATCCCGTTGTCACCGGCGAGTACCGGCTCGGCGACGTCCGCCATATCACCGCGTCCAGCGAGCGTATCCGGCGGGAACTCGGATGGCGGCCGGCGGTGCCGTTCGCCGAGGGGGTCGCGGAGTTCGCCGCGATGCCCGCCGGGCGGGTGCCAGCCGGCCGTTAGCGGTAAGCGCGCAGCGCCCATCAGGGGGCGCGGCGTCCGTCTACCGGGAGTCCGGCACCACGGGGGCATGGCGCTGAGCATCTAGAGTCGAATCTAGCTTTGCAGGCCGCAGAGAGCGAGAGACAGCAGCAGCGCTGCACCAAGGCCCTATACCAACAACTACTGAGCTTGGCGAGCGTACAGGCTGGTGGACGTGGCGGGCGGCGTCGAGCGCGGGCTACTCGCCGACCGCCCGGGATCACCGCGTGGGCGAGAGTCGAGCGGAGCGGCGCGTTCACCGTCATCTAGCAGCGCCTGCCGCGCAGCGGCGTGATGACGCATCGCAACATCAGACTGACCGGATATGAGAGCGATCCTCTGTGGTATCAGTCATCTAGTAGCGAAAATATATACTATTATCGATAGTGATCGTACGGCTCTGGGTCAGGCGGTGGAGGTGCGGCAATGAGGGAAGCGCTGCGTCCGATCGACGCCCCTTTCCTGGCCGCAGCGCCGACCGGGGCGCGCGTGCGGACGCGCCTGCGGGTCTCCGCGCAGGATGAGGCGGTCCTCTGGGCGGTAGGCAGACACCTGGGGTCGCTGGCGGGCGCGGACCTGGCCGCCCGCTGCGCCCAGAGGCACCTAGACACCAAGGGCCGGAACGACTCGCGGGCGACGCGCAAGCGGGCGCTGACCGCGCAGTGCTCTTCCCGGTGGGCCGGGGCGATCACCCGCACTAGTGAGGACCAGTACCAGCGCGCCGAGCAGAACCTCCACGACGAGCGCGCCAGCCTGCAAGCCCGCATCCGCCGCATCGAAGCACGGCTCGCGGTCCAGGCCGGAGGGAAAGCCGGGCGGACACGCGGCTACGCGACCGCCGCCGAGCGGCACGCCAAGACGATCCGCCTCAAGACGCTCAGCGCCCGGCTGTCGCGGGTGCAGCGGCGACTGGACGGCGGGGTCGTGTCGGTGGTGCGGGGCGGGAAGAACCTGCTGCGCAAGCGTAGCAACCTCGCCGACGCCGGGCTTACCGAACAGCAGTGGCGGCGGGAGTGGGAATCAGCGCGGCTGTTTCTTACCGCAGACGGGGAGAAGGACGCACCCTGGGGCAATTACACGATCCAGTGGGATCCCGACACTGAATGGTTGGAGGTTAACCTTCCCACCCCCCTCGCCCACCTGGCCAACCAGCCGCGTGGCCGCTACCGGTTGTCGTGTCCGGCCGCGTTCTCCTACCGGGGGGACGAGGTTGCCGCCCAGGCAGCCACCGGTGCCGTACGTTACGACATCAGCTGCGACCCGGCCCGGGGCCGCTGGTACATCGACGCTAGTTGGACGACCACCCCGGTATTCGCTCCTTCCTTGGACGAGGTGCGGCAGGCTGGCCCGGTCGTGGCGGTCGACGTCAATGTGGGCCATCTCGCGGCCGCCGTCGTCACGGCCGACGGCAACGTCCTCGGGATCCCCGTCACGATCGGCCTAGACCTGGTCGGGCTGCCCGCCACCGCCCGGGACGGGAGGCTGCGGGCCGCGATCAGCACCCTCATCGCGACCGCCCAACGGCACGGTGCCCGCGCCATCGTCATCGAGGACCTGGACTTCGCTGAAGCTCGCGCCGAGGGACGAGAGCGGCACGGCGTCCGCCCCTCGCACGGCCGCCGCGGACGCAAGTTCCGCCAGGTGGTCGCAGGCATCCCTACCGGGAAATTCCGCGACCGCCTGGTCCAAATGACCCACAACGCAGGGTTGTCGCTCATTGTCGTCGACCCTGCCTACACCTCCCGCTGGGGAGCCGAGCACTGGCTCGGCCCCTTGCGGGAGCATCATCCGAAGACGACCGGTCATCACGCGGCAGCGCTGGTGATCGGGCGACGCGGGCTCAGCCACCGAGCCAGGCGCCGCGCGAACGGGAACCAGTCCGCCCCTGTGGAGGCGGTGCGGCCAGCCCCGGCGCGACCCCGGACCAAGACGGCAGCCAGGCCCGCACCCAGGAAACCCGCCACCCCACGGGATCTCCGGCAGCCACCAGGCACCAAGACCGGCCGACCCCACAGGATGTTGGTAGATGACCAGGCAGCCCACGACCGTTCGGGGCTGCCCGTTGAGCAACGTTCGCTATATGCTCAGTGATTAGGAACGGTGCGCCCGGACAGTGCGGCGGGTGAGGCGTGCGGGAGATCAGCAGGCGGCAGGCGATGGCCTTGCTGGGCGGCGGCACCGTGCTCGCAGCCGACGCCGCGTACCTCGGGGGCGGGGCCTCCTCTGCGTGGTGGGCCGACACCGGCGCGGGCCCGGCTTACCGGCTCGGCGGCAGCGGCTACGCCCCGGACGGCACGGCCGGCCGCACCGCCGCGTACCCCCTGTCCGCGGTGCGGCTGCTGGACTCCCCCTTCCTGGACAACCAGCGCCGCAACCTGAGCTACCTGCTGTTCCTCGACCCGGACCGGCTGCTGCACACGTTCCGCCGCAACTATGGGCAGCCGTCGGACGCCCGCCCCTGCGGCGGCTGGGAGAGCCCCGACTCGATGGTGCGCGGCCACACCGTCGGCCACCTGCTGTCCGGCCTTGCCATCAGCTACGCGAACACCGGGAACCCGGCCGCCAAGTCGGCTGGGCAGTACCTCGTCGGCGAGCTCGCGCGCCTGCAGCAGGCAGCCCCGCTGGCCGGGTACTCCCCCGGCTACCTGTCCGCGTTCCCTGAGGAGTTCTTCGACTGGCTGGAAGCCGGCCAGACCAGCAGGGTCTGGTCGCCGTACTACATGATCCACAAGTACCTGGCGGGCATGATCGACCAGTACCAGCTCGCCGGGTGCGACCAGGCACTCGACGTCGCGACGCGGCTGGCCGACTGGGTGGACCGGCGCACCGCCCCGCTGTCGTACGCGCACATGCAGCAGGTCCTCGCGGTGGAGTTCGGCGGGCTGCCCGAGTCGCTGGTCAACCTGCACGCCATCACCGGGACCGAGCGGTACCTGGACACCGCGCAGCGCTTCTACCACGCGTGGTTCCTGGACCCGCTCGCGGCGGGCAGGGACGACCTGGCGGGGGAACAGTGCAACGTGAACACGCCGAAGATCACCTCCGCCCTCCGGATGTGGGAGGTGACCGGCGATACGAAATATTACGACATCGCGGAAAATTTCTGGCAGTTCGCCGCCGGGCAGCACAGCTACGTCATCGGCGGCCAGGGCAACCACGAGCACTGGGAACCGCCCGGCGTGATCGCCGCCGCGCTATCCAACTACACGTGCGAGGGCTGCGTCACCTACAACATGCTCAAGCTCACCAGGCTGCTGCATTTCCACGACCTGGCCAGGACCGACGTGCTCGACTACTACGAGCGCGGCCTGTTCAACCAGATGCTCGGCGCCCAGGACCCGGATGCCCCGCACGGCTTCACCGTCTACTACACGGGCCTTTCCGCGGGCGCGGTCAAGCAGCAGCCGCTGAACTACTTCCCCGGCGGCGACCCGGACGTCTACGCGACCGACTACGGCACGTTCACCTGCGACACGGGGACCGGGCTTGAGACCCAGGCCAAGTTCGCCGACACGATCTACTCGCGCGACTCCCGCGGGGTGTACGTCAACCTGTTCATCCCCTCCGAGGTCCGGTGCGCCGACCACGGCGTGACGATCCGTCAGGAGACCGGCTTCCCCGACGACCCCGTGGTGCGGCTCACCGTGACCAGCGGCTTCGCCCCGATGGTGCTCCGGGTCCGGGTACCGTCCTGGGCCGCCGGGCCGCCTGGGGTCGTCCTGAACGGCACCCCGCTGCGGAACACCGTCACGGGCGGCTGGATCACGATCCTGCGGCGCTGGGCGCAGGGCGACAAGCTGGAGGTCACGCTGCCGATGCGGCTGGCGTTCCACCCAGCGCCAGACGCCCCGTCCGTGCAGGCGGCCACCTACGGACCGGTCGTCCTCGCAGGCGGCGGCGTCGGCGCCGCCTACGCGGACCCCGATGCCGCGGTCGATACCGGCAACGACGCCGCCCTCCTTGACATCGTCAAGCACCCCGCAGCCGATGCCGCGGCACCGCAATCGCCGCCGCTGCCGCTACTCGACACCGCCTCCGTCCGCCGTACCGCGGCCCAGCCGATGACGTTCGCCGCGACCGCCGACGGCCACCCGGTCACCCTCGTTCCCGTGGCCCGCGCCCAGCACGAGCCCTTCACCGTCTACTGGCGTACCAGCCCTGGCTAGGGGACGCGTCCCGCCTAGGGGGCACGGTTCCCGGCGGCATCCGAGAATTGTCATATTTACAAAAGCTCCGCGCCTTCACTGGGCAGGCGGCGAAATCACACAGCCTGCCCGGCGCGCCTTTTCTCCATTTCGTAAGGCTTGTTAGCCATTGCGGGAGCGGCATAGGTAATAACGTCACAGCCGTGACAGTTGACGTGATCCTGCCCTGCCTGAACGAAGTAGGGGCATTGCCATGGATGCTCGAAAGGATGCCCGCCGACTTCCGGCCGATCGTCGTCGACAACGGCTCCACCGACGGCTCGGCCGAGGTTGCGAGGTCGCTCGGCGCGACGGTGGTGTCGGAGTCGGCCCGGGGGTTCGGGGCGGCTGCCCACGCGGGCCTGCTCGCGGCCACCAGTGACCTGGTGTGCTTCTGCGACTGCGACGGGAGCCTCGACCCCCGGCAGCTTCCCCTCGTGACGGCGCCGCTGGAGGCAGGAGACGCCGACCTGGTCCTCGGCCGCCGCGCCGCGGCGGGGCGGGACGCCTGGCCGCTGCCCGCCCGGGTGGCCAACTGGGAACTCGCACGCCGGGTCCGCCGCCGCACCGGGCTGAAGATCCACGACCTGGGCCCTATGCGCGCCGCAGGCCGGAAGGCACTGCTCAGCCTGAACCTCGCGGACCGGCGGTTCGGGTACCCGCTTGAGATGGTCATGAACGCGGCCGCCGCCGACTGGCGGGTGGCCGAGGTCGAGGTGGCCTACCTGCCCCGCATCGGCAAGTCCAAGGTGACAGGAACGGTGCGTGGCTGCGTGCGCACCGTCAAGGACATGAGCGAGGTGCTCGCCCGGTGACCGCACGAGCACCGGAGCCGGATACCACCCTGCTCATCATCGCGAAGCAGCCAGTGCCGGGGAAGGTCAAGACGCGCCTGGTGCCACCGTGCACGTACGAGCAGGCCGCCGCTCTCGCCGAGGCCGCGCTCACCGACACGCTGCACACCCTGCTGCAGGTGCCGGCCCGGCGCCGGATCCTGGTCCTGGACGGCCAGCCTGGCCCGTGGCTGCCGCCCGGCTTCGAGATCGTGCCCCAGGCAAGCGGGCCGCTCGATGAGCGCCTTGCCCACGCCTTCGCCGCTGTCCCCGGCCCGGCGCTACTGGTCGGCATGGACACGCCGCAGGTGACCCCTGACCTGCTCGCCGTGGACTGGGATGCCGCGGACGCCGTGTTCGGCCCGGCCGCCGACGGCGGATTCTGGGCCCTCGGCCTGCGCGCTCCGGATCCCGGCCTGCTACGCGGCGTTCCCATGTCGACCGCGCGCACCGGCGCGATCCAGCGTGCCCGGCTGCTCGCCGCGGGGCTCCGCGTTACCGACCTGCCGCAGCTCCGTGACGTGGACACCGCGGCGGATGCCGTGGCCGTGGCGCACGAGGCCCCGTACAGCCGTTTCGCCGCCCGGGCGCGAGAACTCGCGACCGTGCTCAGCCGGACCGACCACCTCTTGGAGGAAACCGCATGATGGCGGGGGCGATCGCCCTGTACGAGGAGGCGCTGCACGAGCAGGCGCCCGCACTGGTCATGCGGACCTCAGACGGCCGCGGGCTGCCGCTCCAGATCCCCCGGTGGTGCGAGCCCCCCGACGCTGTGGACGAGGAACTCCTCGACTGCTGTCGGGGGCCGGTCCTCGACGTGGGCTGCGGCCCCGGCCGGCTGACCATCGCGCTCACCGAGCGCGGGGTGCAGGCCCTTGGCGTGGACATCTCGCGGACTGCCGTGGACAGGGTGCGCCAGGCCGGCGCACCCGCCCTGCACCGCTCGGTTTTCGCCCCGCTGCCCGGCCACGGCCGGTGGGGCACCGTGCTGCTCGCGGACGGCAACATCGGCATCGGCGGCCGGCCCGCCCGGCTCCTGCGCCGCTGCGCCGAACTGCTGGCACCGGGCGGCCTGATCCTGATCGAGGCGGAGCCCGGCGACATCGACGAACGTGTCACGGCGTGGCTGGAGCACCCCGACGGCCGGCGCGGCCCGATCTTCCCCTGGGCCCGCCTGGGCACCAGCGCGGTGCTGCGTGCCGCCGCCGCCGCTAACTTGCACGTCGTGGACCAGTGGCAGGACGCGGACCGCGCGTTCGTCTGCGTCGCCGGGCAAACGACCGCCTCCCCGCGGGAGGTGACGACGGCAGGCAGCCTAGCGCAGCGTCAGTAGGACTTATGCTCTAGCGATGGGAACCGCCAGTACGCCGATCGACAGAGATGTCCTCGCGGCGCGGGTGGCGGGGTTCCCGCGCCTGGCCGTAGACCGGCCGGAGCTGAAGCAGGCCGCCGTCGCCGTCTGCGTCACCATCCGGAACGAGCGGCCCTGCCTGCTGATCACCCGGCGTGCGCCGCGGCTGCGCGCCCACGCCGGGCAATGGGCGCTGCCCGGCGGGCGGAGGGAAGCCGGCGAGACGGCGGCCGACGGGGCGCTGCGCGAACTGGCCGAGGAGGTCGGACTCGAACTCGGGCCTGATGCGGTGCTCGGGGTGCTCGACGACTACCCGACGCGTTCCGGCTACGTCATCACGCCCGTGGTCTGCTGGGCCGGGCCGACCGGCCGCCTGAACGGCAGCGAGGCCGAGGTCGCGTCGGTGCACCAGGTGCCGCTCGCCGACTTCGACGTGGAGCCGAGGCTTGTCTCCATCCCCGAGTCTGACGCGCCGGTCATCCAGCTCCCGCTGCTCGGTGGCTACCTGCACGCGCCTACGGCCGCGGTCGTCCACCAGTTCTGCCGCATCGCCTGCCGCGCCGAGGTCCACCGCGTCGCCCACTACGAGCAGCCCGTCTGGGCCTGGCGCTGACCGCCCGCTGACGGTCTGGCGCACGACGCGCTGCGGCGGCGTGCTATGCGCCGCGCAGGGCACGGCGGGCGTCTTCCAGGCCTTTCTCGTTCTCCTCAGGGCCGGTGATGCCAGTCAGGTCGTTTCCGGTGATGCGGCGGGCGAAGTAGTCCGCCTGGACGGCCCACCGGAAGCGCAGCATCAGCTCCAGGCCCTCGGCTACCTCCGTCCTGCCCATCGTGCCGGCCGCCAGGTAGGCGTCGATCATGTCGGCGGCGCTGCGCGGGCCGCCCAGGTACATCACCGCCGACGCCAGGTCGTACAGCAGCGGACCCCGCAGGGCAGCGCTCCAGTCGATGACCCCGCACTGGCCGGTCACGGGATCCAGCCGGAACGCACCGGGTGCCGGGTCGGCGTGCAGCAGCCCGGTGGACCAGCCCTCGCCACGGCGGCGGTCGACCGCGCCAACGGCCGCGGCGACGGCGGGACGCAGCCACGGGCGCAGCGCGAGGTGGTCCGCGGCTGGGTCCACCCAGTGGAAACGCTGGGTCAGCGGGACCTCCTGACCCGACAGGGCCCGGTGCACCCGAGCCAGCGTCGTGCCGAGCAGCCGCCGCTGGCGCTCGCCCGCTCCGGTCAGCGGCTCACCAGGCACCCAGGCGAGCAGCCCGAGCCAGCAGCCGCCGGCGGTGGCGGTCAGACCGCCGGACTTGGTCGGCTCGGGCCTGCCGGCGCGGATGCCCGCGTGCTCAAGCCGCTGCGCCACCGCGAGGCCGCCAGCCATCTGTGCGCCCACCTCCGGTGTGACGGCCTTGAGCACCCACCGACGGCCGGAGTGATCGACAGTCCACGTGCGCGACCCCATGCCGCCGTCGAGCCGGGTCAGCCGGGCCGCGGACAGGCCCCACGCTTCCGCCAGGCACCGGGCAGCCACCTCGTCGGTCAGCATGGGCCAACCCAAGCACTCGCCGCCCTGCCCGCTCAACGCGATATCCGCGTCCGGCCGCCGCCCAGACCCGGGAAATTCGGGCGACGGGGGTGAGAAGCGGTGGCAGGATCGGCGGCGTGGCGCTGTTTGTGATCTCCGGGGTGTCAGCGGCGGGCAAGTCGACGGTCGCCCGGCTGCTCGCGGCGCGGTTCGCGCGCGGCGTCTGCGTGCACGGGGACGAGATCCGGGCGATGGTGGTCAGCGGGCGCGCTGACATGCGGCCCGACGCCGACGAGGAAGCGCTGCGGCAGCTCACGCTGCGGTACGCGGGGGCGCTTGCGGTGGCGGACGTGTTCCTCAAGGGCGGCTTCGACGTGGTGGTCGAGGACGTGATCATCGGCGACGTGCTGGCGGACTTCCTCGCCCTGGTCCCGGTGCCGGAGTTCCACCTGGTGTTCCTTGACCCGGACGCGGCGGCCATCGAACGGCGGGAGCGGGAACGGAACCAGCTCGCCTACGGGCCGGGGCGCTGGTCGGTGGGCGGCCTGCAGGCCATATTGCGGGCGGAGACCGACCGGATCGGCCTGTGGCTGGACACGACGCGGCAGAGCGCGGAGCAGACCGTGAAGGCCATCCTCGGCGGCCTGGACGCCAGCCTCGTCCGGGTACCCGTGACGGCAAGCTGAGCGGTCGCGTGGCCGTTTCGTTATATCGCCGGCTAGCCTCGGGACGGTCTGCTGGACGAAACGAAAGGGTAACCAATCATGCTCGTCCTGACTGAGGCGGCCGCTGAGGTCGTCAAGTCCGTGACCGACACGCCCCAGGCTCCGACTGGCACGGGGCTGCGCATCACGCAGCCCATCCCGGAGCAGGGCAGCGCGAGCGCACTCGAGCTCGCCACCGCCGCGACACCTGGCGAAAACGATCAGGTACTAGAGACCGCCGGCGCGCGGGTCTTCCTCGACCCGCCAGCCGCCGCCTACCTTGACGACAAGGTGCTCGATGCGGAGGTCGACGCGGAAGGCAAGGTCCGCTTCACCCTAGGCGTGCAGAACCAACCGAACGCCTGAACGGTGCCCGCCTAGCGGCCAGCACCATCTGGCCGCTAGGCGGGCACCCCACTCCGCCGGCTGAGCGCTCACCGCTGACCCGGGGTGACGGCGCCGGTCTCGTAGGCGACCACGACAAGCTGAGCGCGGTCGCGGCAGCCGAGTTTGTCGAGCAGCCGGCTGATATGGGTCTTAACCGTGGCAACTGACAGATAGAGGGCATCCGCGACCTCTGGGTTGGACTTCCCTGCCGCCACCTGCTTGAGAACATCGAGTTCCCGTTCGGTGAGCTGCGCGAGCGCGTCCTGCGCCGGCTGGGCGGCCGGGTGCGGCTGCCGGGCGAACGCGGCGATCAGCCGGCGCGTGACCCCGGGGGCGAGCAGGGCCTCCCCCTCGGCCACGACCCTGATGGCGTCGAGCAGTTTCTCCGGCGGGGTGTCCTTCAGCACGAAGCCGCTCGCGCCGCCGCGCAGCGCGGCGAAGACGTGCTCGTCCTCGTCGAAGGTGGTGACGACGAGGATGCGGGGCGGCGGGTCCTGCGCACTGTCGTCGAGTATGACCTTCGTGGCCTCAAGGCCGCCCATCACCGGCATGCGGATGTCCATCAGGACCACGTCCGGCCGCAGCGCACGGGACTGGCGGACCGCCTGGACGCCGTCGCTCGCCTCACCGACCACGGTGATGCCGGGGGCGGAGTTCACCAGGACCGTGAACCCTGCCCTGATCAGCGCCTCGTCGTCGGCGATCAGGACCCGGATGTCGCGGGGCGCGCGGCTGGCCGCGTCGTCGCCGCTAGTCACGTCGCTCATCATGGGGCGTGTCAGTCCTCACCGCTCAGCTCGCCGGCACTGGCTGTCTCCGCTGGGCTGGCCGGCAGCCGGGCGATGACGGTGAAGCCGCCATCGGGGCGGGGCGCGGCGTGCAGCGTGCCGCCGAGCAGTTCGGCGCGCTCGCGCATGCCGGGGATGCCCATCCCGCTGCCGTTGGCGGCGGACGGCGCCTGGTCCCGGTGGCCGCCGTCATCGGTCACCGTGACGGTGAGCGCGTCGGTGCCGTGGTCGATCTCGACCCGGGCCTGCGCCCCGCTGGCGTGCTTGGTCACGTTCGTCAGTGCCTCCTGCGCGATCCGGTAGGCGGAGAACTCCACGGCGGTGCGGTACGGCCGCGGCCGCCCGGTGCTGTGGTGGGTGACCCGCAGGCCGGCCCGACGCAGCTTGTCGATCAGCGCGGGCAGGTCGGTGAGCGTGGGCGTCGCCGTCTCATCGGTATCCGCGGGGTCGCGGAGCTGCCGCAGCAGCTTGCGGAGCTCGTCGAGCGCGGACCTGCTGGCCGTTTCGATGGCTGACAGGGCGGCACCGGCCTGACCAGGCTGCTGGGCGAGCACCACCCGGGCCACGCCGGCCTGCACCGCGATGGCGCTCAGGCTGTGCGACACCACGTCGTGCACCTCCCGGGACAGCCGCAGCCGTTCCTCGGCCCGGGCCAGCCGCAGTTCTTCCACGGCCCGGCTGTGCTCGAGCGTCTGCAGCTGCCGCCGGTACTCGCGCAGGGCGCGGACCATGTCACCGGCTGGCCAGGCCAGGAGCACGGTAACGAGCTGGACCGCGTCCTGGTCGTGCGCCGGGTGCAGGTGGATGGCGACCGGGAGCGAGGCCCAGGTGGCTGCGCCGGCCAGGGCGGCGGCCGTCAGCGACCACCGCCGGGGGGCACGGTCAGCCGCGGTGAAGACGGCGATGGCCAGGTTGGGTCCGGCGTTGCTGACGAACGGCGTGAACGCCACGTCGGCCAGTGCCGCGGTCACGTAGACGGCGGCGACTACAAGCACCGTCAGGACCGGCCACCTGCGCCGGACGACCAGCGGAGCCGCGGCCATGACACCGAAGGCCGCCACAAGGCCCAGCCGGTGCGCCGGCCCGGCGCTGGCCAGGACAGGCACCGTGAGGGTAATGAAGCAGGCCGCCGCTATCGCCCCGTCGAGCAGATCAGGTCCGTCGTTCCTGGTAGCCAGCCAGTTGGCCAGCCGCGGCCAGAAATCGGTGGCCAGCGGCGGCCGGGGCAGCGCGGCTGGGTCGGTCATCACCATGCTTGTGACCCTAACCGGGGCAATCGCCGGTGCAGGTCGGTCACGAGGATGATCCTGGCATCATCCTCGCGGCTACGGCAGCCGCCGGCTTCCGCCGCACGGCAGGGGCACGGACCAGACGTCAGGCCGACGCGGGCCACGGGGGCCTGACCACAGCATGAAGGCATGACGACAAACAACGCATCCAGCGCCACGCACCGCGACACCGCCGCAGGCTTCGACGCCGCCACGCCCGCCCGCCCCGTCCGGCGGTTCTCTCCGCTCCTGTGCGCCTGCGCCGCCGGCGCGTTCGCCGTCGGCGTCGCCTCCGGCCTTGACCGGGCCTTGAACCAGTCCCCCATCCGGGACGCGCACATCGCGGGCACCTCTGCCTGGACGCAGCACCTCATCCTGGCCGCGGCTGGCTGCGCCGCCTACGGGTGCGCCGTGTGGCGGCGCCGCCGGGCCGGACAGCGCCGCGGGCGGCCGCTGTTGCTCGCGCCGCTGGGCGCCCCAGCGGCAGCCCGCCTGATCGCGACGCTGCGGCAGGTGTCGTGGCGGACCGTCGCGGCGCTGCCGCTGGTGGGGCTGATCGCCTACAACCTGTGGCGGGCCGGGGAGCAGGTGACCGCCGGGCTCGACCCGAACTTCACCGTCAACGCCTGGGGCGGCCCGTCGTACCTCGGCGCGATGGCCTGCCACTACCTCGACGGCGCGCTCATCACCGCCGCGTGCGCCTGGCTGCTCGGTAAGATCCTGCTCCCAGCCGTCCGCCGCGGAGCGGACGGCTGAGGGCGGCGCCATCTACGGCAGCGTCCATTCACGAGGGGGCCAGCCATGGCGGGCTCCATCCAACGGGGCCAGCCATGGGGGCGCCGCTCACGGCGGGCACCAGTCAACGGATGGTGCAGCCGTATGCCAGGATTGCCGTATGGCCGATCCGCGTGCGGGGCAGCCCGCTGCCCCTCGTGACCTCGTGAACGTCGCCAAGCTGGTGACCGCCTACTACACGGTGCACCCAGATCCCGGCGACGTCGCCCAGCGCGTGTCGTTCGGGACGTCGGGGCACCGGGGCTCCGCGCTCAACGCGACCTTCAACGAGGACCACATCCTCGCGACCACCCAGGCGATCTGCGACTACCGGGCCGCCAACGGCATCGACGGGCCGCTCTTCCTGGGGATCGACACGCACGCGCTCGCCGAGCCCGCTCAGGCCAGCGCACTTGAGGTGCTCGCCGCCAACGGCGTGCGGGTGCTGGTGGACTCCCGCGGCGGGTACACGCCCACGCCAGCGGTCTCCCGGGCGATCCTGGATCATAACGCCATCACCGACGGGCCGCGGGCCGACGGCATCGTGGTCACCCCCTCGCACAACCCGCCGCCAGACGGCGGCTTCAAGTACAACCCGCCGGACGGCGGGCCGGCTGGGACGGACGTCACCCGGGTCATCCAGGACCGGGCGAACGAGCTGCTGGGCGCAGGCCTGAGTGGCGTGCGCCGGGTGACGTACGCCCAGGCGATGAAGGCCGACACCACCGGGGCGTTCGATTTCCTCGGCACCTACGTGGCGGCCCTCGACGGCGTGGTCGACATGGCCGCTATCCGGGCCGCCGGGATCCGGATCGGCGCGGACCCGCTCGGCGGGGCGAGCGTCGCGTACTGGGGCGAGATCGGCGCGCGCTACGGCCTTGACCTCACGGTCGTCAACCCCGAGGTCGACCCGACGTTCCGGTTCATGACCCTGGACTGGGACGGCAAGATAAGGATGGACTGCTCGTCGCCGTCCGCGATGGCGAGCCTGATCGGCCGCCAGCACGAGTTCACGATCGCGACGGGGAACGACACCGACGCTGACCGGCACGGGATCGTCACGCCCGACGGCGGGCTGCTCAACCCGAACCATTACCTCGCGGTCGCCATTGAGTACCTGTACCGGCACCGGGGCGGCTGGCCAGCGGGCGCGGCCATCGGCAAGACGCTGGTCAGCTCGTCGATGATCGACCGGGTAGCCGGCGGCCTTGGCCGGACGCTGCTTGAGGTGCCGGTCGGGTTCAAGTGGTTCGTGCCCGGGCTGCTCGACGGCTCGGTGGCCTTCGGCGGCGAGGAGAGCGCCGGGGCGTCGTTCTTGCAGCGCGACGGCTCGGTGTGGACGACCGACAAGGACGGGATCATCCTCGCGCTGCTCGCCTCGGAGATCACGGCCGTCACCGGGCAGTCGCCGTCGCAGCTCTACGATGGCCTGACCGACCGGTACGGCGCGCCGGTGTACGCGCGCGTGGACACGCCCGCCACCCGGGAGCAGAAGGCCGCGCTCGCCAAGCTGTCACCGGAGCAGGTGCCCGCCAGCGAGCTCGCCGGGGAGAAGATCCTGGCGGCGCTGACCGCCGCGCCCGGCAACAACGCGCCGATCGGCGGGCTCAAGGTCGTGACCGAGTCCGGCTGGTTCGCCGCCCGCCCGTCCGGCACGGAGGACATCTACAAGCTGTACGCCGAGTCCTTCCGCGGCCCGGACCACCTCGCCGCCATCCAGGAGGAGGCCCGCGGCATCATCGCCGCCGCCATCGGCGGCTAGCCGGCTGCCAGCGCCGGTTAGCCAGCCGCTATCGGCGGCTAGCCGGCCACGGGGCCCGCGGGGGGTGCTGGCGGCGCTACTTCGACTAGCCGGCCACCTGGAGCAGGCCGCGTTCTAGGACGACAGGGACGAACAGCTCACGGTAGCCGTGCTCGTCGAACAGCACGGTGACCTGGTCGGCGTCATACCGCTGCACCGTGCCCTCGCCCCAGCGCTCGCTCACCACCCGGGTGCCGACCGGGAACGGGACGTCGGTCGGCTCCGCCTGCGGGTCCGTGCGATCGTTGTCGCAGTTCCCGCACGGACCGGGGAAGTCTTGCCCGAGATACGACAGCAGGAACGAGCGACGGCAGCCAGTGTGCTCGGCGTAGCGGCGCATCATGGTGAGCCGGGTGCGATCCACCTCGTCTTCGCGGTCCGTCTGGGCCCGCGAGGCCAGCAGCGCGTCGCGGACGTTCATCGCCCCGGTCCAGCGGATCTCCGCGTCCGCGGTCCAGTGCGCCGCGCCGAGATCGGCGAGGCGGACGAGCGCGGCCGTCTGCTGCCGCCCGCCAGGCGGGAGGGGCTTCCCGGCGGCGAGTGCCGTGGCGGCCTCCGCTACCGCCGATTCGGAGACGCCGCGCGCGGTCAGGTAGCGCGCCATGTCGAAGTCTTCGTAGCGGAACAGCAGCCGGGCCCGGGCCGGCGCGGCGTCCCGGCCGGCTCGCCCGAACTCCTGGTAGTACCCGTCTATCGAGGGAGTCGGGTCGGCGTGCACCACCCAACGCACATCCGGCTTGTCGACCCCCATGCCGAACGCGACAGTGGCCGCGATAACGCGGACGGAGCCGTCTAGGAAGGCCGTCATCGCGTCGCGCCGTTCGCGCGCGGACAGCCCGGCGTGGTACAGCGTCGCCCCCACCCCCGCAGCGGCGAGCGTGTCGTGCGCCGCCTGCGCGCTGGCGTGTGTCGCCGCGTAGACGATTCCCGGGCCGCTGAATTCCCGTGCCGCACGAACGAGTTCGGTCTCCTTGTCGGAGACGGCGCGCACATGGCGCACCGAGAGCTCGATGTTCGGCCGGTCGAAGTCGCCGATCACCACTGCGGGGTCGCTGAGCCGCAGCCGCCGGATGATTTCCTGCCGCACCGGCGGCGCGGCGGTCGCGGTCAAGGCGAGGCGCGGCGGCGCGCCGAGTGCATCGGCCTGAGCGCCGAGCAGCATGTAGTCAGGCCGGAAGTCGCGACCCCACTGGCTGATCAGGTGCGCCTCGTCGACGGCGAACAGGCCGGGCCTGGCCCGCTGCAGCGCTTCGCGTGTCTCCCTGTTCGCCAGTTGCTCCGGCGACAGGAAGACGAACGTGCGTGAGTCGCACGAGGCCAGCAGCGCCTCCGCGCGCGCGCCCGCCGACTGCTGTGAGTTGAGCACGATGGCCGACAGGCCAGCGGCGCGCAGGTGGGCGAATTGATCGTCTTGCAGGGCGATCAGTGGCGAGATGACGACCGTCGGTCCTTCCCGCAGCATCCCCGCCAGCTCATAGATCGCCGACTTGCCGCCGCCGGTCGGCAGCACGGCCAGTACGTCGCGGCCTTCGGCCAGCGCTTGGACAGCGGGCAGCTGTCCTGGACGGAGTTGCTCGAACCCTAGGCGCTCTCGCGCGATCTCCTCAATCACTGCTCTCCCATGCTTCACGCATTCAAATCCCAGGCTGCCCTGATTACCATGGTCCCTTATCGCCGAACGGCGGGGGCCGTGTGATCGGGTCCAACAGCGTGCAACAGCATTGTCACCGCGCGGGGCGGCGGTTGAATCAGCCATCTGGACAGGCGGCTCGCAGCGATCACTTGCCCCTTGGGGGTGATGGGGTTGCCTGAGGGCAATCCGCTACGGAGGAGGAAAAGGGAGAAGCTGGTCAACCGGCTCAGTGAGCGTCGCGTCCTTGACCAGCTGGTCAGTGCCGTCCGGGCGGGTGAGAGCCGGGTTATCGTACTGCACGGCGAACCCGGCGTCGGCAAGACGGCGCTGCTCGACTACGTAAGCGAGCGGGCGGCTGGGTGCCGGATAGCGCGCGTGGCCGGCGTGGAGTCGGAGATGGAGCTGGCCTTCTCGGGTCTGCACCAGCTGTGCGCGCCGATGCTGGATCAACTGCCGACACTGCCCCCGCCGCAGCGCGACGCGCTGGGCACCGCGTTCGGGGTCAGCTCGGGGCCGCCGCCAGACCGCTTCCTGATCGGCCTCGGCCTGCTCGCGCTGCTGTCCGAAGCCGCCGGGCAGCGGCCGCTCGTCTGCCTGGTGGATGACCAGCAATGGCTTGACGTCGCCTCGGCCAAGGTCCTCGGCTTCGTCGCGCGGCGGCTCGCCGCGGACGCGGTCGGCCTCGTGTTCGCGGCCCTGGTGCCCGGCGACGATCTGGCCGGCCTGCCGCAGCTCCCCTTGGGCGGCCTGCGCGACGCCGATGCCCAGACGCTGCTGGAGTCCGCGCTCATCGGGACGCTGGATGCGCGGGCCAAGGAGCTGATCATCGCCGAGAGCCAGGGTAACCCGCTTGCGTTGCTCGAGCTGCCACGGGGACTCACCCCGGAGCAACTGGCGGGCGGGTTCGGCCTGCCGGGTACGGTACCGCTGACCGGCCGGATCGAGGAAAGCTTCTGCCGGCAGGTGGCCGCCCTGCCGCCCCAGTCCCGACGGCTACTTCAGCTGGCGGCGGCGGAGCCAACCGGAAGCCCGTTCCTGGTCCGGCGCGCCGCCGCGCGGCTGGGGATCCCCGCAGGGTCAGAAGAACCGGCGGTCGAGGCCGGGCTGGTGCGCTTCCGGACGCGGGTGCGGTTCCGTCATCCGCTGCTGCGCTATGCGGCCTACCATTCGGCGTCAGCGCTCGAACGCCGCGCCATCCATGCCGCGCTGGCGCTGGTCAGCGATCCCGCCGCCGATCCTGACCGCCTCGCCTGGCATCGTGCCGCGGCCGCCGCGGGGCCGGATGAGGCTGTCGCCGCCGAGCTTGAGCGCTCGGCCGCGCGCGCTCAGGCCCGCGGCGGCCTCTCCGCCGCTGCCGCGTTCCTGGAGCGCGCAGCGCTGCTGACGCCGGAACCGGTCCCGCGGGTGACCCGTGCGATAGCAGCGGCTGAGGCTAAGCACCAGGCTGGGGCGCTGGAGGCGGCCGCCGACCTGCTGGCGACGGCAGAAGCGGGACCGCTGGACGAGCTGGCCCGTGCGCGGATCAGCCTGATTCGCGGGCGGATGGCGTTCAGCGCGGGCCACAGCGGTGACACCCCGAGGCTGCTGCTTGACGCCGCCCGGCGCTTCGAGGCGCTTGACGTCCGCCTGGCCCGCGATACGTACCTGGAAGCCCTGTCCGCAGCCTTGCTCGGCCACCGCGCGGGCCCGGAAGGCCTGCTCGAGGTCGCCCGCGCGGCGCGCGGCACAGCGGCGGCGGCGCCTGACGCCCCCGCGCATGACGTGCTGCTCGACGGAATGGCGACACTGATCGCCGATGGCTATGACGCTGGGGTACCCGCCGTGCGGCGGGCCATCAGCATCTTCCGGCACGGCGACCTGCCGGTCGAGGAACAGCTCCGCTGGCTGTTCGTCGCGACGCGCTGCGCTACCGGTACCTGGGATGACGAGGGCTGGCGGGACCTGTCCACCCGGCAGGTTGAGGCCGCCCGGTCGGCCGGCGCGCTGTCGCTCCTGCCATTCGCGCTCACCCAGAAGATCGGGCTGCACATGCACTCCGGCGAGTTCACCACGGCCGCTTCGCTTGCCCGTGAGGTCGCTGCGATCAAGGAGGCGACGGCGACTGGCATACCCGACTTCGGAGGCATGTTGCTCGCCGCCTGGCAGGGCCGCACCAGGGAGGCCATTCGCCTGATCGACGAGGTCGTCGGCGACATGAGCGAGCGCGGCCGCGGCTTCGGGGTAACCATTGGCCACTACAGCGCCGCCGCGTTGTACAACGGGACGGGGCAGTACGACGACGCCATGGCGCGGGCACAGCTGGCCAGCGACCTGCCGGAGGACTCCTCGTACGCGAACCTCGCACTCGTCGAGCTGATCGAGGCGGCCGTCCTCAGTGGCCAGCGCGAGCGGGCCGCAGCCGCCCTTGAGCGGCTCACCGAGCAGACCCGCCCGGCTGGCACGGCGTGGGGGCTGGGCGTCGAGGCGCGTTCGCGCGCGCTGCTCAGCGCGGGCGACGCCGCCGAGCGGCTGTACCGTGCGGCGATAGACCATCTGGCCGCGGCGCCCGCAGGCGCCGAACTCGCTCGCGCTCACCTTCTTTACGGTGAATGGCTGCGCCGCGAAGGCCGCCTTGACCGGGCGCGCGAACGGCTGCGGATCGCGCAGCGCATGCTTGACGCGATCGGCATGGGCGGCTTCGCCGACCGCGCCAGGCACGAGTTGCTCGCGGCAAGCGGGCACCCCCGCGCTCGCGCGGCAAGCCCGGCCAAGCCTCCCGCCGCCGGGGAGGCGCTCACCGAGCAGGAGGCCCAGGTAGCAAGCATGGCGCGGGACGGCCTCTCTAACCCGGAGATCGGCACCCGGCTGTTCATCAGCGCGCGCACGGTGCAGTATCACCTGGCCAAGGTGTTCACGAAGCTGGGCATCAGCTCACGCAATGAACTGCAGCGGGTGCTGCCAGCAGAACGGTATCCCGTCTCCGCCCGCTAGCGGCGCCTCCCGGCTGGGTCCGGGCCTGGTTGGCAAGCCAGACTGTCCGAGTGGCGGATTCAAGTGATGCCGCGCCCGGACGACAATGACCAGGGTGAGATAGTCAAGTTGCGGCCGTTGGCGGACGGGTCAGGGAGGCACCATGGACGGCGGCGAACTCGGCCAAGTAGACCAAGTAGACCAAGCCAGCCAAGCAGGCCAAATAACCGAAATAGAGCAAATAACCGAAATAGGAGCCGCGGAACCCAGCCACACCGCGTGGCTCCAGCAAGCGCGTTCTCACCTGCGCGGTGCCGATCCCGTGCTGGCCCGGCTCATCGCCGAACGACCTGACTTCGACCCGCAGGCGTGGATGGCCACGCTGCTGCCGCCGCTTGACCTTTACGGTGCCCTGATGTGGCAGGTCATCGGCCAGCAGCTTTCGGTCGTCGCCGCCGGGCGGATCGTGGCCCGCGTCGAGGCGCTGTTCGACGGCCAGTTGCCCTCGCCGGCCCAGTTGCTGGGCACCGAGCCCGCCACGCTGCGCGCGGCCGGGCTCTCCTGGCGCAAGATCAGCACGCTCCGCGACCTCGCGGAAAGGCTGTCAGACGGCCGGCTAGACCCTGAAGCGCTGCGCGCGCTGCCCGATGACGAGCTGATGAAGCAGCTGACCGAGGTGCCCGGCATAGGTCCGTGGACCGTAGAGGGCGCCCTCATCATCGCGTTCCGGCGGGAAGACGTCGTCTTGCCGGGCGACCTCGCGCTACGGAAGACCGTTCAGGCCGTTTACGAGCTCGATCACCTGCCCAGCCAGCAGGAAGTACTCGACATCGCCGAGAAATGGCGGCCCTACCGCACTTTGGCGACCTTTTACCTGTACTCCGCCACCAGCGTGACCGCCAGTCAGCCGACCAGTCAGCGGAAAGGAACGCAGCAGTGACCTCGCCAGAACCGGAACAGCTCGACGCCCGCCACCGGGACACCCTCCGCAAGATCTTCCAGCACCCGGCCAGCCACAACATTGAGTGGCGTGAGGTGACGTCGCTGCTTGAGGCCATCGGTACCGCCACCCGTCACCGTGACGGCAAGGTCGCCGTCACGGTCGGCCCAGAGCAGGCTTTCCTTGAGCCGCCCGCAGGCAAGGAAATCGACGTGCAGATGGTGGTGGACCTGCGCCGGATGCTGAGTAACGCCGGATACCGTCCGGCCAGCTAGCGCACGGGCAGCCCTCAGTCGTCATCCTGGCCGGGCGGCAAGACAAGGGCGAGCTGCTTGCGCGAGCTGATGCCCAGCTTGGCGAAGATGTTGCCCAGGTGGTACTGCACGGTGCGGCGGCTGAGGTACATGCGAGCGGCGATCTCGGGGGTGGACATGCCGTCACGGGCAAGCCTCGCGATCTGGGCCTCCTGCGCGGTGAGCGCTGGGTTGCCTGACGCCAGGTCGGCCCGCGGGCGGGCGGCGGCGACGCCGGCGGCCTGCAGTTCCCTGCTGGCACGGTCCGCGAACGCCGCCATGCCCATCGCCTCCAGCATGTCGTGCGCGGTGCGCAGTTGCCGGCGGGCTTCGGCCCGGCGGCGCTCCCTGCGCAGCCACTGACCGTAGAGCAGGTGCGCCCGGGCTAGTTCGCCGTGGACCCGGGCCCTGGTCAGGTGCGTGACCGCCGTCTCGTAGAGATCCTCGGCGGCTGCGCCGTCAGCGAGCAGCGCGCGGGCGCGCGCGCTGACCCCCAGCGCCCAGTTGGTCCCGCTGGCGGCGGCCATGGCCGCGATCCACCGGCCTGCCTCCTCCGCCACGTCAGTCATCCCGGCGTGCACGGCCGCCTCGACTAGCTCTGCCGCGGCCCAGTTCGCAACGCCCGGGTAGGCCATGTCTGGGTACTGCTGGTGGTGCAGGGCCTGCTGCGCGGCGGCCACCGCCTCGCGGTAACGGCTGAGGCCGTTGTACAAGACCGCCTTGGTCCACTCGGCGACCGCGATGCCGATGCCTTCGCCCCGCAGGGCTGCGTCCTTGATGGTGTCCTCGACTAGGTACTGCGCCTCCACCTCATCACCGCGCAGCGCCGCGCGGGCCATCGCGGCGTACGGCGCGAGGCTGCTGCCCGTCGCCTCCGTCACCGCCTGCCCCTCGTCGTTCAGCTCGCCTGCGGCCTCCAGCCTTCCTTGGAAGAGGTACAGGTAGGAGCGCGTGCTGAGGGCGAGCGGCAGCTCGCTAAGCGAGCCGGCGCTGCGGGCGAGGTGCACGTACCGCGCCGACAGCGTGTCCCAGCGTGCGTCGTCCCACAGGTGCAGCGCCGCCTCGTTCGCCAGCCACATCCAGCGGAGTTCCTCCTGCGCGGACATGTGATCGCCGAAGGCCGCCAGGGCGGCGCGCAGCGCGGGGACACCGGCTGCGTAGCCGTCGCTGAAGTTGGCCGCGAGCCCCTCAAGCAGCAGGTCGGGCACCCGGGCTTGCCCTGGCGGCCGGGGTGCCGCGGCGGCTGCGCGGGACACCTCAAGCGCGCCGCCGCCGGGACTGGCCAGCTGGCCCGCGAACATCGTGGCGGTAAGGGCGTGCAGCCAGGTTTGCCTGGCGAGGTCGGCGTCGATGGGTTCCAGTTGCCGCGCGGCCCGCGCCAGGAGCAGCGGGGCGTCGCTGCCCCGGTTGGTCACCGAGCTGAGCTGCGCCCGCAGCAGGTCAACTCTGGCCCGGTCAAGCTCGCTGAGCGGCCCGGCCTCCGCCATGACCAGCAGGCCCTTGGCCGCGTCGAACGCCCCTGCCTGCAGCTTGGTGTCCGCCGCAGCCAGCGCCCGCTCGGCCCTGCTGGCCGGGTCGGGGGTGAGCGTGGCCGCACGCTGCAGGAACGCGGCCGCGGCGGCCAGCCCGCCCCGTGCCTGGGCCCGGCCGGCGCTGCGCACGAGTTCGGCGGCGACATCCTCATCGGGGAGCACCGTCGCCTGGGCCCGGTGCCACGCCCTGCGGTCAGGGTGCAGCTCCGGGTCGGTGACATCCGCCAGCGCCGCGTGCGCCTGCTGCCGGTCAACGGCGGGCGCCGACTGGTAGACCACCGACCGCACCAGCGGGTGCCGGAACCGCGCCCGGGAATCGAACGTGGCAAGACCCGCGTCAGCCGCGGGTCCCGCCGCGTCGGCGCCGATGCCGATGCTCGATGCCGCCTGCCAGACCAGCGCCGCGTCGGCGGCCGGGTCGGCGGCCGCGACCACGAGCAGGCGCCGGGTGTCGGCCGCGAGCGCGTCGAGCCGCCGCCGGAAGCCCTCTTCCACGTTGCGCGGCAAGGAGACCGCGCCCGGCAGGCCGAACCCGCCGGCCAGTTCCGCGGCAGGCAGGCTGCGCGGCAATTCCAGCAGCGCCAGCGGGTTGCCCTGCGCTTCGGCCACGATCTGGTCAATGACGCGTGCGTCGATCGGACCGGGCAGGGCCGCCGCGAGCACGTCGCGCGCGTCAGCCTCGCGCAGCCCGGTGAGTGCCAGCTCTGGCAGCCCTGCCAGGTCACCACCGTGGACCCGGCTCCCGAACACCATTCCCACCGACTCGG